>SL_8KL_010_SEDDRAFT_10005353_pt1 | contig 10075 bp, 9 predicted proteins | sample SodLakKL_010_SED_4_FD_11160 | JGI IMG/M metagenome (IMG submission 11160) | reverse complement strand
TAAAACTTTATTTGTGAGTTTTTTCACTTGAAACTGTTAAAAACTTTCTGCCTTTAGCTCTTCTCGCATTTAAAACTTGTCTGCCTTTACTTGTTTCAGATCTTTTTCTGAATCCATGTGCGCTTTTTCTTTTCCTTTTGGACGGTTGATATGTTCTTTTCATTGTTAATTATATTTTCTCATTAAAATTTATATTTTGCAGTAGAATTCAAAGCATTATAATCCAATAAAAATTCTTCCTTTATTTATAAAAGAATTGCAAAATTAGACATTTTTTCTTAAAAATCAATGATAAATCTTTGCGTTATTTTTTAACTTATGTAAGAAAATTCGCAAAATCTTATTTATATTTTAAATAAAGTCAAATTTCTCATTAATTATCCATTTCCCAGTCCTTGAGCATTATATTATTCAACAAATTTCTTATAATGCTCATAGAGGTCATAAATTGCTTCAACATATGTGACTGGTTCTAAACCGGTAGCATAACCATATTGAACTATGTCTTTGTTAAAATATTCGGGATTTGATTTTTTAAGCATAAAGCGTTCTACATTATCATCCCAGACATTGGGATCGGCGTCATACTCCTCTGCCAAGCGGCGGGCATCCTGAACATGCCCCTGACCTACATTATAGGATGCAATTATAAATTTTTTACGTTCTTCTTCATCTTCTATACGTTCTTCCCAGTATTCCTCAAGCCAAATCAAAAATCTTACCCCTGCTTTTATGTTTTGTTCCGGGTCATAAGGATTATCTGCACCAAAACTGCGAGCTGTACGTGGCATAAGTTGCATCAACCCGGCAGCGCCTGCCCAGGAGCGTGCTTGTGGCCGAAACTGTGATTCCCTGTAAGTTAATGCGGCAAGTTTACGCCAATCCCATCCAAGATTTTCTGCACCCTTTTTTAACAAACTGTCATAAGGTGAAATAATATCTCCCCTTATTGGGAAATATTCACTGGCATAACGATCACGAAAAGCACGGGGATTTTCAAAATATTTGTTGTAAATTACATAGTAATCTGCTTCTCTCTGTGCTTCTGCAAGCCACTCATTTATGGCTTCAAGCAACATAGGCGATGATTGACGTACCGCCCAGGCTGTCTGCTGTAGTAAACTAACAGGAGTTTCAATATCAAGACCCCGGTAATAGGCCGATTGAATTTTGGCAATGTTTTCATCAGCCACTGTAAGGTCTATTGAATCCTCAGCAACAAAAGTTATAAGTTCTTCAGTAGTTACATCCGGTGGCATCTCAATTACATTTATATCCTCCCCTATTTCTCGTGATAAGTTTTCCAACCTCTCCACATAAGCTGAACCTTTGCGTACATGGACCGTTTGATCAGCCAATTCTATCGGGCTTCTTATTAACTCATTTTCAATTTCGTGTAATTTCATCCGCTGCCAATTGTCAGGTTTACGTTGCACTAAAACCTGGCGTGTAATATTTAAATGATTCGAAAAACCTAAACGCTCACGGCGCTCAGAAGTGACAGTCAAGTTATAAGCTATCATATCACCTTCACCCTCTTCAAGCATTTCAATCATCTCCCCAAAATCTTTTGCCAACTTTATCTCAACCGGAATACCCAAGTGTTCTTCAAACATTTGTAACAACTCATATTCATAGCCCATAGGTTCTCCATGATAAATGAAATAAGAAATAGGACTATAGCTTGTAATAGCGGTTAACTGTCCCCTCTCTTTTATCTCGGGAAGGTCAGTATTTTTTTCAGATAGCTGTTGACAAGATGAAAAAAATAAAACAAAAATTAGGAAAAACAGTAACTTAGTAAAAAAGTAATACATAAATTTAAATTTGGTTACACTTAAATCAAAACTACAAAATTTCACATAAAATAACGAAAAATTTCTGTTATATTATGTTATAATAAAAGTTCAATCCCAGAATCTTTTTATATTAATTTCAAAATATTTATACTACTTATTATTCCATGCTGTCAAGCAAAAACATATATTCTTCCCTATTTATTTTAGTTTTACCAATATAATACAAAAATCTAAAAATATTATTTTATAAATAAAGAAATTTAGATAAACACTATAAAAAGTAAAAATAATTATCAAACAAACAGATAATATTTTATTATCTTTACATGTTGAGAGTTTTAAGAAAAAATAAATTCAGTTATAAAATCTCAAAAATATCAGACTATGGCTAAAGGTAAACACAAAGGAACGATAGGGATTTTAACCGGCGGCGGAGATGTTCCCGGCTTAAATCCGGCTATTAGAGCAATAACTATAAGAGCCTTACGTGAGGGATATCGTGTAGCAGGTATTCGTCGTGGATGGGCGGGAGCAATGGATATTATACGCGATAATAACGCTGATAACAGCGAAAACTTCACTTTTTTAACTGAAGATATAGTTAATAAGGCCGGACGCACAGGCGGAACTTTTATCCATACAAGTCGAACAAATCCCGGTCATGTGCCTGCTAAATCAGTACCAGACCATCTTAAAGAAAAATATAATAAAGAAAAAAATGATTTAACCAAAGAAGTGTTGAAAAACCTGGATTGGCTGGGAATAGATTACCTTATTCCTATTGGCGGTGACGATACTTTAAGTTATGCTGTTAGATTATACCAGGAAGGTGTAAATATTGTTGCTATACCTAAAACCATGGATAATGACGTTCCCGGTACAGACTATTGTATCGGCTTTAGCACATGTATTACCAGGACAATACATATGACTAACCTGTTAAGAACTTCAGCAGGTTCACATGAGCGAATACTTGTTATTGAGGTGTTCGGAAGATATGCCGGTTTTACAGCTTTACTCCCTACTATGGCCGGTGCTGCAAACAGGTGTGTGATCCCGGAATACAAATTCAACATAGAACATCTTACAAAACTATTGGTTGAAGACCGTAAGAAAAATCCCAGTAACTATTCAGTAGTATTAGTCTCGGAAGGAACTACCTTTGAAGGTGTTGATATGATGTTCCAAAATACCGAAAAAGATGCATATGGGCATGCTAAACTAGGCGGAATAGGTGATGCTGTTTCACTAAAAATAAAAGAATTAACACCTAAGTACAATAATAATCAAAGAATCGCTACAATAAACCAACACCTGGGTTACTTAGTCCGTTCAGGAGACCCGGATGCAATCGACTCAATAGTGCCAATGGCTTATGGCAACCTTGCACTAGACCTGGTTCTGCAAGGAATCCATGGAAGACTGGTAATCCTAAAAAACGGACGATACGACAATATGCCTGTAGATATTATTACAAGCACAAACAAACTTGTTGATATAGAAAAACACTATAATACCGAAAGGTTGCGACCTGTTTATGAAAGCTTTATTGATAAACCACTGTTTTTGATAGCCTAATCTGCATTGGTTGTTTAATAATTGTAATTTATAAACACTTAAAAAGTAAATATATATTTTGTTTTTTTATAAAATTATAAATACTTTTGAGATAATTGTCATGATTTTTAACTAAAATTCTACAAAAATGGATTTATATCTATTATTTCTAATTATTGGTATAATTGCTTACATTTCCGTTATATGTTCATTTTTGACGGGAACAGGTATAGTAAAAGTTAAGCTCATCGTTCACAAGGTTTTGGGTTTTACTTCAATAATTGCAGCATCAATTCATGGATTGTATATGTTGTATATCAATCTTTTTTAATCACAATAAGTTATTTTTATTATGAAAAATTTTAAACTTGTTTTTTTAATTGTATTCTTGGCAATACCACTTTTTCTTTTCGCTCATTCGCCAAGCGAAATATCACTACAATACGAAAAGGAAAAAGAAACACTTGAAGTTAAGGTCAACCACAGCGTTAGAAATGCTGATAGACATTATATCGAAAATATTATTATTACCATAAATGATAATGAATATGAAGTTCTGGAATATGATAGTCAAACTTCTGAAAATTCGCACGATGTAAAGACAAAGATCCCTGATCTTAGTCCTGGTGACATTATTAAAGTCAAAGCAGAATGCAGCAGGATAGGCTCCGATACGAAAGAATTAACAATAGAGTAAATTTGCTATTAAAAATTTTTTCTAAACCATTCTAATTTAAGAATTAATAAGTCAAATAAGTTAAATTGGTCACAAGTAATTTTAAACTTATTTTTTAACTTTTTGATTTATTTTTTTGAAAAAACTCTTTTAAGATACGGGCTTTTGAAGGTCCGGCCACTTCTTCAAGTTCCGTAAGATCGGCTTCTTTAAGTCTTTTCACTGATTTAAAATGTTTTAGAAGTATTTCTGCGGTTTTTTCGCCTATACCTTTTATTCCGGAGAGCTCCGACATTAAACTCGCCTTTTCTCTTCGTTTGCGATGATGAGTTATTCCAAAACGATGTGCTTCATCTCTCAAATGTTGAATAACCTTAAGTGTTTCTGATTTTTTATTAAGATAAAGGGGTATGCTATCACCAACGCGATAAATTTCTTCCAGTCTTTTGGCTATACCAATCATACGAATCTTGCTGAGCAGCTCAAGCTGTTCCAAGGCTTTTGCTCCTGAAGAAAGCTGCCCTTTACCCCCGTCAATAACAATAAGTTGTGGCAAAGGCTGTTCTTCGCTCAACAGTCTTTTGTACCTTCTGTAAACCACCTCTTCCATAGAGGCATAATCATCAGGTTTATCAACTGTTTTAATATTGAAAAGGCGATATTCTTTTTTACTGGGTTTACCATTTCTAAACACCACCATAGCAGCTACGGGGTCTTTTCCTGAAGTGTTGCTATTATCAAAGCACTCAATATGTACAGGTAATTCAGGCAAATTTAAATCCGACTGCATTTTCTTTAAAAGTCTGCGTGTATTGCGGTGGGGGTCAACAAGCTCTTTTCGCTTGTTCCTTTCCAGCTGATAATATTTTACATTACGCTCGGAGAGTTCTAGCAAACTTTTTTTATCTCCTTTCTTAGGAACAGTAAATCTAACATCCGGAATTTCAAATTCAGGCAAAAAAGGTACTATAATCTCTTTTGAGTTACTTTGAAATTTTGGACGTAATTCGGCAATACCAATCTCTAAAAGGTCATTATCGCTTTCATCAAGTTTTTTATTTACTTCCAGGGTGTGTGAATGCACAATAGCACCATTTACCACTTTAAGAAAGTTAATATAACCATTTTCCTGATCAGATAATACACTAAATACATCAACATTGTCAATAGAGGGGTTAACAACTGTTGACTTGCTTTGATAGTTTTCCAGTAAATCAACTTTTTCTTTAATCATTTGAGCTTTTTCAAACTCAAATTCTGAAGAATAATCCCACATTAGTTTCTTTAACTGTTTCTTAACTCCCGAGAGGTTGCCTTTTATTATCTCTTCAATCTGTTCTATTGTGTTGTTATAATCTTCCTGTGATTGATAGCCTTCGCAGGGACCTTTGCAATTACCTATGTGGTATTCGAGGCAAACTTTAAATTTTTTTTCTTCAATATTTTCAGGAGTTAATTCCAGCTTGCATGTTCTATAATGAAAAAGTTGCCTTATCAGTTCCAGTAATGAATTCATCATTCTTACCGAAGCATATGGACCGTAATATTTTGATCCGTCTTTAGCTACATTACGGGTTGTAAATATTCGCGGGAAAGGTTCATTTTTTATACATATCCATGGAAAAGTTTTATCATCTTTAAGCATCACATTATATCGGGGCTGATACTTTTTTATAAGATTGTTTTCAAGTAACAAAGCATCAAGCTCTGATTCAACAACTATAGTTCTAATATCAGCTATTTTTTTGACCATTACCGATTGCTTGCCGCTTCTTTTATCATTAGGCCTGAAGTATGAAGCTACACGTTTACGGAGATTTTTTGCCTTACCGACATAAATTATATTACCGGATTCATCAAAAAATTGATAAACACCAATTTTATTTGGTAAACTTTGAACTAAAGCATTGCAGTTGCTTGGGCAGTTGCTTTGTCGGCCGGTCATAGTTAAGGGCTAAATGATGATTAAGTCAATGATTGCATAGTCATATTCAAAACCATCCATCTGTCTTCAGTCTCATTAAATGTTAAACTAAGTTTTACTTCAATGGATTGCTCGCCCTTCTCAAATGCATGTCTTAAATAAGTTTCTTTTATCTCATGAATTTGATCCTCGCTTTCAGCTTCATCAAGTCTTCTCTGTCTCTCCTTAGACCATGATTCATCTATTTCAAGAAAATTACCGAAATGGAACTTTGATACAACATAGCTTTCCTTAATATCAACATTTGCTATAAGGGTCAACTCATGCACTTCCATATCAAAGGTCCTGTCCTGATCAACTATTTCATCAGTAACTTCAACATCTTGAAGTTCCAGATAGCCATCATAATGAGAATTGTTAAAATGATTTTCTACATGCCTCACGGCTGCGCGATCTCTTAAATTACCTTCTTGATTACAAGAAACTAATGTTAACGATCCAATCAGAAAAATACATAATAATCTAAATCCGTTTTCCATACTTAAAAACTAATTAAGTTAAAAAATTAATGATAAAATCTTTTCTATTTAATTTTTGCCTAAATATAACTTCATAATGTGTGTTTGTAGTATTTAAATTGATAACACATAAAGTAAATAAAAAATAACTGCTATCAAGTTATTGATTAACACATTATATTACCTTTAACAGAATAATACTTACAAATGTACAATTTTGCAAAACTATTCGTTAACAAAAAACATTATTTTTTTATACTTCGCTTAAATACCAGTTTGTTAAACTCTTTTGATTTATAATTCAAATCTAAGTCCCAGATAAAACATCCTGCCCGTTACGGGTCCCCAGATCATAGAACCGTCGAAGTTATCACTAAAAGGATCGTGCGAGGCAATTATTGGATTTGATTGCCGGTAACCGGTAAGATTTTCTCCTCCTGCATATATGTCAAAACGATTAAACCTGTAGGTTACCTGGCTATGCAGTATAGTATAAGTCGGTGATTCACCAGGTAAATCATTAGCTTCGGGGTTTCCCTCCAGATCAGGTATTCTGCTTGGGCCATTGAATTGTGCTGTAAGATCAAATTGCCAACTATTATCAGGGGTAGCATAAGACCCTGTAAGCAAGCCCCGGTAAAGATCAACCAAGGGTTCACGAACTAATTCATCATCTATGGTCTTTTTAACATCAGTATGACGATAGGCTGCAGTAACTTCAAACCTGGTAAACGGTTCAAAAGAAAGTTCTGCCTGGTAGCTGTTAGAATAAGATCGGCCATCAAGGTTATAAAACAAAGCTTCATTAGGATTGTTATCAATATCAACGATAAGCTGATTTATAAAGTCAGTCTTGAAAAATTCAAGACTTAAAGAGGCATCATTACCGAATAAATGAAATTTTTGATTAAGTGTAGCGCCATAATTCCATGCTTCTTCCGGAGCTATTTCTTCTACCACCTTAAACTCCCTGGAACTAACAAGCAAACCGGTATTTTCAGCTATCATATTTGGAACCCTGTATCCTTTGCCTACAGTGGCACGAAGAGTTGTATTTTCTGTCAGATCATATCTTAGATGAAACCTGGGGGTAAAAAATGTATCATAAATATTGTGAAAATCTAATCTTACTCCCCCGGTTACAGTGAGCTTGTCAAGATAACTATATGTGTATTCCGCAAAAAGTCCGGGTACAAATTCGTCCCTTTTAAAAATTGAATCATTAAATGTCTCATCATAGTTATCCATTATATAGCTTGCACCTGCATTTATTTTATGGTCGGTAGTTCCAATAATATTTTCATAAATAATATTAGCATAAAAGGTATTTTGCTTACCATCATAATCGTTAAGTCCATAGTAAGATTCATGTTCATGGTGTGTATATGAAAAAATTGTCCCAATACTTCCGTGCGGCTGGTCTTGCAAGAAAAATCCGGTTTTTGCAAATATGTTAAAACGGTTAGTATTATTATTAAAGCCGTAATAATTATCCACCGCATTTTCCCCGCCATTAAGATAGTCTATCTGTCCACCGCTCCTGTCTTCTTTCATGACCCGTACACCAAACTGCGATTCCAGAACATCGTGGATGTCATAACGATATCTGTTCATAAAGTTAAATTTTTGAACAAGCGGGTGATCGGCAAATGTATTATCGTTATAATCAACAGGATTATTGTTATATTCTCCATGGAGCATAACCATTGTGCGAAAATGATCAGTTATATCCACAGATGTGTTAAGACTACTTTCAAGTCTTCCGTAATCATTTGCATAAAAATTATAAAATAAATCTTCGCTGGTTTCTGGCTTTTTAAGTTCTACATTAATTTGACCGGTAATTGATTCATATCCATTAACAACAGAGGCCGCTCCTTTAGAAATTTGTATAGACTCCATCCATGGACCGGGCACATAACTTAACCCAAAGGGCTCTCCAAGGCCCCTAATCATTGGAAAGTTTTCGTTAAGCAGTTGGCTGTATGTACCGGCCAAGCCTAATAATTTTATTTGTTGTGCTCCTGAAACGGCATCACTATATGAAACATCTACTGAAGCACTAGTCTCAAAGCTTTCAGCCAAATTACAGCATGCTGCCCTTTGAAATTCAGCAGAAGTAAGCATTTCTGTATGCATTGTTTCATAAGTTGATATATGAGCTCCCGCCTCTCTACCGGCAACAATCACCTCATCCAAATCTGCAGTACTTTCAAGCACTACCTCAACAAAAGCGTCTTCTTTTTCAATCAAAATAGTATCAGTACTAAACCCTACAAAACTAATTACAAGCTCATGAGGCAGAGGATCATGAGGATGTATGTCAAATTTGCCGCCCGAATCAGTAGTAGTACCCATTGTGGTACCAAGCCAATATACATTTGCTCCAATCAGGGGATCAAGCTCCTCTTTATCTGTATCTTCAGAATGCTCGTATACTATTCCCGTAACATGATCATGATCATGCTGTCCAAAAAGATAACAGTGAAACGTAAGTAAAATAATTATAAAAAATAATATCCTGTTAGTAAATACATTATACATGATTTCTTCTTTTATTAGTTAATAATTAAAACAACAAAAATTTAACCCTGTAACATGTTTATATATTACAGGTTAACATAAAAAATAAAAGAAGAAAACTTAACAGTACTTAAGCTGGTTTGTAAAGATAATAAAAGCTTTAGCCACTAACTTGGGGGGAGGATCAATATAATCTTGCACAATTTTGCCTGCAATAGAATCACTACAGCAAAAGTTGCTTAAAATTATTTCATCAGAAAAAACTATGGGAAAGGGTATAAAATTACTTACACTATGTATTTGAAAACCTTCATAATCATGTTTCAAATACTCGAATTCAGTCTTACAGTGCTCAGTATCATTTTTAAAGATACCACAAACATGTAAGTCATCATCATTTTCCTTACCGGAATTTTCGGTTTCATCATAGCAAGAATGACCCTCATCTTTATGATGATGCTCAACTTGTCCTGAATTTACAGTCAAATAATATTCAGTGATTTCACATGCCATACAATGATGAAGGATCAAGCTGACCCCTGTAAATGACAGCAGAAATATGCCGGCAAGTGTTACTGAAAATATTTTATTCATCAGTTTCATCTGTATGAATTAAAGCTCCAATATATTATGACTTACACTAAATATAATTTCAACGCTAAATTACAAAAATTTGTTTTTTGTTTAACCTTTTTTCTGTTATTAAAGATTAGTGCGGTTAAAATTACAAAAAGGTTGATTGTTTCATTACTAAACCACTTAATTATTCATAGAAAGTTTTGAGCATCATCTTTCAACTTTCAGCTTTCAACTTTCAGCTTCTATACATCATCAAACAAACCATCAATACCTTTAAAAAAGTGTTGTACCGGGCCATGCCCTTTACCAATTTGATAATTGACACCTTCTTCAATAGCTTTATTGATATATTTTTTTGCAATTCCAACCGCACTATTTACAGAATACCCTTTTGCCAAACAGGCTGCTATAGCAGATGAATAAGTACATCCTGTGCCATGTTTGTTTTTAGTGTTATAACGCTTGCCTTTAAACTTATCAATCAATGATACACCTTTAT
>SL_8KL_010_SEDDRAFT_10005352_pt1 | contig 10076 bp, 9 predicted proteins | sample SodLakKL_010_SED_4_FD_11160 | JGI IMG/M metagenome (IMG submission 11160) | reverse complement strand
TTACTCCAGCCTGAGTCGTGAGTTTATGCCACAGTACCGTAACAGCATGGAGGCAGCCGACGAGGCCATTGTTTTTTTCAACCCTGAGGCGCTAAAGTTGAAAAGATTGCCGGAGCTAATCCCGGAAGATGTGATTGAGGGGTTCGGAAAGCCCGGCTTGCAGGTGGTCACGCAAGCATCAAAGCTGGATTCTCTCCTTCGTGGACAGATGGAGAAAAACACTTGCCTGCTCTTGATGAGCTCAGCTGCTTTCGGCGGCCTGGATATAGATGGTCTCATTAAAGAAGCGAAAAAAAAGTTTGAGTTTTGAGGTTGGGGTTTGGGGCTGCTAAGTCAGCAGGGAAAAGAACAGATAGACTGGCTTGTGGAATGAACATATATTTTTGCGACCTTTGTTGAAACACTAAAAACACATCCCGTTTTGGAAAACCATATATTCGGCATGCATCCATTGATGGAAGCCATCCAGTCTGGCAAACTGCCAGAAAAAGTCCTCATTCAGAAAGGCCTGAAAGGCGACAACTATCAAAAACTGTTTTCCCTGATAAGAGAAAAGAAGATACCTTTTCAGATGGTTCCTGTTGAAAAGCTAAACAGGGTCACACGCAAGAACCACCAGGGCATTATAGCGCAGATGCCTTCTATTGAATATGTTAAGCTGGAAGATATCCTGCCGGGCATTTTTGAATCGGGCGAAACACCTCTGCTGGTATTGCTGGATGGTATCACGGATGTTCGAAACCTGGGCGCAATAGCCCGCTCTGCTGAATGCGCCGGAGCTGATGCAATCATTATCCCGGAGAAAGGAAGCGCCTCAGTAAGCGCTGACGCAATAAAAGCATCTGCCGGAGCACTAAACAGGATACCTGTGTGCAAGGAAACACACATCCTGCAAAGCATTGCTTTCATTCAGGAATGTGGCATACGCGTGATAGCTTGCGACAGCAAAGGAGAAAGTAACTTGTATAATGAAGACCTGTCGGTTCCCGTGGCGGTTATCATGGGGTCCGAAGATAAGGGCGTTTCTCCTGCTGCCAGGCAAGTGGCAGACAAGGTCGTTGAAATTCCCATGAAAGGCAAAACAGGGTCATTAAACGTTTCCGTTGCCACAGGTATTGTCCTGTTTGAAGCCCTCAGGCAAAGAGATCTGAGCTAATTCCGGCGGTTTTGCCATAAACCGGCAGCTAATAACCCATGGCTGCCTTTTGACATATAGACAAAATACAAACAACATGAAGACAGGCTTATTTATTCCTTGTTTCATTGATCAGCTATACCCTGACACGGGCTTCAACATGCTGAAAGTGCTGAAAAAGGCCGATCAGATAAGCCAGGCACACATGCAATTTGATTATAACCCGGAGCAAACATGCTGCGGCCAGGTAGCCTTTAATGGCGGGTTTTGGGATGAATCCAAGCATCTCGGGGAAAAATTCATCAGGGATTTCATGCATTACGACTACGTGGTGGGCCCGTCAGCGTCATGCGTAGGCATGGTAAAAAACTATTATCCCCAGATGTTTTATAACTCCGCCTGGCACAACGAGAACAATGCATTATCCAGAAAAATATATGAGTTTACCGATTTCCTNATCCATGTGATGAAAGTTGAAGANCTGGGAGCGAGCTTCCCGGCTACNGTAACGGTGCATGATGCCTGTGCTGCATTGCGGGAATATGGCTTGACCGACCANCCCCGCAGGCTCCTTGCTGGCGTAGAAGGCCTTATCGTGGCAGAGATGGCAGACAGTGATGTATGCTGCGGTTTCGGCGGTACCTTTTCCGTGAAACATGAACCCATATCCACCGCCATGGCCGAACAAAAGGTCAGGCATGCTTTGGATACCGGCGCCGGCTATATTGTTTCTACCGAATCTTCCTGCCTGATGCACCTTCAGAGTTACATCGATAAACATGACCTGGGGATCCGGTGTATGCACATAGCAGACCTCCTGGCAGCAGGCCTGAACGGGAAGGAGATCGATTCATAACCCTCCTGATTGGCTTTTTGTTGAAGCCATATACCCCAAAAGAGATAATATTTATAAAAAATCACAAGTAAGTGTCGGGGGCAATTGTTTTTGTATTATCTTTGTACCGCAATTAAATTAAAGTAACCCGAATTGATTTCCGCTTATTTGACTTCAAACAACCTTCCTAGCGAACAGTTTCAAATCATTTACCGCGTATTTCAATTCAAGTAATCAAACATTATTTTTATGAAAACTGGAACAGTAAAATTCTTTAACGAACTTAAAGGATTTGGATTTATCAAGGATCACGAGACAGAAGAAGAATTTTTCGTACACGCTACAGGTCTGATCGACCAGGTACGCGAAGGCGACGAAGTAAGCTTTGAGCTGAAGGAAGGAAAAAAAGGCATGAATGCAGCAAATGTAAAAATAGCATAAGCATAGATCATCCTTTAAAACCGAACAAAACCCGCAAGGGTTAACAAACAAAGCCCCTCCATGTATTAACATGTGAGGGGTTTTTTTACACCTGCACGTTGCTTATATAGGTTTTCAGCACCGGGCTGAAATCCTCATCCCCATCATAAAAAAGAGATACGATGGGCACACCATATTGTCGGGATATGTTTTTCAGGATTGAAGCGCTAATGCTTCCGGGCATGCAACCGAAGGGCGAGACATTTACCACAAGGTCTGCCCCTTGCTCTATGAAGGCAATAGCCCGTCCTATGGTAAGTATAGATTCGCCTTCAATTTTGTCCGTTATGTAACCTGCACCAAGCTCACGAACTTTTTTTATGGAGGGCTCACGCCGGTCTTTCAGCAGATTGCCTGCGATACGATAATATTTTTGTTCAAAGTAGTGTACCACACCATCACTGACCTTGTTTTGAAGGTAGTCTATGATTCCCTGACTCTCTGCAAAGCCAGAGGTATAGTGCAGCCATTCCATGATGGGGGCTACCCAGGCCTCACCGCCTGCTGCCTCAATGGTATCAACAAGGTGCCCATTGGAAAAAGGAGAGTTCCGTACATAGATCTCCCCTACTACCCCAACCAGGGGTTTCTTGCCGGCACGCTGCTCAATCTGAGATAGCTGCTTTTTAAGATCTCTTAAAACCCTAACCAATGAGCCTTTTGTTTCGAAAGTCTCCTCCAGCCTTTCTGTAAACGTATTGATCAGGGCATCTGTATCGCCCTTATTTATTTCATAGGGGCGTATTTTGTTTTTTAGTTTATCCACCAAGTCGGAGACCATCAGGGCCTTGAAAAGATGCAGTCGCATGGCTCCGGAGATGTCGTCATAATGATCATCAGAATTAGGTGAGATGATGCCCGCAGAGATGCCTTTCCTTTGCAGCACTTGATCATGCAGGCGGGCATACTGTCCAAAGCGGCAGGGCCCGTCGGTACAAGGCATAAACAGTGCGGCATTGTCGTGCTTTACCCCTGCCTTTTCTTCCTGGTGGAGGTGATCGATAAAAGATCCTATCGTACTCGCGGCGGGCATGCATTCGGAGCCGCGCACGCAGGAGGAGCCAAGTGCATAGGTGGCATTATCTTCGCGCTGCAGCGCCACGGAGTCAATGCCATGGGCCCGGAGCGCAGCACTCATGTTTCGTGATGCAATGGGGTGCATAGGAGGAATGTATACCCGCTGGTCGTGAAGCCTTCTGACAATCTTGCCGAACGTTGCAGGCACCGGTTTCTGCACCTGTTTTGCTGATTTCATATGATGAGTTGCCCGGTCAAAAAAAGCTTCCAGGCGGGTAAGATAACCGCCATCACCCCCATGCTCATCCAGTTCAAGGATGAGTGCGGGTTTATCACGCATCTCCCGCTCAAAAATGCTCAGCAGAAAAGAATCAGGTCCGCAGGTAAAGTTGCTCAGGAAGATGGGATAAAATCCAGGCTGCTGCAGCAGATAACGGGCGGCAACCACGATCTTCTGCCCATAGGCCCAGTACATATCCTGGTATCCCTGAGGCAGTCCGGCACGATCAACAGGCAGCATGTCCTGTGGCAGCACGTCATAGCCATAACCTGCAATGGTCCGGGGGATATCCAGGTTAAGCATATCATCAAGCAGGTTATATGAACGGCCGAGTATAACAAACACCGGCTTTTCCATGGAATTTCCTGCTTTTGCCTGATAGCGACTCACAAATTCCCTTCCATGCTGCTTAAGCAGGGCTTTTTGTTCCTGCTGAAAGCGTCTGGCAGAATGCCATGCAAGTGCCACCTCTTTTCTGCTGACATGCACATGCGTCGACAGCTGATGATGCAGCTCCCGGATGTTGTGGTCGTCTTCCTTTGAAAAGTCAACTACAGGGGCGATCAAATCCTTCTTTTCATACCCGTGCAAATCCATCGTACTTTGCATCACCGGGGGAAATGCCTGTGACAACGGACAGAAAAAGGAATTGGAAGCCTTTGGATTTTTTTCATCCTGTATATGATAAGGGAGAAAAAGGGGGGACAAATCCTGTGAAAGTCCCTCCATAACCTTACCCACGGCGAGCTTAACAGGATAACAACAATCTGTAAGCGAGTACCGGGAAGCAAATAAAGATGTTTTTTCGCCTGACGGGATATCATCCAGGTCAATGGAAAGATGATGAAAAAAATATTGCCAGAATGACTTATAGGCATAATAGTGAAGAACTTTGGGGGCAAATATCCTGCCCCGGGGTTTTTCAGGCTTCATCTCATGGTTAAGAAGCTTTTTCATTTGCCCAAAAGCCTGAAGGTGTGCCGTGGGTTTGGCCGGCATGTCATCATCCTCTCTCCCGCACTGGTAGCCCCATGTGGCAATACGGTGCCCGCCGGCTGACTCCAGGATGGAAATCGTACAGTTGTTGCGACAGCGAACACAACGTTCTGATAGCAGTTTCACCTGTGCATCCTTTAGCTGAAGGCCCCTGAATGAGGTTTTGACGGGCTTTTCGTCTTTAGCGTGCAAAGCCATGCCCATGGCACCCATCAGGTGACTGTATGGTGAAGTATGTATCTCTTTCCCAAGCACGTGCTGAAAAGCTTCCACAAGCCCGGTGTTTTTCGCCGTAGCACCCAGAAACAGGATCGGCTCCTCTACCGGACGGTGCTGAACCACTCGCTGAAGGTAATTCTTGCATACCGCATAGAGGATAGACGACATCACCTGTCCTTTGCCCATGCCTTTGGTAAGCAACTGACCGGCGTCCTGCTCCATAAATACCGTACAGCGATGATTTGTTGCCGGAGGGAGTTCATCCTTGCAAACCAGGCTGATATGATCCAACGGGATATTCAGGTTGCGGGCCTGTTCCTCAAGAAAAGAGCCGGTGCCGGCAGCACACACATAATTCATGTTGGCATCCTTCATCCAGCCATCATCCACCTGGATGTATTTGGCATCCTGACCGCCGATCTCAAAGATGGTCTTCACTCCAGGGAGCTCTGCCACGGCACCTTTCAGGTGGGCCGTTATCTCATTTTTGATGAGATCGGCTCCGGCAAACTTGCCTACGAGGTTTCTGCCACTACCGGTAGTTCCAACCCCCTGAACATCCAGCTCCACCTGGTGTGTATGACAAAGTGCATCCAGGCCTTTCATCAGACGCTGAAATGCTTCCACGGGACGGCCTTTTGTCCGGGTATACAAGCCGAGGCGTAATACTCCCTGGCTATCAAGCAATACCAGCTTGGTGCTGGTGGAGCCAACATCCACACCCATGAAAGCATGTAGCACATGATTATCAGGCCAGTCAAAGAGGTCAACCTCATTATTATGTTTGTCAATAAATTGCGGATGCCGGGCCTCCTGGCGACCAGGGAATGTCAGCGGTTTTTCAAAAACATGGGCGGCCATGTCAGGCTTTGGGGAATGTCCGTTTGCCGGGATCTTCCTCCAGGCATGATGCAATCCTTCAGCCAGAAAATAATCCGGACGGGGTGGGACAACCAGCCGGTGACCGTTGAGCAGGGTCTCAAAATAATGGAGGAATACTTTGTTTTTGGCTAGCCCCCCGACTACCATCACATCGCTGTCTATCCTGACACCCCGGAAAAGGGTGGCGAAAGCAGACTGCGCCAGTCCCCTCACCAACCCATTCCAAAGCTGGGCAATACCATACCCCTCTTGCTGGCGATGAATCAGATCGCTTTTGGCAAACACCGAGCAGCGGGAGGCAATCAAGGGGGCCTCTTCAACCACAGGGATCGCTGACACCTCCTCATAGCCGAGGCCCAGTCTGTGCATCTGCTGATCCAAAAAAGCTCCGGTACCGGCAGCACAGAGAGAATTTGTCTCATAACGGATCAGCTTTCCTTCCTGCACCTCTGCCATGGCAAGGCCCGAGGATCCAATATCCACTATGTAACGAATGTCACCAACCGGTCGTTCCTTTAACGCATGCACCAGCACCGATGCATGGCTTATATTTGGGATCGTCAACTCACTTCCAAGAAGGGAGGCATATTTCCCCGTGGCCATGCAGGTTATTTGTGACTCCAAGCCGGAGGCAGGCATCATCTCAGCAAAAATCTTTGCCGGCTCTCCCTGATGCTCACGACACCAACGCTGGATACTGCCATTGCTGGCATATACCATCTTTATCGCCCGCGTGCCCGCGTCGATACCCAACATATGTTTTGTTTTTTCCGGCATGATGGTCTCCTCGGATTTCATCCTCCAAAATTAGTAAAACCACCGGAATGCAGTTATTAGGATTGAGGCCTGGGTGCTCAGCGCCCAGATTCCGGGGTTATCTGCCACGCATTGTTCTCCCAGGCAATACGGCTGATGTCAAAATCAAATGATTTGCCGTCGAAATGGAGGATATGATCTAACGGGATGTTTTTGGGACGCAGTTTGTCTCCTTTTTGTGGAGGGCGGGTGACATGAAAATGCGCTGCAGGCCTTATATATTTTCCCAGGGCAGCTGATTCAAAGATATAAGGGCGTTGATCGCCGGCCATGTCAAGAATCATATGGAAAGCCTTGAGAAGGCGCTCATCTTTCCGGTTCTGGATATAAAACACCTGCCTGGCACCGCAGCGCAGCATCCTGGAGCTGTCCTTGCTACCCGAAGGATTGTTTTCGCGGATGATGAGCAAGTCATCATCGCGATACACTTCCTCTGCGTCATCAGGTTGGAGGTGCCAGTGAGGTGACACTTTCACAGCAATGACCTGCTGATCAGCGAAACGTTCAATCAAGCGGCAGGAAAGGGTGGTTTTCCCCACATTCCGGGTGCTGCCACTGATCAAAAGGACATGTTGATATATGGGGAGCATGGGTGTCAAAACAATTTTGCCGGATAAACATTCCTGGCCACCATATCCTGTATGGCCTCCACGGCTTTTTCACGATCCTCTTTATAAGTTACGCCAAACCATTTGGCGCGGGTTTTCAAAACTTTGACCTGCGCTTTTCCATCACGGATCAGCTCATCCACCACAAAAGGGATGTAAAACTCAGCTTTGGGGTCTTGTATGCTCTCAGCAAGGAAAGCATGCATTTTTTGATCAAGATGCTTGAAGATATCAGGTGTAAAGCCCCAGAAATTCATCGAAACCAGGTCATCCGGACGCAGGTTAACGGGCTTTCCCTGGCTGATGATCTGTCCGTCCCGTTCCTGTTCAATCGCCGTATATTCCTGCACTGTTTTCAACAACCCACCCGGATCGACCTGGCAGATACCCCGGGAAACATGCCCATGGTCAGACAGCGTATTTTCCAGTCGATAACCACACATGGCATAATGACTCTCGCTATTTTCGGGAAGTGTTTGCAGATAGTCACCCATGGCCTTGAAGGCTTCGCGGCCATAAAAGTCATCGGCATTGATTACCGTAAAGGGTTCACTTATAAGGTTTCGTGCCACCCAGATGGCATGTCCTGTACCCCAGGGCTTTTCGCGGTCTGCCGGACACTGGTGGCCACCGGGCAGATCACCATGCTCCTGGAAAGCAAGTTCTACCTTAATCTTGTTTTTAAGCTTTTCTACCACATGCTCCCGGAAGGCCCCTTCGAAGCTCTTTCTAATCACAAAAACAACTTTGTCAAAACCCGAATGCAGGGCATCATAAACGGAATAATCCATGATACATTCACCGGAAGGCCCCAGCCGGTCAAGCTGCTTCATGCCCCCGTACCTGCTTCCCATGCCTGCCGCGAGTACCAGTAATGTGTTTGCCATAAATCTCTTCATTTTATTTTTCAACGTGTCAAAAATAAGTATTTCCGGGTAAAAAAAACCACCTTGCCAGATCACAGAAAATAGCGCAAAAACGCTTAAGAAAGCACAAATGCATTGGCCACGTCAAGCTCTTCCGGGATCACGGTATGCCCGATATCAGGATAGATCTCCAGTTTTACCTGCGCGTTCATGGATTGGATGATCCTCGCCGAGTCGCGGGCGCGCGTTACCGGGATATGAGGATCCGGATCACTGGTTCCGATAAAAACCGGTGTGCCTTCAAAATCACCCTTGTAGTTTTCGGTATTGATCTCCTCACCTATCAGGCCGCCGGTAAAAGCCATGATTCCGCCCCAGCGGCGTGCATTGCGCGCAGCAAACTCAAGGCTCAGACAGGCACCCTGGGAAAAACCGGAAATATAAATCTGTTCACTGCTAAAACCTTTCTTTGTAGATCACCCACCATGTCATCCAACAGATCGAGGGCACCGGTTAACCAAGGCTCATTTTTATCTGCGGGCATCAGGAAAGAATAGGGATACCAGGTATTTCGCGTGGCCTGTGGAGCCAGAATAGCAAAATCATCCAGGTCCAGGTGGTCTGCCAGGGGAAGCATGCTTTCCGCCGTGGCACCACGCCCATGAATGAGAATCAGCGCGCGTTTCGCTTCATCCAATGCTTTTCCGGAATAAACAATTTCTTTTTTATGCATAAATTACAGAGCTTATCAAATATAGGATTCTATGTCCAGATGAATGTCAGGCAAAATAGCTTCGATATGGTCTCGCTGGCCTTCGTATTGCGGTGGCAGCTTCAGGGATCCGCCAAGCGAATGTAATTCTTCATCTATAGTAAACCCCGGACCATCAGTGGCAATTTCATATAACACGCCACCGGGCTCACGAAAATACACAGAATTAAAGTATTGACGGTCTATGACATGCGTGGGATGCAATCCATATCGCTGAACAGCCTCCCTGACCTGCTGCTGGGTTTCCGAACCAGGCGTTCTGAAAGCTATGTGATGAACTGTCCCATATCCGCCTTGCCCGAAAGCTTTTGCCGGCTGATCTACCAGGTCAACATAACTACCAGGTGCGTCAACAGAGCCAAAGCGATACCGGTTGTCCTCCTGTGCCAACAGCTTATGATCCATCTTTTCTGTCAGAAGGCCTGCTGATTTATCAGCTGCAGCAGCCCAGATTTCAGCACCATAGAAACCGCGAATGGCATATTCGGCGGGCACAGGGCCTGCAGGCCAGGGCTTCCGCGCATCCCTGTCATTAAAGACCAGTTCAAGCCCCAGGCCTTCCTGGTCTTGCATGTACATAAAGACCTCATCACCAAATCGTTCCTTAACATCATCATATTGAATGCCAAAACGTTTAAGCCGATCTTCCCAATAAGCAAGTGATTCCAGCGGTACGGAAAAGGATGTGGTACTTACCTGGCCATTGCCGCGTATTCCCCGCCGTATGCCTTCGTAAGGAAAAAAAGTCAATACGCTTCCCGGCGTTCCCTGCTCATCTGCATAATATAAATGATAGACACCGGGATCATCAAAGTTCACGGTTTTCTTAATCATGCGCAAGCCCAATACGCCCGTGTAAAAGTCTACATTNGCCTGCGTATTTCCGGCCAGGGCCGTGATATGGTGAATGCCGGTGATATGCTTATTTTTTATGTTATTCATGTTAACACCTTTGTTTGCATGCGCTTATCTAAATAACAATATTTATATATAAATGTTTTATACTGAAAAGGGATATAGGAATAACTTATTTAGTAGATAGAACTTTGGTGCCAAGGGATTACCAAACAGGAATTGTTCTTTTAGTCAAAGAACAGCTGATAATGTTCAAACAGGCTTTTAATGGTTTTGACATAGGTGACGGGTTCTATACCAGCGGCATATCCAAAC
>SL_8KL_010_SEDDRAFT_10005344_pt1 | contig 10084 bp, 11 predicted proteins | sample SodLakKL_010_SED_4_FD_11160 | JGI IMG/M metagenome (IMG submission 11160) | reverse complement strand
TCGATCATGACCTGCACCCCGCGTTCAAAGGCCCTGCCGGCCAGCTCGGCCAGGATCATGAGCTCTTCCACCTGGGCCCCGTCCAGTGAATCTTCGATGCATCCTGGACGAAAACCGTCCCCCAGGCTCAAGGTCACGTCATACTTTTCAGCAATATCCAAAAGGGCATCAAAGTCCTGGTACAAAGGATTTTCCTGCCCGTTGACCCTTATCCACTGCATGTGCATGGACCCGCCGCGGCTGACACAGGGCATAATGCGCCTGAAATGCTCCAGTCTCTGGACCGATTGCCTGGTTATCCCGCAGTGCACGGTTATATAATCCACTCCCTGGCTGCACTGCAGTTCTATTTCCCGGAAAAGCTCCTCGGGTGTTATGCCGTGCATGGGCCGGTCCTGCCTGAGCATTTTGGCGGCCAGTCCGTAAATGGGCACGGTACCCAGCATTAACGGGCTGTTGTTCAGAAACATCCAGCGAAGCTGGTCCAGGTCTCCGCCGGTGGATAGATCCATTATGGAATCCGCTCCGGCCCTTAAAGCAGCCGCGAGCTTCTTCTCCTCGGCAGCCATGTCGGCACATTCTCCGCTGGTGCCCAGATTGGCGTTGACCTTGGTCTTGAGCCCTTCACCAATGGCTTTTATGGAGGCGAAGTCGTGCACCACATTTTTGGGCAGCACCGCCCTGCCCCGGGTGATGAGGCTGCAAAGATATTCGGCGCTTATGGGGGGGGGGGGGTGACAACCCCGGCTCTGGCCTTTTGAAGCTGTGTTTTCATGAGAGTCCTCCTGTGATGGATTTCAGGAGGGGAGAGGTAAGCTGACCTTGGGGAACGGCCCTGATAGGGACAAAAAAAGAATTCTCGGTGGTGAGCTCGCCAATCCCTCCGCCGGTATTATCCGGATCAGGTTCTCGGGGTTCTTCTCAGCCCTTACATTAAAGGGCGCCCCCTGGCGTTTGTATCAAAATACAAACATATAATTGCAGACAGGGCAAGTAAAATAATACATTACCAGCTGAGAAGACTTTACATACGTCTACTGACCGGCATTTTTTTATCCGCTGTGATTTTTTTTGTTGACAATTCCCTCAATAAAACGATATTGAAATTAAAAATCAATTACAAAAAGGAGCAGGTCATGACCCTGAAATCAAGCATAGGCAGCCCGGATAAAGAAACCCAGAGGAGGCTGCAACAAAAGATTGATCAACTGAACGGCAAAAACCCGGTTAGCTTTAATGAATGCTTGAGATGCGTCAGTATCATCAGGGAAAGTTTCCTGAAAAAGAACTGCGCTAAACCTGACAAATCCTGAAAGGGGGATATTATGACCGCAGCAGTTATCGGAGGCATGGACAGGCTGCAGCCCCATTACCAGAAGACAGCCAGAAAGGCCGGATATAGAATCAAGATGTTCACCGGTGCGGAAAACACCATCACTGAGCGGCTGGGCAGCATCGACCTGATGATAATATTCACCAACAAGGTCTCCCACAGCGCCCGCAAAAACGCTTTTGAAGCTGCCAGGTCCGAAAATATTCCGGTGATATTGTGCCACTCCTGCGGGGTGTCCACTTTGCGGGACTGCCTGAAAAATCCAAAGCCGGACTGTCCCATGAGATGATGGTATTTTTACATGACCTTACTTTCAACTGCCCAAAGCAACGTGAGCTTGCAGCGGCTGCGGGACTGCCTGAATTCTGATTGTAGACACAGTTCAGGGAATCTCATAGGCTCGCAGGAGGCTCTTGACCTTTAAGGTCTCCGGTTGCTTTGGTGGAAAAGCTTTTCGGCAGCAAGGGCTGATCTACCGCAATGAAACCTCTCTGAGCAAGGCACCATGCCTGCAAAACCAGCGTAGCTGCAATGAGCGGGCAAATTTTAAACTGCTGCTTGTTTTGATATCAACCGGCCGGTCAAAAGAATTACCATGACCAGGGAAGCAATCGAAAAATACCAGGTTGTGATTTATGTTGCAGCCATTATTTCCGGTTTTTTCTGGGGTACGCATTTTCCGGAGCTCAGTTTAATCTTTGAATCTCTTCTCTGGCCTGTTCTTGGTCTTCTGCTCTACACTACTTTCACCCAGATACGTCTTTCAAAAATCAGGCACGCTTTTGTTCAGGACCGCCGCTTCATATATACAGCCCTGGCAGGCAATTTTGTTCTGATTCCCCTTATCATACTGATCTTCATCACTTTTCTGCCGGATCATCCCCCCATTCAACTCGGAGTTGCACTTGTCCTGCTGGTCCCGTGTACTGACTGGTTCATCACTTTCACTCAGCTGGGCAGAGGCGACACTGAAAGAGCCATCGCCTTTTCCCCCCTGAGCCTGCTTTTCCAGATCCTGCTTCTGCCTGCATACCTGTTTCTCTTTTTCGGCCAGGAACTAACGCTTTTCCTGGCCACAAACAAAATGATTCTGGCCTTCACCGGAATTATAATTTTGCCCCTTATAATCGCCTGGCTTACAGAAAGATGGGTGGAAAAAGCACCGGATTCACGGAGAAAAACCATTTCCAGGCTGGGATGGATGCCTGTTCCCCTGCTGGCTGCAGTAATCTTTATGATAGCCGCTTCGCAGGCGCATGCACTCCGGGATGCAAGCTTTCTGCTGGCGTATCCGGCTATCTGTTACGTGATATTCCTGCTGAGCGCTGCGCTGCTGGCCAGGGTTCTTGCAGAAATCATATCCCTGCCGGTCCGCCAGGGAAGAACTCTGGCTTTCAGCTTCGGCAGCAGAAATTCGTTTGTTGTTCTGCCTCTGGCTCTTGCCCTGCCTGAATCTTTTGAAATCACAGTTCTTGCGGTTGTCTTGCAGTCCCTGATTGAACTGTTCGGAATGGCCCTTTATGTATGGCTTGTTCCAGGTATGCTCTTCAAGTCACGAAAAAAAATGACATGACCTTTTTGTCTCTGCACAAACAATCCCTGGACCAATCAAACATGGCGCTTATCCAGAGAAAGAGTGCAGAAGTTCATATCCGGCAGGGAATTTCTACAAAGGGATGACGGCCAGGGTCACAATCTTTATTGTTGCGGGTAATCAAGTTGAGATTATTCTTTATGGACAGGGCGGCCTGGAACGCATCCGGCAATTTCCAGCCATATTCCCTCCGCAGAGCAGCAGCTTTGCCCGCGATTCTTTTAAAGTGCCTGCAAAAAACTTTTGCAGGCACTTTTTTAAGCAGACTAACGCCAGCTCAAGGCTGTCAACTCTGGTCAGGTATGCCTTTATCCGCTACATGGATATAAAAATCAGGTTCTTCACTTCTGAAGGTCTCCTGAAAATCCCCGTAGGTGGTCACTGACCCAAAGCCGGTCTCGTAGAGAAGTTTCTGCATGTAGGCCAGTCAAGTAAAAACTCTCTTACTTGTCAAGCTGAAAAAAAAATCTTGATGGTAATGTCTTCCCTGCCGGCAGACCTGCCCCGCATATACCAACCAACCTGCTGCAGCAGACTTGTGCAAATCAATTATCCCCGGGTTCAAACTCCCGGGCCAGCTTCCGGGCCCTGTCCAGGTCTTCCTGTGAAAGCCTGGAAGCAGTCCAGCGCTTGTTTTCCTGGGCCTGGTCAAAACCTTTTTGTGCTGAAAGATAAAACCACTTGTAGGCCAAAACGTAATCCTTTTCCATGTTTCTGCCGTGCAGGTAAAAAAGCCCCAGGGCGTTCTGGGCCAGAAAGTTGTCCTGCCTGGCTGCCTTTTCAAACCACTTGTGAGCCCGGGGAAAATTCTGCCTGACACCCAGGCCCTGGGAGTAATGCAGGCCCAGGTTGGTCTGGGCATAAGCATTTCCCTGCTCTGCAGCCAGGTGGAAAAGCTCCATGGCCCGGTCATAATCTTTTTTTACACCTGATCCCCTGGAGTAAAGCTCTCCCAGGTTATTCTGAGCCTGGTCACAACCCTGTTCAGCCAGGGGCCTGTAAAGCTCTGCAGCCTTATCCCAGTTTCCGCTTCTGTAGGCTTCATGGGCCTCTTCCAGGTCTGAGCACCAGGCATACTGGACCCAGACCAGCAGCAAGAAAAAAAAGACAGCTGAATACATGCAGGAACTGCGTGCATATCTCATTTTCATCACCTCAATTTTTTACTTGATGCGCATGCAAAAAGTAGGGGAATGAATAACTCAGGAATCAATCACGCGTCCTGCCACGCGCTTCGCCACGCGTCTCGCGTGGTTAGCGTGGTTCGCGTGACCTAACTCTTTGTTTTTACTGATCTCTGACGTCTTACTTTCCAGCGGCGTTTATCCTGTTGACCATGGCTCCGCCCACCAGCAGCTGCAGGAGATGATAAAACATAAGGGGCAGAAGAATCATCCCCAGGCCGGCATGGTGTTCAAACATAAGATTGGCCATGGGCACTCCAGCAGCCATGGTTTTCTGAGGGGCGCAGAAAAGGGCGGCCATGGCATTCTGACGCTCAAAGCGAAAAAGCTTGACCCCTATGGCAACCAGTCCCAGGACCAGGGCCAGAAAAAAAGCCGAGCCTCCCCCGGCGGAGAGTACCGCCATAAGACCCTGCTGCTCCCATATCCCGTCTTCCCATGAATTGCAAAAGGCGGCATAAACTATAAAAATAATGATGAGACTGCTGGTCATGGAAAAATATTTTTTAAGGGCATCAGCCTGCTTATAAACCACGGGTCTTAAAATCTGTCCTACAACAAACGGAGCCAGCAACAGCTTGGAAATATTCAGAAACAATTCACCCAGGGGCATACTCACTCCACCTGCCTGCATCCAGAGACTTACCCATAGCGGAGTAATAAATATCCCGGCCACATTGGCCAGGCTGGAGTTGAAAACAGCTCCGGCCACATTGCCTTTGGTCATGGCAGTATAAGCCACCGAGGTAGCTATGGTGGTGGGCAGGACTGCAAGGAAAAAAAAGCCCGTACTCAGTTCCCGGGACAAAACCGGGGAAGCGGTAAATATCAAGACAAGCGCTGCCAGGGGAATTACCAGGAAGATGAACACCTGAACAAAAATATGCAGCCTCCACTGCATCAGTCCGGTCTTGACGGCCTCAGGTGACAGAGTCAGTCCCTGGAACAGAAAAATCAGAATCACTCCCAGCCTGGTGGTGTCTTCGCTTTGAAGCACCCCTCCCCTGGCTCCGGGTTCAGGAAACAGCCAGGCCAGAAGCACTGTCGCTACAAGGCCGGCTATAAACCAGTTTTTTTTCAGCCAGTCCGCCACATTCTTACCCCTGCCGGCTTATTTTTTTAATCATGTTCATCACACCGTTCAACATGAAGCTTAAGCCCCCTGTGGCCTGACACCCTGACCCAGGACCCTGCCTCTACAGGCTCGCCGTGGATGCTTTTTGCGTTCCAGATCTCTCCTTTCAGTTTGACCTGACCCTCGGGATCCAGGGTATTGACAACCCTGGCCCGCTCCCCGTGCAGTCTGGCCACCATGTCCGTGTGCCCGGGCTGCATGGCTCTTCTGAAAAAAGGGTAGAGTATCACGTCTTTGAGCACCAGGATTGACAGAACCAGCACCACGGTACTTCCACTGATCCAGTCCTGGTCCCTTGCATGCATGAGAAGAATAAGGGCGATGAGAAATCCGGGCACCTGGAGTGCCGCGTATCTGATTAGAGGTGCCAACGATATGTACTCACTTGTGCTATTACAGCTTTGTAACCGTTCACTTTGATAATGGTTTTGTCAGAACAAGAACTCAAGGCGTGCTGAATAGTTGCACAGCTTTTAGGCCGTTGATAGAACAGTTTCCACCAAAGTCCCCAGTTGTCAATACCATCTTGATCCATTTCCCGGACCCCGGTTCAGGCCTCTTATCTGCCCATGCCTGACGCTTGAACTTCTTGAAAAATAATGAATGGGTGTTATGTTCTTAGCTCTGGTTGCCTGATTTAATGAAAGATGGTATATTATGACACATGTGCAATTATTGTCGCGCAAGGTTAAAAAATTATGCTTAAAAAAATAGCTCCCATTTCCAGGCTGTTCAGCCTGCGCCTGGCCCTGGTGGTCTATGTCGTTCTGCCCCTGGCATGCATTCTGGCCGTTACCGGCTACCTGATCTTAAACGCCCTGGAAAGACAGGTGGAACAGCAAATGCAAAACGACCTGGAACTGGTGGCCCGCTCCATCCAGTTGCCTCTTAGCCATGCGTTGGAACGCGACCGGGAAGGCAGCATGCTCCAGGCCCTGGAGTCGGCCTTTGCCATCGGCAGGGTTTACAGCGCAAACGTCTATGACAAGGACGGCCAGGAGATAGCTTCCGCCGGCAGAACAGACCCGGACCCCCAGAAGGACAAGCTCACGGAACTTGCCGCAGAAGGAGAAAGGCGTGGTGAATACGGTCACGTAGCAGGGCGTGAGGTGTATTCCTATTTCGTTCCCCTGACAGACTCCGGCGGGCGTATAAGCGGACTGCTGCAGCTCACCCGGCGTGAAAGCGACTTCAAAGAGGACATAAGCGCCATCAGGACCAAGGGAGTCATGGGCCTGGGAGTGGCCGTTTTTTTCATGAGCGCACTGGTTTTATACGGCCACCACAAAGCCCTGGGTAAATATTTCACCCGCTTGAGCCAAAGCATGTCCCGGGTTGCCGGGGGAGAAAGGAGGCACCGGTTCAAGCCCCAGGGCCCCAGGGAGATAGTCACCATTGGAGAACGTTTTAATTTTATGCTGGACAGCATAGAAAAAGCTGAAAGCGAAATCAGGGAGCGCAGGCAGGTCCAGGAAGAGCTGCAGTCCAGGCTCAGGCAGGCGGAAAAGATGGCCGCCCTTGGGCAGCTGGCTGCCGGAGTGGCTCATGAACTGGGAACTCCCCTGAGTGTAGTCAGCGGAAAGGCCCAGAGGGCTCAAAGAAACAGGCAGCTCCCATCGGAGCTGGATTCCACCATGCAGGAAATCCGCCATGAAGTGGCCCGGATGGAAAATATCATCAGGCAGCTGCTGGACTTCAGCCGTAGAAATGAACAACAGAAGAGAAACGTATCCATGAAGCAGCTGGCCCACTCCGCTTATGCCTCGGCCGTGGAAGAGGCCAGAAATACAGGTGGTGAATTACTCATGCAGGAGCCGGACAAAGAGATAAGCATCAATGTCGAGCCTACCCGCATAGAACAGGCCCTGGTCAACCTCCTGAAAAATGCCCTGCAGTGCTGTCCGAAGGTCAGCGTCCGGCTCACCTGGGGAGAATCCGGTGGCTGGGCCTGGTTTCAGGTGGATGATAACGGCCCTGGAATATCACAGGACATAGAATCCAAACTGTTTGAGCCTTTTTTCACCACAAAAAGCGTAGGAATCGGCACAGGACTCGGGCTGGCAGTGGTGCATGGCATTGCTGAAGAACACAGCGGAAACGTTGAAGTGGACAAAAGCGACATGGGCGGAGCCAGATTCCGGATAGTTCTGCCCCTTTCCCAGCAAGGACAAAACCGGGACAGCGGACCCAGGGAATAATGATGAACCAGGTTCAGATAAAGGACAGCAAAGTACTAGTGGTTGAAGATGACAAAGGTCTGGGGCAGCTTCTAACCGAAGAGGTACAGGACAACGGCCTTCAAGCCTACTGGTGTTCCAGCGCGGAAGAAGCCCTTTCCATGATGAACGCCTGGAACCCGGATCTGGTGGTAAGCGACCTGAGACTCCCCGGAATGGACGGCCTTGAGTTTCTGCAAAAGGTCCGGAATGAGTTTCCGGAAAACCAGCCCGATTTTCTCATCATTACCGCTTTCGGGACCATTTCCAAGGCGGTGGAGACCCTCAAGGCCGGAGCCGAAGACTTTCTGACCAAACCCCTGGATCTGGACCACTTCATGATCACCGTGGAGAGAGTGCTTCGCAACCGTGCCCTGCGCCTGGAAGTCAAGCAGATCAAAAGCCTGCTGAACTCGGACAGCTTTCATGATATGTACGGACAGAGCCGGAGCATGCGCTTTCTTTTCGACCAGATAACCAGGGTAGCCCAGGCCGACGGTCCGGTGCTCATCCTGGGAGAGTCGGGCACAGGCAAGGAACTTGTGGCCAGGGCCATCCACAGCGAAAGCAAAAGGGGAAAAAATCCCTTTCTGGCGGTCAACTGCGCCGGAATACCCGAGCATCTCCTGGAAAGCGAGTTCTTCGGGCACAAGGCCGGTGCATTCACCGGGGCCAGTAAAACCAGGCAGGGACTCTTTGCCGAGGCTCACGGGGGCACTCTGCTTCTGGACGAGATTTCGGAAATGCCCCTTTTCATGCAGGCCAAACTCCTGCGCCTGCTGCAGGACGGCAAGGTACGCCCCGTGGGGGGCAACCAGGAGGAACAGGTGGACGTACGTATCCTGGCAGCCACACACAGGGATCTTGAAGAGGAGGTCCGCCAGGGCCACTTCCGGGAAGACCTTTTCTACCGTCTGGAGACATTTACCCTTAGAATCCCCCCTCTAAGAGAACGGGAAGCCGACCTGGAACTCCTGGCGGAAAGACTCCTGCGCCGCTTCTGCGTCCAGACGGGCAAAAAAATACAGGGCTTTTCACAACAGGCCCTGAACATCCTGGAAAAGTATCACTTCCCGGGCAATGTGCGCGAACTGCAGAATGCCGTGGAAAGAGCAGTGACGTTCTGCGACGGCAGCGAAATACTGCCCAGGCACCTGCCGGCCCGCATCCGGGAAAACCAGGCCTCTTCCCTGGAAGACCAGGCCGCACATGTCTCTCAGCACCTGTTCCAGGGCCAGAGCCTGCCTTCCCTTTCCGAAGTGGAACAGCGTTATATTCAGCACGTGCTGGACAAGGTGGGGGGCAACAAGCGCAGGGCGGCATCCATTCTGGGCATAGGCAGGCGTACCCTCTACCGCAGGCTGGGAGAAGAGGTGAATGGATAACACCTTATATCACCCCAAAACCGTCCCATGTGCCATAAAGATACACAAGTTCCTTGCATGCCTGACACACTAAACCCGGGCATAATTTTCTTAGAAGCCTTTTCCGGCATTGCCAGCAGCCGATCAAAAAGCTCAATGCAAAGCTGGCACAACAATTGCTTGCAATTTCTTATGTGTTTTTTGCTGCACAGGAAATGCGGCACAACAACTAATTTATTTATTATTTGGAGGGTTAAATGTTTAGCACGAAAAGTTCCATTGTTCTCAGTCTGGCAGCAACAGTAATGCTGATTCTCGGCTTCGGCCTGAAAGTACAGGCCCAGCAGGAATACCAGCAGGAAGGTCAACAGCAGCAGTATCAGCAGGAAATGATGCAGCAGCAGCAGGCGCCTGACGTAGATGTCAGCGATGCCGAGCTGGATCAGGTTGCTGATGCCTACCAGGCAGTAACAGAAGTACGTGAAAGATTTCAGCAGGAACTGGGTGAAGTTTCAGATCCTGAAAGAGCACAGGAGCTGCAGCAGCAGGCTGGAGAAGAAATGGTAGAAGCAGTTGAAGCCCAGGGACTGGACGTACAGACCTACAACCAGGTCATGGAAGCAGCCCAGGTGGATGAAGAGCTCAGGAACCAGCTCCTGGAACGCCTTGAAGGAATGCAGTAATCAATTTCCTGGAGGTAACGGCAAATGTGGCTTAAAGGTATTCTATTGACACTGGCTGCAGTGCTGGTACTGGGTTTTTCCATGGGGTGCGAGCCCGAGCAAGAACAGATGGACGCACCCGAAGGTTTTGAAGAACAGGCACCGCCTGAAGGCTACGAACAGCCTGCTCCCGAGGGCTACGAACAACCCGCACCCGAAGGCTACCAGCAGCCTGAAGGAGAAGATCCTTACGGTGACCCGGGAGAAGAACCCGGATTCTAAAACAGAAACGAACAAATACCACTGACTTTTTTCAAAAGCGACATCAAGGCCCTCCAGCCAGCTGGAGGGCCTTTTTTTTGCTGCAAATCATGCAAACACGGGCTCACTGCACGTCCGCACCCTGCTGGTGAAGCTTGACAACACCCTGAAAATAATGATTGTGATTGCATTAGCAAGGTTGTTCCAGAAGATATTTAAACTTAAGAAAAAAAGATTATTCGTAACTGTTCAGCACATTTTGTGTGTACTCTTGTTCTGGCCATCGGTGTCGGGGTCGGTATCGGTATCGGCTTCCGGCTCGGAGAGCCTACAGC
>SL_8KL_010_SEDDRAFT_10005342_pt1 | contig 10086 bp, 8 predicted proteins | sample SodLakKL_010_SED_4_FD_11160 | JGI IMG/M metagenome (IMG submission 11160) | reverse complement strand
GGTTTTGATTAACGCTTCCTACGTCGCTCAAACAGTTTACGCCCAGTTTGCCGAATCCCCGGACCCTGGCTTTTCGTCCGCAGGTGGTGAATAGTTACAAACTATTAATGATTATACAATTAATGATCATTCTGCCCATACAGCACTTAATTTTAGACGAACGGTAAATATGCTGAGCGCAGCGGTACACTACTGCTAGTAACTTATGAGCACGCTCAAAAATTTATCGTTCATACGCCTCAGGTTGGAGCTCAGGGCTACCACCATGCTCTTGAAAAAATCCATGGCCAGGGCGCAGTCATCCGCCACCAGTTCTTCAAAGGATTCCTTGGGGATAAGAAACAGCTCTGTGTCTTCCATGGCCTCGGCCTTGGAAACGTGCTTGCGCTTTTCGACAATAGCCAGTTCCCCGAAAAAATGCCCCTCACCCAGTACCACCAGTGTCTGTCTCCACCCGTCAGCGGCCATTTTGGATATCTGGATTTTTCCGGTGTTGATGAGCCAAAGCCCTCTGGTCTCATCCTCTTCCTGAAACAGAACTTCGCCCTGTTTAATGGATACCTTCTGGACGATTTTGGCAATCTTGCCCAGTTCATATTCGTCCATATCCTGAAGCAAAATCTGTTTTTTCAGCATCTGTGCATCAATCATGAGTTCTCCTTGATTTCATACTCCCTGGTTTCGCAAACCTTCAAAAGGCCAAGGGACATCAGTTGAGAGGCCCCTGAACATTTACACATTCTCTATGGGTTCCAGCTTTACTGCACAAACTTTCAGCTCCGGAATTCTGGCAATGGGATCCACTGCGGTATTGGTAAGCATATTGGCCGCAGCCTCTGTAAAGTGAAAAGGAATGAACACCGTACCCTGAAGAGGCCTGTTGCTCACCAGGCTATGGATATCAATACTGCCTCTTCTGGAACTGACCCTGACCAACTGATCTTTCTCTATGCCCAGCCTGCGGGCATCCTCCGGGTGGATCTCCACATAACCCCTGGGCATGACCATGTTTACGGCCTGGCTTCTCCTGGTCATGGTCCCGGTATGATAATTGAAAAGCTCCCTGCCGGTGTTGAGAATCAAAGGATACTCACTGTCCGGCAGTTCTTCCGAAGGACGGTAATCCACCGGCGTAAAGGCTGGTATCCTTTTGGGAAAAGCCCCTTTGAAAAGGTATGGAGTCCCGGGATGATCACTCGTGGGGCAGGGCCACTGCAGACCTTTGTGCTCCAGGCGATGGTAGTCCATGCCTCCCAGGGCGGGCCAGGCCTTGCCCGCCTCCTTGAAAACATCCTCAATACGGTCGTAAGATATGTCATAACCCATGCTCGAAGACAGCCGGGCAATGATCCAGGAATCCTCCCTGGCCTCTCCCGGGGGCTCCACAGCCTTACGCACCCGCTGTACCCGTCTCTCGCTGTTGGTGAAGGTGCCTTCCTTTTCGGCAAAACAGGCCGCAGGCAGAACAACATCCGCCATCCGGGCCGTTTCCGTCATGAAGATATCCTGGACCACCAGGAAGTCCAGGTTCTGCAAGGCCTTTACCGTGTGCTGCATATCCGGATCGCTTACCACGGGGTTTTCTCCTTTTATGTACAGGGCCCTGAAATTTCCTGCTGCAGCGGCATCAACCATTTCCGTGGCCGTTAGACCGGGAGTGGAGGAAAGCTGTGCTCTCCACAGCCTTTCAAACCGGGCTTTTGCTTCCGGCGAGGCCACGCTCTGGTATCCGGGGTAAAACGGGGGGACACAGCCCATGTCAGTGGAACCCTGAACATTATTCTGACCCCGCAGGGGATTCACCCCTGTGGAACGGCGTCCCAGGTTGCCGGTCATAAGGGCCAGATTGGCAATGGCAAAGACATTGTCTGTACCATGGGTATGCTGGGTGATCCCCATGGTATAGTAGATCCCGGCTTTTGAGGCTCTGGCGTATGTCCTGGCCGCATCGATTATTTTTTCCCTGGCCACCCCGGTCACTTCTTCCCCGTATTCCGGCGTGTACCCCTCCAGGGACCGGGCCAGGGCCGGATAGCCCTGGGTGCGCTCGTCGATATAGGCCTTGTCTGCCAGTTTTTCCTGGATGATGACATGCATGATGCAGTTGAGCAGGGCCACATCGGTTCCGGGCTTCAGCTGCAGATGGTCATGGGACCACCTGACCAGTTCGGTCTTTCTGGGATCAATGACAATGAGTTTTGCCCCGCGCCGTACCGCCTTTTTCATCTCCAGCCCGATTATGGGATGGGTCTCCGTGGTGTTGGAGCCGATTACCAGCAGGACGTCGTTATCCTTGATCTCCTCATAGGAATTAGTCATGGCTCCTGAACCGAATACTGTTGCCAGACCGGCAATGGTGGAACTATGTCAGTATCTGGCACAATGGTCAACATTGTTGGTGCCCACAGCCATGCGCATGAACTTCTGAAACAGGTAATTATCCTCGTTGGTGCACCTGGCCGAAGCCAGCCCGCCGATGACGTCTGGGCCATGAAGGTCCTTAATTTCCTTGAACCTCAAGGCAACAAGGTCCAGGGCCTCGTCCCAGGATGCTTCTCTGAACTGATCAAAACCGGTTTTGGAGGCCGAACCCTGCTTTGAGCCCCTGTATGGGTTTTCCCGGTTGGGGACAAAATCTTTTGTTGTCCCGATCCTGATGAGCGGCCTGGTCAGTCTGTCCGGGCTGTTAACGAAATCGTAGGCAAACCTGCCCTTGACGCAGAGCATGCCCTGATTGACGGTTTCTTTTTTGGAGTACACCCTGGCTATCTCGTTTTTACGCACCGCCAGAGTAAGGTTGCAGCCGCAGCCGCAATAAGGACATACTGTTTCCACTTCCCTGAATTTCTGACGTCCCTTGCTGGCCCACATCCTGCCGGTCAGGGCCCCGGTGGGGCATACTCCCACGCACTGTCCGCAGAACTCGCAGTCCAGATCCTTTTCAAAAGGAGGACAGATCTTGGTCCAGAGGCCCTTATAGGCATAATCAATGGCTCCCACACCCTGGATCTCGTCACATATGCGCACGCATTGCCCGCACATGATGCATTTTTCCATTTCCCTGCGGATGAAGGGATTCTGGTCCTCCTCCGGATACTTTCTGCTTTCACCCTCAAACCTGTTTTCCCGTATCCCGTAGTAATAGGCCAGCTCCTGGAGCTTGCAGTTACCGGCGCGCTCGCAGAGCATGCAGTCATTGGGGTGATCTGAAAGCAGAAGCTCTACATTGGTCCTCCTGAGCCTCTCCAGGTAATTGCTGGATGTTTTAACCTTCATGCCCTCCTGGACCAGGGCCGCACAAGAGGCCACCGGCCTGGATGTACCGGCCACCTCCACCAGGCACAGCCGGCAGCCTCCGAAAGGAACCAGGTCAGGATTATGACAAAGGGAGGGGATGGTTATATCCAGCTTCCTGGCGGCATCCAGGATGGTGCTGGCTTTATCCGCTGTGACGTCTATGCCGTCTATGTTCAAGGTTACCATGCTTGCACTCATATTCCACCTACTCTTTGAGTATTGCGCCGAATTTGCAGGAATCAAAACAGGAGCCACACTTTACGCACAGTTCCTGGTCGATGAAATGCGGCTTTTTCCTGGTTCCCCGGATGGCATCCGCCGGGCAGACCCGCTTGCACATGCCGCAACCGGTACAGGTTTCTTCTATGCATGAAAATGTCAGAAGGCTCTTGCAAACCAGTGCCGGGCATTTCCTGTCCCGGATATGTACATTGTATTCGTCCCGGAAATACCTGACCGTGGACAGCACCGGGTTGGGGGCGGTCATGCCGAAACCGCAGAGCGAAGTGGCCCGGATATGGCTGCCCAGGTCCTCCAGGAGTTCCACGTCGCCGTCCCGGCCGTTTCCACTGGTTATACGCTCAAGGATCTCATACATCCTGCGCATGCCGATCCTGCATGGAGTACACTTGCCGCAGGACTCGGCCTGGGTGATGTCCAGAAAGAACTTGGCCGTATCCACAATGCAGTTGGTCTCATCCAGGACCACCATGCCCCCGGAACCCATGATTGTTCCAGCCACGGCCAGGGATTCATAATCCACCCGGCTGTCCAGGCAGGACTCGGGAACACATCCCCCGGTGGGACCTCCCAGCTGGATACCCTTAAAAGCCCGGTCCTGGTCTATGCCCCCGCCCACCTTGTATACCACGTCCCTGAGGGTGGCTCCCATGGGGACCTCCACCAGTCCGTTGCTTTTCACCTTGCCTGTCAGAGAGAATACCTTGGTTCCGCCGCTGGTATCTGTACCCAGTCCTGCAAACCAGGATGCGCCGTTTCTAAGAATTTTGGGAACATTGGCCAGAGTTTCGGCATTGTTGATAACCGTGGGCTTTCCCCTGATCCCGTTTTCAGAGGTACGGGTCAGCCTGGGGGTGGGCATGGCCCTTTTGCCTTCGATTGACTGTACCAGGGCGGTGGCCTCTCCGCAGATAAAGGCCCCAGGCGCAGGGTAAAGCCTTATGTCCAGATCCTGCCCTGAGTCGAATATGTTTTTGCCCAGAAATCCTCGCTCATAACACTGCTTCAGGGCCAGGCGCAGACGCTTCACAGCCAGGGAGTACCCGTCCCGGATATAGATGTAGCCTTTCCCGGCCCCGATGGCCCGGGCACAGATCATCATTCCCTCAATAACTGCATGGGGATCTCCTTCCATGATGCACCTGTCGGCGAAAGCTCCAGGATCACTTTCATTGCCGTTGCAGACTACATATTTCTCCTCTTCATCAACCTTGTAGGCAAACTCCCATTTGTGCCCGGTGGAAAAACCGGCTCCTCCCCTGCCTCTTAGCTTAGAGCGCTTGATCTTTTCGATTATTTCCACGGGCTGCATGTCGTTGAATGCGTTGCGGGCTGCTTCATATCCCTTAACATTCAGGTAGGCATCCAGGTCTTCGGGGTCGATTTCCCCGCAATGGGCCAGGACAACCTTTTTCTGGTTGTCCTGAAAGGACTGGTGCAGCTCATCTGCTGTCCATTCCTGGACAGGAGTGCCACCCAGGATATGTTCCTCAAAGATCCTGGGCACCATATCGGACCTGACACGTTCGTAGGTGGTCTTTTCCCCTTGGACAACCACGTCCACCAGGACATCCCGGGCGCAGAATCCCCGGCAGCCCACCTTGTCCGCCCTGCACCTGTCCTGAAAAGCCACGTCCACATCACAGGAAAGCACCTGCTCCCTGAATGCCTCCAGGACTTCAGCGCCTCCAGCAGAAATGCTTCCGGTGCCGGAACATACCTTTATCACCACAGAATTGTTATCCATTCACTCCACTCCAGTTATCGGCACAGTCCTCTGATTAATTCTCATCACGGGACATGTTACTCATCGGATCTAAGCTCATTTACCTGCTTTATCATCTTCTTGACGTTCACCTCGCCCTGGACCTGCTGATTTATGACTACAACCGGGGCCATGCCGCAGGCCCCCACGCAGTTGACCTCTTCCACGGTAAATATGCGGTCCTCGGAGGTCTCCTCCCCGAGAGGGATGTCCAGTTCCAAACGCATACGGTTCAGGATTTTTTCCGAGCCTTTGACATGGCAGGGAGTGCCGCGGCATACGGTGATAATATTTTTACCTCTGGGTTTTAGATGCAGCTGCGAAAAAAAGGTGGCTATTCCAAAAAAACGACTGGGAGGAATGTTCAGCCTGTCCGACAGTTCATAAACACTTTCTTGCGGGACATATCCGAAATTTTCCTCCAGGTCCTGCAAAAGAGTCAAGGCATTGCCCTCGTTTTCATGGTAGTTTTCAATAACTTTATCCAAGACATGGTCCATTGTCTTATCCTTGAATTTTTGGTGGTAACAATAGTGCAGGAACCGGGGAAACTGCTTCACAAAGCCAGCATCCCCGGCCGGTAATACTGGCTTAGGAAATGCCGGACTCTTTGAGCCACAGGAGCCTGGAGGTTTCAAGCACCGGGGCATTGAGGGCCTGCAGATAGGATTCCGGGGTTTCCTGGAACGCTTCCTTTCTGGACATATCTGCAACCGACAGACTGACATGTGCACCGGCTGCCTTTTTTACTTCCGAGAAAGTGGGTTTTTTCAGTGTGGCCCCCATGTTTTTGGCCAGCTGTATGAATATGTCCCGATGGGTTTTTGATTCGCCCCGGGGTTCTATGGCCTGCTCCACTGTCTTTAGTTCCCCCAGGTAGTCCACCATGCTCCCGGAGGACTCCAGGTAAGTGGCTGCAGGCAGAACCATGTCAGCCTCCCCGGCAAGGCTGGTGAAGCTTGAGGACTGCACCACCAGGAAATCCACCCCATCCGGCTTTTTGCTCAAAGGTACATCACCCACGGCGTAAAGAAGCTTTACAGTGCTTCTGCCCCGCTGCACCAGGCTATGCTCAACAGCAGTCATATCCTGAAAAGTATTGTCCTGGCTTTTGACACCCATGAGCACCATACCCCGGGCGTTGCTCTCCAGGGGCATGGCCATGGCCTGCCCCTTGATCCCGGCCAGGTTGGATGCGGCATCAAAAAAAGCAGGGTCGGAAATGATCAGCGGATTGCTGCTGCCGGCAAAAATCTCGGCCGCCTGCTGCATGTTCTTGTCCGTTGAGGCTTCCTGGACATGCTTCAAAAGCTTCTGGTCCACCTTGATTCCATGATCCGGGACAGATTTGATCATGCCCTGGATGGCCTGTATCTCGTCCCCGTTTAAATTTATCTCCGCCAGCTTTTCAAGACCAGTCTCCCGGGAATTGATGGTTATAAGCCTGCCTTTGCGGGAAAGTCTTCTGCGCACTGCGACATCCAGTGCTGGAAGCACCCTGGTCCACTGGGACGGGTTTATCCCCACCAGGATAATAAGATCAGCCCTGTCTATTTTTGCCTTCTGGGATTTTTCAAGCTGTTCCGGCCGGGCATAAAGGCTGGCAGTGGAGTCGATGCTGGAGGTCTTGACCACTTCCCGGGAAAATCTCTGCAGAGTCATGGCGTCCTCGTTAAGAATAGAGGCTGTGCTTATAAACCCTGTGTTTTTGNCTGCCTTCTTGAGTCTGCCNGCCAGGTCCTCCAGAGCATCCTTCATGGAGACCTCCTGGAGCTTACCTCCCTTTCGCACCATAGGTGAAAGGATACGCTTGCCCCCGTCGACATGCTCGTAACCGAACCTGCCATAGGTGCAGATAAAGTGCTGTTCAGTGGAGGGAGCCCTGCTTCCGGCATTGATCTTCTGGATCAAGTCGCCTTTTGTACTCACGGTGATATCACAACCGCAGCCGCAAAGCATGCATACGGATTCATGCCTGGAAAATTCCCACTCCCGGCCCTTCTTCTCCCTGTCGGCCTCGCGCAGGGCGCTTACAGGACATACGTCTATACAGCTGCCGCAGAAAGTGCACCCGGACTCATGCAGGGGCATGTCATTGGCGGTGATGACCTTGGATTCGATGCCCCGGCCCATGAAGTCCAGGACATTGGTCCCCTGTTCCTTGCACACCCGCACGCATCTGCCGCAGAGGATGCAGTAAGCCGGATCCCTTTTTACGAAAGGATTGCCTTCGTCCACGGGATAGGTAAATTTTTTCCGGCTGAAGGAACTTTCCTTGAGCCCGAATTCGTAGGCATACTCCTGCAGATTGCAGACACCGGACTTGGTACAGGTAACACAGTCCAGGGGATGCATGGACAAAATTAGATCCACCACGAACCTTCTGATCTCCTGGACTCTTTCGGTTTTGGTATGAACCGCCATATCCTGCTTTACTTTTGTATTGCAGGCTATAACCGGTGCCTTGAGTCCTTCCACCTCCACCAGGCACATTCTGCAGGCGCCTATCCCTTTCATGCCCTTGAGGTAGCACAGATTGGGAATGTGAATCCCTGCGATTTCAGCAGCATCTATAAGATTCATCCCGGCGGGAGCCTGGACATCCTGGCCGTCTATCCGGAGTTTTAACAGCTTACCCATTCAAACCTCCTGTATCTTAACTATTGTCTTCTTTTCCGGGATTGGATCCGACAACTATTGCCCCCTCAGGGCAAACGTCCACGCACTCTCCGCACCCGGTGCATCTTTTCAGCCTGATCTCAAAGGGCTGGTATCCGGTGAAATAAGGCTTTCTGGTCTCGCCGAGTACAGCGTTGTACCTGCATACCTTTTTGCATTCCCCGCACATGGTGCAGAGCTCAGGCACTATTTCATATCTCACCAGGCTTTTACATTCCCTGGTTGGACATGAGCGGTCTGCATGTACATGCTCCATGATTTCATCCCGGGAATTATCAAGGAGTTCCAGGATAAAATCCCCGGTGTCCTTGCCTCTTTTGCACAGGGAATCCCGGACCATGTTGACTCCTATGCGCCTGAGCAGGTCCAGGTCCCGGCCGTCAACCTCTGCCCCCCGGCTGGCCAGCCTGGCCACCCGGATCTGGGCCTCACCGGTACCCAGGGCGCAGGGATAACACTTGCCGCACATGGGTTTAGCCAGAAACTCGTCAATAAAATACTGCATCTGCTGCACAGGGCAGGCCAGTTCTTCGGCTTCCTTTCTTATATCTTTTAGTTTTTTCGGCTTTTCTTCCACATAATTATCCGTGCTCATTGTCACCTCTGTTCATTGATGCGGTTGTTCTTACTCCCTACATGGCCTCGGCCATGAAGCATATTTCGGGCAGGACATGGGAAACCAGGTCTCTGTAGGTAATCATGCCCTTTATCTCATCCCCTTCTACTATGGGCAGGTGCCGCATCTTTTTTTTGGAGGCCACAGACAGGGCCTCACTGACCTGGGTGGAGGGTTCAAAGGTAATCACCTCTCCCCTCTTTACTTCCCGCACCCTGGTGTCAGCGGCCTGCACCCCGGTGGCGAAGCAGGTCACCACGTCTTTCTCCGTAAATATACCGCTTAGCCTGTCATTGTCGTCCACAACGAACACACCGCTGACGTTCATTTCTTCCAGGATTTTAATGGTCTCGGCCACGGTCTCGTCCTGGTGCACCTTGACCACCTGGGCCAGCTTGGAATCCAGTATATCTTGCAGTAGCATTTGGCTTTCTCCTGTAATTCCCGGCTTGGTTTAAATGTAGCTTATTTCAGGCAACAGGTAAGAAACCAGGTCCCTGAAAGTTACCATGCCCAGGATCCTGTCTCCATCCACGATGGGCATATGCCTCTTTTTGTTCCTGGAAGCGATGAGGATGGCCGAACTGATGCCCATGGACGGTTCGAACTTGATTAGATCCTTTCGGGCCACGTGCCCCACAGGTGTATCCTGGCAGGAAAAGCCCCTGTTGTAGCAATGCACAACATCGCGCTCAGTGAAGATCCCGATGAGCTTTGCGTTGTCATCCACCACGAAAACACTGCTGACATTGCGGTCGTGCAGGGTCCTGATGGCGTCGGCAACTGTGGAATCATGATATATGGTTATAACCACATGGGGTTTGGATTTGAGAACATCCCACAAGGTCAGTCTGGCCTTGCGTTTGACTGAAACCATTGCTTCATAGGGTATTTTAATTTTTTCCACGGCTATCTGGGTTTTCTTCATAATCTTGACAGCATCTACGGGACATACTTCAAAACAGGCCTTGCACTTGGTGCAGTATTCCTGATCTATGAAATAACTGCTGCGCCTCTCCCGCACAGCATCAAAGGCGCAGGCCTCTTTGCACAGACCGCACAGAATACAGGCCCTCTGGTCGATGGTATACACCCCCAGCCCGTTGCATACATTGGCCCGGCAGTACTTGTCATGGATGTGCTCCTCGTATTCCTCCCGGAAATATCTCAGGGTAGTGGCCACTGGGTTGGGAGCGCTTCTGCCCAGTCCGCAGAGGGAGCCCTCCCCTACGGTTTCAATGAGCTTTTCCAGCCTTTCAATGTCTCCTGGCTGTCCATCTCCGGAAGTTATGCGCTCCATTATCTGCAGCATCTGATAGGTACCCACCCTGCACGGGGGACATTTGCCGCAGGACTCGGACTGGCAGAAGGCCAGGAAAAACTTGGCGATATCCACCATGCAGTCGCTTGCATCCATGACCACCATGCCGCCGGATCCCATCATGGAACCCACCTGCCACAGGGAATCGAAATCCACCGGCAGGTCCAG
>SL_8KL_010_SEDDRAFT_10005339_pt1 | contig 10090 bp, 11 predicted proteins | sample SodLakKL_010_SED_4_FD_11160 | JGI IMG/M metagenome (IMG submission 11160) | reverse complement strand
TATTAATTCTACTTCCCCCTTTCCCATGTTTAAATGACGGGCAATTTCTTCCGTATCTTTACCCTTTTCCTTAAGATGGTGAACCCTTTCATAAAGTCTTTTAAGTTCCTTATTCCCCTGGCCTTTTTCCTCTTCCCGGGGGGAGTAAGTATTTCCCATTTTATGGGGCAGGTAGGTAACATTGTTATCCTGGTACAGGTCAGAAACAGCCTGCTTCTTCAACTCCTGGGGCTCAAAAGTTATCTTTTCCATCCCCTCAGAGGCCTTTTTTTCAGCTTCAATTTTTAAGGAAAAGTACTCCTTTTTTTCTTTCTTGAGCTCCCTTAAAGTTTCGGCTACTTCCTTTTTCAGCCTTTCCAGCTCCTTTTCCGAGGGGGACTCCTGGTTATCCCGGTAATCCCGCCTTTCATCTTCTACCTGTAATTTATCAGGAAGGGGGCCTCCTGACTCCAGGACCTCCCGGGCATTGGTAAGGACCAGGAACATGCCAACAGCCAAAAATATGTAGAGCAATTTTCTCACCTGCTTTCCTGGTGTTCCCTGCTTAGATATCTTTTCAGCTTCATAACCGCTCTGCTGTGGATTTGAGAAACCCTGGATTCAGAAAGACTCATGACTTCTCCTATTTCCTTCATGGTAAGTTCTTCGTAATAATAGAGGGATAAAACCAGCTTGTCCCGCTTGGAAAGATTATCCAGTGCCTCTTTCAACAGCATAGACCTTTCCTTTGTCTCCAGGTGCTCCTCGGGCCCCTTTTCCTTGCAGGAAACCGTATCCCTTAAGTATTTTTTGTTCTGGCTGTCTTCACTGTTGAAAAGAACCGTTTCCAGGGAAACAACGCTACTGTGGTTGACCTGGTTCAGGGTTTTATTTATAAAGGAACTGCTGACCCCCATATAATCTGCCACCTCCCGGGGGGTTGCCTCCCGGCCCAACTTGTTTTCCAGGGATCGATAGCCCTCTTCAATTTTTTTCATATTCTGCAGGAGAGAACGGGGTACCCAGCTGAACCGCCGGAGCTCATCCAGGATGGCTCCCTTTATCCGCACGGCGGCATAGCTTTTAAACTGGCTCCCCTTATCGGGTTTATACTTTTCCAGGGCATCCAGCAGCCCAATCACTCCCCAGCTAACCAGATCGTCATATTCTACATGTCCCGGTAAGCCCATGGACATCCTCCTGGCAATCTCCTTCACCAGGGGCAAATATTCTACCGTCAGTTCCTGCTTCCATTTATCATCTTTAGTATCCAGGTACTTCTGCCACATTTCCTCAGCAAGCATGTTACAACCCCCTTTTTAACTGCTTATAGCCCTTCTCGCATTCTTTCAAAGATAAAACTGATAAACTTTTCCCTGTCCTTCTCACATATACTGAAAAACTCCACGCAAATCCAGTAATTAATATTATCCTTATTAAATCTTTCCTTTAATTCTATGGTCCTGACCACCTTAGCCCTGGCATTCAGCACAAAGTCCGGGAGGACAACGTTAATATCTAAAAACTGTCCGGGAGGAATGTTTAATTCCGAAGAAAATTTAATCCCCCCGCCCCCTATATCCACCGTTAGCCCTTCCTGAAATTTAAATTCCTGGTGCCCCTCCTGCCTGCTAATTTCCTTTTGATGATAACGATATTTTACTGGAAGCACACAGGGCACCCGCACGTATTTTCTCCTCTGGAGCCTTTCACTAATCCGGGGTTCTTCCAGAGTATAAAGGGGGACATTGTCATCCTTTAAACGGGAAATAACTTTGCTGGTATAATAATAAACAGCATCATCTTCTATTTTTTTAACCTTTATTTTGTCCCCCTGGTAGAGGAGCAGGCTCTTGTTGTTGTTGATGGGAAGGCCTACCGTTATGCTGCCTTTTTCCATGTCCTGAATCATGGTCTTGTAGAAGTGTTCCTCTTCCTCCAGGGCAATTTCCAGTTTTTCGTTGACTTTAAAATTATGTTTTTTCGTCATTTTTATCCACCTTATGACATAAGTTTAACCATCTTGTTTAAAAAACTTTTTAATCCCTTCTTTTTATCATTATTACCCTCTCCGCATTCAGCCAAAATATCAGCCAGATTACGGACAGAACGGGCGGCCCGGCAGTTAGGAAAGCTCAAGATGAAAGGATTTTGCATCCTCACCGCCTCATTCACCTGGTTGTCCTCCAGTATTTCTCCCAGGTACAACAGGTCCACCTCCAGGTATTTTAAAGCAGCCTTTTCCAGCTTGTTTGACACCTGCCGGGCTTCATTCTGGGACCTGGCCCGATTGATAATTACCTTTACCTGGGAATGGAGTTTGTACTGGGAAACCAGCTTGATGATACCGTATGAATCGGTTATGGAGGTGGGCTCAGGAGTCACCACCACCAGGAGTTCATGGGCCGCCGAGATAAAGCGAAGAACCTTTTGGCTTAAACCCGCCGAAGTATCAATAATTATCAGGTCAACTTCCCTTTCCAGCTGGAGAAGCTCCCTAACAAACCGTTCCTGGTGCTCCTGGCTAAGGTTGGCCAGCTGCTCAATTCCGGAACCCCCGGGAATAATCTTCAGGTTGCAGGGACCTTCTACCATGATTTCTTTCAAGGATCTCCTCTCATAGAGAAAGTCCTGGAGATTGTACCGGGAGTATATTCCCAGCAAAACATCCACGTTGGCCATTCCCAGGTCCCCGTCAAAGAGAACCACCCTCAATCCCTTCTGGGACAGGGCCAGGGAAAGATTTACCGCCAGATTACTCTTACCAACCCCACCCTTACCGCTGGTGATGCAAATCACCCTGCACAGATTATTCTTTGGGGGGGAGTGAATCACGGTACCCGTCTTTTTATTGAGGTTTCTTAGTCCATAGGCTTGATCCATCATTTCCCATCAGCTCCCATTATCAGGTTTATCATGTGTTCCTCCCGGGCCAGCATCAGGTCCTCGGGAACCTTCTGTCCCGTAGCCAGGTAAGCCACGGGAGTGGAGGTGTGGTACAGGGTGTTGAAAATGTTCCCGTAGGCATCCGTTTCATCCAGTTTGGTAAAAATGAAGGAATGGTAGTTGGCAGGCTTAAAGTTTTCAGCTATGGTTATCAGGTCCTTACCCTTGGTAGTAACACTAAGGACCAGNAAGGTTATGGCCTGGGGCAAAACCTTCATAAAGCCCTCCAGCTCCCCCAGCTGGTAAGAATTCTTGGAGCTCCTGCCTGCCGTATCAATCATAATTAAATCCAGGTGCTTCATCCTTTCCACCGCCTCCTCCAGTTCCTGGGGGGACATGACCACCTCCAGGGGAAGGCCCATGAGATGGGAATAGGTTTTCAGCTGTTCTACGGCTCCAATCCGGTAAGTGTCAATGGTTATCAGGCCAACCTGTTTCTTTTTAAATACTCCGTAACTGGCAGCCATCTTGGCCAGGGTAGTAGTCTTTCCTACCCCCGTAGGGCCTACAAAACAAAAGACCTGCCCCTGGCCCCCATATTCCACGGACTTAATATGCCGGGCTATTTTATCCCTTATAACCCTGTCAATCTTGTCCTCCTCCAGGTCCTCCTGGGGAAATTCCTTACCTATTTCATCAGTTATCTCAAGGGCAATCCTGCTGTCTATGTCATTATCCACAAGTCTTTGATAAAACTTTTGCAGGAGGGTGTTATTTTCCCCTTCCTCTTTTTCAGGGGAATCCCTGCGGGTAACAATCTGCTGGACCAGGGATTTAAGTTCCTGAATTTCGCCAGCCATGGAACGGTTCATTACCATTTCCTTCCGGGCAGCGGAAAAATCCTTCCGGGGGGAACCGTCCAGGGCAACGGTTACCTCAATGTCCCGGGGGACAAAAAACCCCAGGGGTCCCTTTTTCTTAACCTTTTTGCTGTCAATAATGACGGCATCAGAACCCATTTCCTTTTTTATCCGGTGCATGGCTTCCCGCATGCTTGGGGCCACATATTTTTTAATCTTCATTTAAGCTCACCGTCCCCAGAGATTCTACCGAAACATCGGAAACTATTTCGTTAATAGAAAGAATAGTTAAATCGGGCAGGGCCCTTTCTACCAGCCTTCTTAGAGGAAGGCGGACATTGGGACTGCAAAGGACCAGGGGCTGTATACCCCTTTGTGCCACCTTTTCCGCCTGGGCCGCAAGCTGGCGTATGATTTTTTGAGCCGAGGAGGGATCCAGCACCGGGAAATTCCCGTGGGCCGACTGCTGCAGGGACTCGGAAATCTTGTTTTCCAGGTAAGGATCCAGGGTGAAAACATAAAGCTTGTTGTCGGAGGTCTTATACTGCTTGCATATGGTCCTCCCCAGGGCCTGGCGGGTATATTCCGTTAAAAGGTCCAGGTCTTTAGTGCCGGGGGCATAATCGGCCAGGGTCTCAAAAATGGTCAGGAGATCTTTGATGGGCACCTTTTCCTTTAAAAGGTTTTGTAGCACCTTTTGGACCTCCCCTATGCTCATCTGGTCAGGGATCAGCTCTTCTACAACGGCTGAATAGCTCTCCTTGATGGAATCCACCAGGGCTTTTACCTCCTGGCGGCCCAGTAGTTCATGGGAATGGGATTTTATTATTTCCGTCAAATGGGTTACCAGTACCGTAGAAGCATCCACCACGGTATATCCCAGCATGTCGGCCCGGTCCTTCTCCCCTTCCGGGATCCATATGGCAGGAAGATCAAAGGTGGGCTCTTTGGTCTCTACCCCCTCCAGTTTTTCCTCCACTTCAGCGGGGTTCAGGGCCAGGTAATAACCGGGTATCAAGCTGTACCGGGCAACCTCAACCCCCTTAATCTTGATGGAATAAAAGTTGGGCTCCAGCTGCAGGTTGTCCCTTATCCGAATGGGTGGAACCAGAACCCCCATTTCCTGGGCACACTGCCTCCTGACGGCCGTAATCCTGTCCAGGAGATCTCCCCCTTGAGAATCATCGGTAAGGGCTATCAGATTATAGCCTATTTCAATTTCCATTACCTCCACCTTCAGAAGGGGTAAAACATTTTCCGGGGAGTCGGAGGGACTCTTTTGTTCTTCCTCCGCCCGGGCTTCCTTTTCCTCTACTTCTTTCTTTTTCAAAACTTCCTCTCCCATAAGGGTGTAAGCCAGGAAGGCGCTTCCTGCCGAGAGGATGAAAAAGGGAGTGAAGGGCAGGGCGGGCACCAGGCCCAGCACCAGGAGTATCCCTGAAGCCAGGGCAATTACTTTGGGGAAATGGAATATTTGCTCGGAAAGGTCTGTGCCAAAACTGGACTTTCCTGCAGACCTGGTTACCAGCATACCCGCCGCCGATGAAACCAGGAGGGCAGGAACCTGGGAAACCAGGCCGTCACCTACGGTAAGCATGGTGTAGGTCTGTACGGCCTGTTCCACAGGCATATCCAGTTGGACTACGCCGATGAGAAGGCCACCAACAATGTTTATAAGGACGATTACCACCCCGGCGATGGCATCTCCCCTGACGAACTTGCTGGCCCCATCCATGGCTCCATAAAAGTCTGCTTCCCTCTGGAGCTTTTCCCTCCGGTAACGGGCCGTTTCCTCATCGATGATGCCTGAATTAAAGTCGGCGTCAATGCTCATCTGCTTACCGGGCATGGCATCCAGGGTAAAGCGGGCAGCCACCTCGGCTACCCGACCGGAACCGTTGGTAATAACCACAAACTGTATCACCGTAATTATGATAAAGATAATCATTCCAACTATGTAATTACCCCCTACCACGAACTCACCAAAAGCTGCTATCAGGCTTCCCGCCTGGCCTTCGCTGAGGATAAGGCGGGTGGTGGAAATATTAAGGGACAGGCGGTAAAGGGTGGTNACCAGAAGTAGGGAAGGAAATACGGCAAACTGGAGTATTTCCGTAGTAAACATGGTTAACAGAAGAACTATTAAAGCAAAGGTTATGCTGAAGGTAAGCAAAATATCTATTAAAAAAGGAGGCATGGGTATAATGATAATTACTACCACGCATACAATTGCCAGGGCCACGATCATATCAGCATATTTTTGGAAACCACTCAAAAGGTTCATGGCAGGATTTGAGTTGCCAGTCATACTTTTTAACCTCCTCTTTTCTTAAGCTTCATCACTACCGCCAGTATTTCCGCCACCGCCTGGTAAAGTTCCAGGGGTATCTCTTCTCCAATTTCCGACCGCCGGAAAAGGAGCTGGGCTACCGGCTTGTTTTCCACCAGGGGAATTTTCTTTTCCCGGGCAATTTCCTTAATCTTAAGGGCCATAAATCCAGAACCTATGGCTGCTACGATAGGGGCCTCATGCTTTTCCTGGTCATACTTAAGGGCTATGGCCAGTTCCGTGGGGTTAGTTACCACCACCTGGGAATCGGAAACTTCCGTAATCATACGGTTCATGCCCATCTCCCGCTGCTTGGCCTTAAGCTTGGCCTTCAGGTGGGGGTCCCCCTCCATCTGCTTATGTTCCTCTTTAACCTCATACTTGGACATCCTGAGGCTCTTTTGGTGCTCATATCGCTGGTATACGTAGTCCAGCACCGCCAGTATTATGTATAGAATTGCTACCCGGAAACCCAGGTTGATGAAAAGGGAACTGGCGGAAGCAAAAACCCCTTCTACTCCCAGAAAGAGCATCTCCAGAAGGGTTTCAATTTCCCCACTGAGATAGGAGTAGGTTATGTAGCCCACCATGCCTATTTTTACTATTCCCTTAGCCAGTTCCATGGCAGATTTACGGGAAAGGATCCGCTTAAATCCCTCCAGGGGGTTCAGGCGCTCCCCTTTAAACTGCAAGCTCTCAGTGCTGGTCAAAAAACCTACCTGGATATAGTTAGCTGAAAGGCCTGCCAGGATGGCTGTAATAAAGATGGGAGACATTATCAGNAAGTATTCCCCCATGAACCTGANGAGCAGNTTGGTNATCTGACCTTCCTTCAGGGGCATGGTCAAAAAATCCAGGTAAAAGTCCCGCACCATCATAAAAAANCTCTGGAAGATGAACTCGCCCGCAAAGAAGAAAAGTATCATAAGGGCCAGGAGATTGATGGCGGCGTTGAGTTCACTACTCTTGGCAACCTGGCCTTTCTTTCGGGCCTCTTCCTTACGCTTGGGAGTAGCCTCTTCTGTTTTTTCCTCTTCTGAAAAGAGCTGTAGATTAAACCTGAAAAGTTGTTCGTCCATAACTTCCCCCGTTACTGTTGAAAGGTTTCCATCAGGCTGAACATATCCCTTACCATCTGGCTGAAAACATTCTCAAAAACTACCGTCATCATGGGTATAATCAACACCAGGGCGGCCATACCTAAACCAATTTTTAAAGGAAGCCCTACTATGAAAACATGGAGCTGGGGTACCGTCTTGGATATTAACCCCAGGGAAATATCTACCATTAAAAGGGTTACTACCACTGGAAGGGCTATCTGGAAAGCCAGTAAAAACATCCAGAAAAAAATATCCATCACCTTCCACAGGGTTACTTCTCCCAGTACTCCCATCCCTGGAGGTATTACCTGGTAACTTCCCGTCAAGGCCGCCAGCATGCTGTGGTGGCCGTTAATAATAAAGAAATATATGAGTCCCAGGTAGTAGTAAAGCTGCCCCACCAGGGTCACAGGGCTCCCAAACTGGGGGTCAAAGACGTTAGCCATGAGAAGGCCCATCTGGAGGTCAATAAACTGGCCGGCAATCCTTATGCCCCCGAATATCAGGAAGACGGTAAACCCCAGGGTCAGCCCCACCAGGGCCTCCCTCCCTGTCATGATAAACATTCCTGCTATGCCTGGAAGGAGGTTTAAGGCCTCAAAATCCATGGTTTGAAATATCAGGTAGGCCATCACCCCAGCCAGCCCAATCTTGGTCAGGGCTGGCACCCCCCGCAAGGTGAAGAAGGGCACCACCGCAAAAAACCCGGTCATCCTTATGAAAATAAGTAATAGCACCACTAAACTCGCATCTAACATTGCATCCCCCTATACGAACTGGCCCATATTCTGAAAGATATGAATGGCAAACTGAACAATCAGGTTCAACATCCAGCTTCCAAAGACCAGCACTCCCAGAAAAACCGCCACGATTTTTGGAACAAAGGTTAAGGTTTGCTCCTGGACCTGGGTAGTCGCCTGGAATATGCTTATCCCCAGGCCCACCACCAGACTGAGGATCAGCATGGGCGAGGCCAGGAGTAGGGCCGTGATAATACTTTCCCGGGCCAGATTTATAACAAATTCTTCAGACATATGTACCCCCTCCTACAAAAAGCTTTCTACCAGGGATTTTACCACCAGGTGCCAGCCGTCGGCCAAAACAAAGAGCAATATTTTAAAAGGTAGGGAAATCATTACCGGCGGCAGCATGAACATTCCCATGGACATGGTGGTGCTGGCTACCACCATGTCGATTATCAGAAAGGGGATGAAAATTAAAAACCCCAACTGAAACGCTGTTTTCAACTCACTTATGACAAAGGCAGGAACAAGGATATGTAATCCCAGTTCTTCCCGGGTCTGGGGTCTTTCCTCCTGGGCGATGTTTAAAAACAGGGCCAGGTCCTTCTCCCGGGTTTGGCCGTACATGAACTCCCGAATGGGGTCGGCGCCAATTTCCATGGCCTGTTCCTGGGTTATCTGCCCCTCCAGGTAAGGCTGAACAGCTCCCTCATTAATCTGGTTGTAAACGGGAGCCATGATGAAAAAGGTTAGAAATAGGGCCAGGCCTACCAGGATCTGGTTGGGTGGGGTCTGCTGGGTAGCCAGGGCATTCCTTATAAAAGCCAGGACTATAACCACCCGGGTGAAGGAGGTCATGAGCAGGATTATGGCCGGGGCCATGGCCAGGACCGTTAAAAGGATTAAAAGCCTTATGGTCCCCACCACTTCTTCCGGCTCCTCCGCCGTATCCATCTGGATATCCAGGTTGGGCAGGGGCAGAACGGGTTGGGCCTGAACTACTTCCGCCTGAATCACAACTAAAGCGGTGATTATAAGCAACAGAAAAAAGATTTTTTTAAAACACCCTATGTTTTTATTCATGACCCCCGGTGCTTTCATGGTCGGTACCTGCTCCTTCTTTTTTTAGTTTCGCCTTCAACAGCTCCCCGAAATCCTTAAGGTCTTTCGGTCCCATGTCCCCTTCTTCCATCCCCTCACCCAGCTCAGGAGGAAGTTCCTTTAAATAGGTAATGCTGGTCCCATTAACCCCTACCAAAAGGAGTTCTTCTCCCACTTTTACCACGTAGACCCACACTTTAGGGGCCAGGGCAGTCCTTTCTATCACGGAAACAATCTTTTTTTCTGTACCGCTGGGATAAAGGCGGGGCAGCCCCAGCCTTAAGCTGAAGTAGGCCAGGGCCATAACCAGCCCCAGGGCAAAAACCATCCTTATAATCAGTAAAAATATATCCACATGAATCCCCTCAATCTATCTACTTTTTCATAAGGTAGTAATTCTCAACCCAAAACTATCATTTATAACCACAATTTCCCCCTGGGCAAAGTAGCAGTTGTTCACCAGGACATTCACATTATCCCCTGCCATCTTTTCCAGCTGAATAATGGAACTTTCCTTCAGGCTCAACACATCCCTGATAGTAAGGGTGGTTTTACCCAGTTCTACCGAGAGATTTANAAACATTCCCGAAAATTCCTGAATATCCCGTTTTTCTCCACTGCTTTCCACGGGGCTTAAGGGTTTAAACCTGGCCTTTTCCACCAGGAGACCTTCCTCCCCTTCCTCTTCCCGGGATTCAACTCCATAATCCTCCTGCTCCTCTTCCTCTTCATGGTCATCTTCCGCCTTTCCTAAAAGCCTATCAATTTCGTCCTGGGACAGATGGTCTCCCATTTAAATCACCTCCGGCAGGATTATTGGATAATGAATTCTGTAAAATAGACCTCTTCGATGGATCCTTCCTTCAGGATGGAATTGATTTCCCGGGTAACCTCCTCCCGGATCCTGTTGGTAGCATCATCATTTTGGATATCTTCCACCTTCTTGCCCCGCAGTATATCTATAATGCGATCGCTCATCTGGGCCTTCCGGCTTTCCAACTCCTCTTCCAGTTCCTCCTCCTGGTAGGCCAGGACCATACTCACCTTCAGGTAACGCCTCTGATCGCTGTCCGCCAGGTTCACGATATAATT
>SL_8KL_010_SEDDRAFT_10005338_pt1 | contig 10090 bp, 11 predicted proteins | sample SodLakKL_010_SED_4_FD_11160 | JGI IMG/M metagenome (IMG submission 11160) | reverse complement strand
TTCCTCAGGCAGGCCTTCCAGGGTCTCGTGGTCTGTAATAATGACATAATAAAGCCCGGCAGAAGCAGCTTCCCGGGCTATATAATCAAAGTCTCCGCTTCCGTCTGAATAGCGGCTGTGGATGTGGATGTTACCGGCATAATTATACAAAGCTACCTCCGGAAGCCTTGTGCTGTACCGGGCATAGAATTAAACGGGGTTTTATAAACCCGCATCTTTTACCCGGCCCCTGGCCAATCAAGTTTCAGCCCTGACGATATCTTTAACTTTCATCAAGCGGGTAAGGGCTCCCCGCTCACTTTCATCCAACTTCATCTTGATATATTTAATTGATTCTTCCAGCCTGGGAATGAGCACATGTTCAAGAGCATTCACCCGCCGCCTGGTCTTTTCTATTTCTTCAGCCAGTAGCTGGACCGATTTTTCAACCTCCGCCAGCTCCATTAACTGGGGCAGCATATTGGAAAGGGTTTCAATGGAAGTATCCAGTTCTGCGGAGGTATCGACAAAACCGTAAGGATAGATGCTTCCGCCTTCACCTCCGCCGCTTTCTTCAACCCAGTCGAATTTTGGAGCAAAAACGCTCATAATATTTTGCCTGGTAATTTCAAGGCTTAGTTTTTTGGTCGGGTACATCAAAGCTTCTTCAAGGTTTTCCGCAGGCATAACCGCCCGGGCTAATAAAAACTTACCAAAAGCCCCGGTTAGTTCTTGTTCCATGTGCTCGCGCAACTCTTTATTTTTACGGACCAGGATCATAAACTGGCGGATCAATTCATCTCTTTTGTCTTTCAACAGCTTATGACCCCGCTGAGCCATGGTTAACCTTCGTTTCAGGCGGTTTAGCTCCATGCGGGTTGGGTTAACCCTTATTTCCATATGAACTAACCCTCCTCCTGGTCACTTTCCTGGCTGGGCAGGTATTTCTCCAGGTATTCATCACGAACTCGTTTTAATTCGACTCGCGGCAGGTAGGTTAATAGGTCCCAGCCAAGATCCAGGGTTTCAATCACACTGCGGTCTTCTTCCTCTCCCTGGGCNACGTAACGCCCTTCAAATTGATCGGCAAACTGGGAAAACTTCTTGTCTGCCTCGGAAAGGGCGGCTTCACCGAGGATTGCAGCCAGTTCCTTGGCTTCTTTCCCCCGGGCGTAAGCTGCGTAAAGCTGGTTCAAAGTATCGGCGTGGTCTTCCCTGGTTTGATCGGCACCAATTCCTTTGTCCTTGAGCCTGGAAAGGGAGGGAAGCGCGTCGATGGGCGGATAAAGCCCTTTCCGGTGCAGTTCCTGGCTCAAGATAATCTGCCCTTCGGTAATATAACCGGTTAAGTCGGGGATGGGGTGGGTTTTGTCATTTTCCGGCATGGTCAGGATAGGCAGCTGGGTGATCGAACCTGCCCGGCCCTGGATCCGTCCGGCCCGTTCGTAAATGCTGGCCAGGTCGGTATAGAGGTAGCCGGGGTAACCACGCCGTCCGGGAACCTCTTTACGGGCCGCAGAAATTTCTCTCAATGCTTCGGCATAGTTGGTAATATCGGTCAAAATAACCAGGACATGCATATCTTGCTCAAAGGCCAGGTATTCGGCGGCAGTCAGGGCCAACCGCGGGGTAGAAATTCTTTCGATCGCCGGGTCGTCGGCTAAGTTGATAAACAGGATTGAACGCTCAATGGCCCCGGTTTTCCGAAAGTCGTTGATGAAGAAATCCGCTTCTTCAAAGGTGATCCCCATGGCGGCAAACACAACAGCGAACTTGGTTTCCCCGCCCAGCACCTTGGCCTGCCGGGCAATCTGGGCTGCCAGGGCGGAATGGGGAAGGCCCGAACTGGAAAAGATAGGCAGCTTTTGCCCCCGCACCATGGTATTCAAACCGTCAATCGCCGATACACCGGTTTGGATAAATTCCGAGGGGTAATCGCGTGAATAGGGATTGATCGGGTTTCCGTTAATATCCTGGCGTTTCTCGGGGATAATTTTCGGGCCGTCGTCCCGGGGCGAACCGAGACCGCCGAAAACCCGGCCCAGCATATCCATGGAAACGGGCAATTCAATGGATTTACCCTGGAATCTTACTTTCGCACTGCCAATATTTAGACCGGTGGAACCCTCAAAAACCTGGACCAGGGCTTTATCCCGGTTAATTTCTAAAACCTGGCCCCGCCTGATATCACCACCGGGCATTTCTATTTCGACCAGCTCATCATATTTTACGCCTTCAACTTGCTCTACCAGCATTAAGGGGCCGGCTACATCAACAATTGTTTTATATTCTTTAAGCATATTCTTCCCCTCCTTCACCGGCAAATGATCCGATTTGCTCCTTGATCTCGCTCTTTATATTTTCCATCTCTTCAATATCTTCTTCCGGCATATACCTGGCCCGGGCAATCCTTTCTTTTACCGGAACAGAAAACAATTTTTCCAGGTCCAGGTCTATTGCAGCCTTCTCGATAAGCGCTCCCGCCTCGTGGTGGTACATCAGGATTAACTCCATCATCTTGAACTGCTTCTGGAGGGAACTATAGGTGTCAATTTCATGCATCGCATTCTGGTGCAGAAAGTCTTCCCTGAGCGATTTAGCCGTTTCCAGGGTCAGTCTTTCCTTAGCAGAGAGGGCGTCAATCCCGACGAGGCGGACAATCTCTTCCAATTCCGCTTCTTCCTGGAGCAACCGCATCGCTTCCTTACGCATATCATTCCACTGTTCGCCGATGGTTTCGCTGAAATAATCGGCAACATTATCCAGGTAAAGTGAATAGCTCATCAACCAGTTAATTGCCGGGAAGTGGCGGCGATAAGCCAGGGAAGCATCAAGGCCCCAAAATACCTTCACAATACGCAGGGTGGCCTGGGAAACAGGTTCTGAAAGGTCACCACCGGGAGGGGAAACTGCACCCACCAGGGTTAACGCTCCTTCTCTTTCATCGCTGCTCTGGCAGATCACCCGTCCGGAACGTTCGTAAAAATCAGCAACCCTTGATCCAAGATAGGCGGGGTAACCTTCTTCACCGGGCATTTCCTCGAGGCGACCGGACATTTCACGCAATGCCTCCGCCCACCGGGAAGTAGAATCGGCCATCAAGGCCACGCTGTAGCCCATGTCCCTGAAATATTCGGCGATGGTAATCCCCGTGTAAACTGAAGCTTCCCGGGCGGCCACGGGCATGTTGGAAGTATTGGCAATCAAGACTGTCCGCTTCATTAAAGGTTCGCCCGACTGGGGGTCCAACAGCTCCGGAAACTCCATCAACACGTCGGTCATTTCGTTGCCCCGCTCACCGCAGCCAATGTAGACAACGATTTCTGCATCGGCCCACTTGGCCAGCTGGTGCTGAGTCACCGTTTTGCCGCTGCCAAAAGGCCCGGGGATACAAGCCGTCCCGCCCTTGGCCACGGGGAAGAAGGTATCAAGGATGCGCTGGCCGGTAATCATCGGGATATAAGGTCCCATTTTTTCCTTGTAAGGACGCCCCTTACGAACCGGCCACCTTTGCAGCATGGTAACATCTTGCACTTCATTTTCAGTTTCAATCCTGGCAATTACATCGGTAACGGTAGCTTCTCCGCTATTTATTTCCTTAACGGTTCCGGAGGCAATCTCGGGAGGCACCATGACCCTGTGTTCAACCAGGGTAGTTTCCTGGACGGTCCCGATAATATCGCCCGCCTGAACCTGGTCGCCTTCCTTTACTTTTGGCTGGAAATCCCACTTGCGTTCGCGATTGAGAGCATTGATTTCAACCCCACGGGTTATAAAATCGCCAACCTGCTCTTTAATCCCATCAAGGGGCCTCTGCACCCCGTCAAAAAAAGATTCAATCATCCCCGGCCCCAACTCCACACTTAAGGGTTCCCCTGTTGTGTAGACCGGTTCACCGGGGCCAAGCCCCCCTGTTTCTTCATAAACCTGTATGGAAGCCTGGTCACCGCGCAGCTCAACAACTTCCCCCATTAACCGGGCGTCGCTGACTCTAACCATATCATACATCCGCGCATCCCCCATTTGTTCAGCTACAACGAGGGGACCGGACACTTTAACGATCCTGCCAACATCCAAGTTATCACCCTTCTTTCCTGAAAAGAATATCTGCACCAATCGCTTTTTCCACATTTTCTTTGATTTGCTGGATGCCGATCCCTTTAGTTCCCTTGCTGTTGGGGATCAGGACTACTGTCGGCAAATAGCGCTTGTGCAGTTCATTAATTACGTCTTGCATCCCGCTGGCTAATTCTTCGGTTATAAAAATGACCCCGTAGTTTTCTGAAACCAGCTTTTTTAAGGTTTCCAAAGCCGCATCACCGCTGGTGACAGGAAAAGTATCCACTCCAATTGTTCTAAAACCAAGGATGGAGTCTTTATCGCCAACCACGGCAATCTTATATGTAGACATCTCGAATTCGCTCCCTAATCGAATCGGAAGGTAATTGATTAATTTTACCGACCAAAACGATACGGATATTTTTTATCTCAATCTCTTTCGCCCACAGGTAACCAACCAGGGGCTCGACCCCGAAGGGCTCCCATTTACCTTCTCTTAGATAAGCAGTAATATAATCATCGGAGAGCTTTTCTAAGTGCGAAGCAGAGCCTTTATCCGCCCATTCCCGAATGCCTTCACCAACCAGGTCGGCGTAATCACTGATCGCCAGCATCGAAATCACAGATTCCAGGGGCTCTTCGATCATCGCAGTAAGCCGCTCAGCCGAAATGGAACCGTGGGGCAGAAGGGCTGAACGCAAAAAATCATGACCCATTCCCATATGTTTTACCCTGACTAAAGTTTTCAGGTTGATTAAGTCTATTTGCCTGGTAAAAAGATTTTCCAGAAAGGTCGCGTTTTTTTCCCTGGCATCACAGATTAACTGATCATAGAGGACACGGTCAAGGGTCAAATCAATGATCTGTGGATCACGGTTAACTAAAAAATCTTCTGTAATTTTATCCGCAGCACGGCGCATTTTTTCCGGCAGATCCCTAAAATCTCCTTCGGCCACGATATTCTCCAGCCTGGTCAAGTCCAGGGATCCAACCGGGATTAAAAGGTCGCTTTTGACCCCTAGGAAGTTGGCTTTAAACAACACCTTCAGGTTATGTACATCGTAGCGCAGGGCCAGCATCCCGATTAATTCAGGCTGGGGAGCAATTTTTATTACCACATTATAGGCATACTGCAACTCATCAGCCAGCATAGCTTCAAAGTTATGGATATCCTCCAATTCAGCCACTGCCGCTGCGTAATCTGATTCAGAAAGCACTTTTAAAGCCTCTTCAGCAGAGTTAGAGTTAATCATCCGCTCAAACTGGCTCTGCTCAAGCAGCCGTGTCTCCATGGCCTTAACTCGTGCAACTGAATAAGCATATACTGTTTTATCAATGGGCATCTTTCTTTGCTCTCCTTTCCTGGAGGAAAGCTTCTCAATTATTTAAAAAGTAACCTGGCTATTTCAGGCTCCAGTTCATCTCTTTTCATATCCAGCAGTGCTTCAAATGAGCAGTTCATTTCTACCCCACTGACCTGGAGAATAAAACCGCCCTTAATATTCCTGGTTTCCTCTGAAAGCTTCAGCTCTCCTTTTTTCCCTTGCTTGCTCAGAGCTTCATTTATCTCTTTCCAAAAATCATCGGTAATCCGCTTCCGGTCTTGTTCGGAGAAAATCACAGTTTCAGAACCGGTCTCCGCCATATTGAGCAGCAAATCACGAACAACTTTAAGATATTCTTGATCATCAAGGTTTACCAGTTCATCGAGGGCTTTATCAAAAGCCTCGCTAATCATTTCCTGCTTGGCGGCCAGCAAACTTTTACGCGTTTCCAGTTGGGCGACACCAATGATGCGCCCCTTTTGCTCTGTAGCTGTTTTGCGGGCCTGTTCCAGGATATGCGCTTTCCTGCGTTCTGCTTTTTGCCTGGCATCCTCTTCTATTGCGTTAGCCTTTTCTTGTGCTTCCGCCTTTATCTGCTCGGCTTTCGCCTGCGCATCATCCTGGACACGCTGGATAATCCGGTCCGCTCCCTCTTTCATACTCTTCACTCCTTTACGCAGCCGGTTCTATAAATCAATACCAAACAGCATCAAGATTGTTGCCAGCAAAGCAAACACAGCGTAGGTTTCTACCATAACCGCGTAGACAATGCCTTTGCCCATTTCTTCAGGCCTTTTGGCAATCAAGTTAATCGTCGAAGAAAGCACTCTCCCCTGGTAAATACCAGAGCTCAAACCGGCTATAGCGATCGGGAGCGCGGCCATTAAAAAGGCATATCCCTGCCAAACGGTGAGTTCGACAAGCTCTTCCCCGACTATCCCGATATCCTGCATAATCAGGAAACCGGCCAGCAGGCCGTAGATCCCCTGGGTCCCCGGAAGGGCCTGTAACAAAAGGGTTTGGCCAAACTTATCAGGGTCTTCGGAAATAAGCCCGGCTGCACTCTGGCCCACAATACCGATACCGATAGCCGAACCGCTACCCGCTAAGCCAACCGCCAGGGCCACTCCTAACATTGCTATTTCAATTCCTTCCATTTTAAGCAAAAGCCTCCTTTTTTCACGCACTTTATTTATTATTGCCCAGGAGCCAGGAGTTAAGCCAATCATAATTAAACGCCTGAATCCTGTATTTACCTGGTTTATTCTTCAGTCTCCATAACATCTACATAGTTTTGTTTAACCTGGAAAGGCCGAAACGACCTGCCTCCACCTTCAAAAAACTTGTTAAAGAACTCTAAGTACTGCAAACGGCTGGTGTGGACATAAGCGCTTAAAGAACTGATAATCATATTGAAGAAGTGGCCCCCAACCAGGATAATCACCAGCGCTACAGCGCCGATAATACTCCCGGAGACCAGGTCACCCACCGAGTTGACAACCATCCCGATCACTACCGAGGCTAACCCGAGAGCAAACAAACGGGAGTAGGAAAGAATGTCGCTTAAATACTGGGTTACGTTATACAGGCTCATCAGCCCGCTGAAGAATTTGAGCACGATGCTTCGCTGCCTCCGGCCCTGGGTAAAGACAAGGCCGGCAGCACTTGCTATGGCCAACCATTGCGCCGGCGGCCATTCGAGCACCAGCAAAATCAAGCTGTTTAAGAAAATAAACCAAAAACCCTGGTCATAAATGGCGCTAAGTGGTTGTCCGGCCTTGATATTGCGATAAGCCTGCAGTCCCATACCGAAATAAACCTGGAACAAGCCAATTGCCAGCGAACCGATTAACATTAGCATCGGTTCTTCAAGGGGATCGAACAGAAGCGGAGGCAGGTGGATCAAGTCTCCGAAAACACCGCCAAACATAAGACCAAAGGCAAAGGCCGAGATACCACCTAAGATCAACAACCTGAGCAGCTGCTGACCCGAAACACCGACTTTTATCTTGCGCAGCATTACATAAGAAAGCAACCCGAGAATAAGCCCGTACCCGGCATCGGAAAGGCAGATGCCAAAGAAGAGAAAGAAAAACGGGGCCATAAACGGGGTTGGATCGAGTTCGCTTCTTTTGGGGGTGTTGAAAAGCTTGGTCACCACTTCATAGGGTTCAGCCGGTCCGCTGTTATGCAAAAGCACCGGCACGTTTTCATCCGGTTCCGGATCGCGCGAAACCAAAACGGCAGTCTCGGTTTCATTAGAAACCGCCTTCTCGAGGTCATCGATCACAGGCACCGGCGCCCATCCTTCAAGCAAAAAGCTGTTTTCTGTACAGCCCAGGTTTGCTACAGCCTGGTTCTTTTCATATTCATTGTCCATATAATCAAAGCAGGCCATCAGCATGGGCCTGTATTCAAGATAACTCTCCACTTCTCGCAAAACAGCGTTTCTTTCTTCTTTTAACTCTTCCAGCCTGTTTTGCAGACTCTCGACGGATTCGGCCGGGGTCCCGGTAAGGTCAGGAAAAACCACACTGCTTACAGTTTTTTCCCGGAACAAGCTTTGAATTGTTTCTTTTTCCTCGGTTAATGCGGAAAAGAAAAAGTGGACATTATCTTCGTCCGAAAACACTTCCTCAAGGTAAAAATCAGAAACATTTTCCGCGAGGGATTCCTGTAACCCGGGAAACTGCTCGGCGGGTATAACATAAAGCCCCATGGTAGTCCAGCTGCCTTCTTCCAGGTCTTCCAGGGGCAGATCCATTGAAGCCCAGGGCTGGAGATCGGCAATCAGGTTGTGTGACTGGGTTTCTTCGTTACGGATGCGGACCAGTCTTTCTTCTGCCTGGCGAAACGCTTTGTTGATTTCTTCTACTTTGTCAAGGGAATTAATGTACTCGTTGAACTTATCTTCCGTCAAGTCAAGCTTTTTGCCGGTAAACTGTTCAAGCATATTTTTGCGGACCGGAAAGTGCCTCTGCAGAAAATCGAGGCAAAACCGGATGTCACTACGCTTGGAATCTATTTTTGATACAGATTCGGGGAGTTCTTCCGGGCCGAGGAGGTGTTGAAACTCTTCCCAGGAATCAGTCGCTTTCACATCAAGCATTTCCACGGTGCCCATGCGGTGAATAAGATCGAAGATTTTTTCTCGTTCCTCCCGGTGCCCGAGGAGAAATACTTTTTTCATGTCAATTATCGGCATCAGTTTTCACAACCTTGTCCTTTAGCAGGTTCACCGCCTCCGACATTTTAGCAGAAGCTTTTTCTTTCAACTGTGCTATATTTTCTTCCCGTTCTTTTTTCAACGGTTCCGACTCTGACTTTGCTTCATTCTGTGCCTTTTCAATAAGTTCCCTGGCTTCTTTTTCTGCACCGGAAACAGTTTCTTCAATTATGCTTTCAGCTTTAGACTCAGCATCCTGTTGGATCCGGCGTGCCTCCTGCCGGGCTTCGCGAACAATTTCTTCGGCTTTTGCTTCAGCTTCCTTTATCGATTTAACCAGCTCAACTGTCAATTCTTTTTCACTCCCCGTCGCTTATTTACTTAGCACAAAAAATAAACCTATAAACCTATTGCGATAGATTTAGGGGTTAATATTTTCACAAGGAAGGCTTATAGTATAAGTATGCTGACAATTTAAACAACATGCTTTTATCATTTAGAGTATATTATACTACAAATTTTACCGTGATGCCAGACTCGTTTAATATTTTTTTCGCCAGTTCATCAGGGTAATTTTCTGCCAAAACCAACGATCTTACTCCCGCATTCACCAGCATTTTAGCACAAACCACACAGGGATAGTGAGTACAGTATAATAAGGAGCCCTTTATGGCCACCCCGTAAAGTGCAGCCTGGATAATAGCATTTTGTTCGGCATGCAACCCCCGGCAAAGTTCGTGTCTCTCTCCTGAGGGCACCTCGAGCTGTGCCCTGAGGCAGCCGACCTCACCACAGTGGCTTAAGCCTGCGGGAGCGCCGTTATAGCCCGTAGTCAGAATTCTTTTGTCTAAAACCAGCAGGGCGCCGACTTTCCTTCTTTCGCAGGTAGAACGGCTGGCCACAACTGTGGCAATCTGCATAAAATATTGATCCCAATCAGGACGTTCAGTCAATGCTCCACCTCGATCCCGGCAATCTTGCTCACCCTGGCCTCATGCCTGCCCCCGGCAAATTCGGCCTGCAAAAAAACCTCTGCTATTTCAAGGGCAAGCCCGGGCCCGGTGACCCGTGAACCTAACGTTAAAACATTAGCATCGTTATGCTCCCTGGCACAGCGCGCCGAATACGACTCCGCACAGAGGGCCGCTCTGATTCCGGTATGCTTGTTTGCCGCTATAGACATGCCGATACCGGTGCCACAGACGAGTATGCCAAACCGGCATTTGCCGGACTGCACCGCCGAAGCTACAGAAATAGCAAAATCCGGGTAATCAACGCTTTCTTCGCTATGAGCCCCAAAATCGTGAAGTAAATGACCTTTCTCCTTTAAATAAATTGCTATACTGTCCTTTAATGCTTTACCCGCATGATCACTGGCCAGGGCAATTTTCATTATTCCGTTCCTCCCCTTTCATCTTGCAACTTAACCAATACTTTCTTGACACAGGAACGGATATCCTCCATAATTGCACGATATTCCTCACTACCAAGGGCCACAGGGTCTTCAATATCATACTCTAATTGTTCCGGCTCGGCAAATTCCTTTAATAAAAAGGTCTTA
>SL_8KL_010_SEDDRAFT_10005337_pt1 | contig 10092 bp, 5 predicted proteins | sample SodLakKL_010_SED_4_FD_11160 | JGI IMG/M metagenome (IMG submission 11160) | reverse complement strand
AGAAAGTTGTGGTTGGTGAGGGAAGCAGATAAACCCGGGCCGGCAAAATTGTTGGATTTTGTCACTCCTTTCAGTTCGGCCGATAAAGAACGGCGCTGCATCGGGGTAAGCAAAACCCTCGCATCCAGCAAATGCCTGTCGCCATCCTGCCTTGGAACAAAGCGGATATTCACAAATTGAAAAGTGCCCAGGCTCATAAGGTGATTGATGCTCCGGGAGTGATCCTCCAAACGGTAAATACTGTCCGGATACAGGAACAACGACTGTTTGATGATTTCCGGTTTAAATTGCCCGCGCCGGTCTGAAAAGAAAATTTTCTCGTCCAGTTTGAGTGTATCCGTTGGCTGACCGGAATTCCTGCTCATATAATCGGCATTGATATATACATCACCGATGGAGTACCTGCGAAATGCCGTCGCCGGAATATCCCTTTTTATGGTGGTGTACAGGTCAACACTGCGTTCTCCCGCCGTGGAGTCCGCCTGAAAAAGAATATGGTCAGGATGGAAATAAAAGAACCCTTCCTCCTTCAAAGCCTTTTCTATCCGTTGCCTTTCCCTGCGCAATACCTCGAGGGTGTACAATTCACCCGGCTCAATGAGGCTTTCATCAAGATGGTTATTGATCGCTTTTGCCAGGTCAGTATCATCATCCACAGGGTGCAGCTCACCAAACCGGTAAGGAGGTTCAAGTTGCACATGGTAATCAACTGAAACCTTTCTGCGGGCAGTATCAAGTTCATGCCGCACCCCCGAGTCAAAATAACCCAGATTATATAACCGGTTGTCAATCAACCGCAGGTTGCGTTCTACAGATACTTCTTCGAACAGCACCGGGGACTCCCCGATGCGTTCCCGCATCCAGTAACGCAAACCCCTGCCTGTGGGTTCCCCGGCTACCTGGTACATCCACAAACGGGGTCGGAAAAACAAAAATGAAGCATTGGGGGATGGCCGCAAAACCCGCTCCAATTCACGTTCCACATTCCGGTCATCCTCAATCTCCGCTTCTTTTTCGAGGTGAATTCTCGCACCTGTATATAACTTTTCTTCTTCACCAAGCCTGCGCAGCCCGGTACACCCTGTTGCCAATACAATGATCAGAACCGGTAAAAAATACCTAAAAACACGCAACCGGTAAAATGTCATATTGTTTCCTTCAACCATTTATTCATTGTTATCGGGAAGGTTCAGTTCCTCCTCCCTGCGCATAAATAGCTCCCTGAATGTATTGTATGTTTGCCTGAAAATCAAAGACAGGCCAGTTTCCACAAGTTCCCCGTCGTAAATATCCTGATATTGCCGTTCCCGGTACCCCCTGAGAATAAACCTTCCGTCAGGGGTCAGCATGTATTCCACAGAAAAATCTCCCGCAATATCCGAGGGGTTTACCTGGCGCCTGGTTTCATCCTCCAGTTCGATATTTCCACCCGCCGTGATGCGTAGTCTTTCGTCCAGAAAATCACGGGATACTTCCATTTCCAGCTCTGTACGCCCTGCCACCTGGCCGTTCTCATATACCTCATAAGAAGTCAGGTCAAAACTGATGTCCACCCCCCTCACATACCTGTCAGAAAGCCGGTTTAACTGCTGCGACAAAATACTGCTGGCACTGGTCCGCGCCGTCGACGTCAGACCCGGACCTGCTCCCACTGCGGCCAGGGGATCATCCTGAATAAAATTGCCCATGATCAGCAAGGCAAATACCTGTTTATTCAGTTCTGATTCGGTCTGGTTCAGTTCATTCAAACGGGCCTGCAAGCGTCCTTCCATAGCTCCCCGGTGCTCCTGGGGCAACCTGATCTCAAAACTGATCTCGGGTTGCATCAGGGCACCTTCCATATTCAGGTGCACCTCAAACGGATATTGTCGTCTGCGCGCCTGATCCGGCTGTTCCGTACTGTGCGACAACATCAGCTCAGCCGGGGAGGTACGAATGGTATACACCGCAGTGATATCTATTTCGGCCTCCAGGGGATCCCCGGTCCAGATAATATGCCCGCCGCGTTGAATCTGAAAATTCCGGCGAACGATATCATGAAAAGTCAGTTGATAGGATCCACCGGTCAATTCATACCTTCCTGCCAGATTGATACGCCCCCCGGGATCAATTCCATAGGTAATCTGTCCGCCCCCACGGGCTTCAAGCTCGTCACCGGCCACTTCATCCAGAATGATACGTACACGTGTCTGGGGGTCGATTTCCACATTTACAGCAAGGTCAAGGTTCTGAAAAGGAGCCATTATGGGTTCAGACTCCAGCTCCCGCTCCACCAGTTCGTCAAATACCCCTTCGTAAAAAGCCACAAATTCCACGATTCCGGCATCTCCAATGGCTTCCGGATCTGTCTGGGGCACAATGAAAGCAAAAGTCGACCCCTGATTGAGCGACAACTGCCCTTCAATTACAGGCTCGGCCAGCGTGGATGTCAAGCGGAGATCGGTATCCAGTAACAGGCGGCCGAAAAACATTTCATTTACACCCCTGGGAAGGTCAAGCACCAGAAAATTCCTGGAAGAAAGCGACAGGTTAAACCGAATGTCATTGATGGAAGAAAAGTCAACATGTCCGTCCAGGACTGCCTCCCGGTTACTGGGATCAAAAAGTGAAAACCTGTCAAAGCTGACCCTTTGCCGGTCAAAGACAATGGTTTCTTCCGGTATGGTATAGGCTACATTCAGAAAAGCCACATGGAACCCTGCTTCCTGAAATTCAATATCACCCCTGATCTCCGGGTCAGAGGGATTTCCGGAAACTGCAAGGCGACCGGAAATATTCCCCTGCATGTTGGTCAGTTCCTCAGAGGTAAGCGGCTCAATTGATGAGAGCTCAAGGTTGGCCAGTTCCAGCTGAAAATCAAGGTGGGGGTCTTCGTTCGTCCGGTAATTGCCCTTGATATCCAGCCTGTTGTCATACCCGCTGACAGAAGCGGAAACCTCAAACAGTCCGGGATCCGGGCTCACCACATCCAGATTTAAATCACCGATGATATCCTCGCCAAACCCCATCTCTTCAAGGGATAAGCCGGCAGTGAAGGTCGGGCGCTCAAACAGATCCGATACGGTAATGTGACCGTTCAGCAGACCAGTGACCAGCGGTTCATCGCCAATAAGGTCAAATGCACCCAGATTAATGTTCTCCATAATGAGTTCCTGTGGTGTGCCTGGATCCTCAGGGTCAAGGCTTTTAAGAGCGAACAGTTTGTCCTCATGACGCATCTGCAAATTATGCACCAGCAGCACGGAATTTCCGTAACGGATCAAATTATCCGGTTCGATCTGCCATTCCCGGCGATTGATCACTGCATCAGGGTCAAAAGTAATTTCTGTCAGGGTATCCTTTTGCCATGCCCGACCTGACAAACCAAGCCAATTATCTGCATGCCGGTCATCAAATGACAATTCAAAACCAAGCTCCTGATCCCGCACATTGCCTCCCAGTCTGATATTGGAAAGCCTGAGATTGCCCGTTTCGAGATAAGGAAGCCCCACCCTGAAACCCAGACCATCCGGGTCTGAGTCAACCCGGGCTGTGAAATCGCGCAAATGAAATCCGAAAATTTCCATTTCTGGGATTTCCGCATCAACCAAAAAAATACGCTCCCTGCCATCAAACTCAGCAACCATTCCAAATGGTTCATATGATGTCATTCCGGGGAGAAGCAGTTCAGATATATATGGAGAAGGATGCATGCTGAAAGACATCCTGAATGCAGCGTTTTCACGTTCGGGGTCTTCCTGAAGATAGGTGCCAAGGTGGTCAATTACAGCACCCGGAGCGGATGCCGGTGAAATATTGCCCCTGTATTCACCGTTGATCAACGGCGAACTGATATCCAGCAGATACTGATCATCAACTCTTTCACTGCTGATGTGCAGACTGTCCAGTGAAAAGACTTCCCGGTCAAGCAGCACAGAAGTATCCTCCAGCCTCAGAAATCCCAACGGGAAATCGTCCCCCTGCAGCAGATCAAAATCTGCCACCAGATGGGTTCGGACAGCGACCATCTCATCGGTAAGACCAAGTTCCTGTGCGTTCAGGTGCGCCAGTTCGAAATCAAGCATGACCGACTGGCTGGCATCACCAATGGTCAGGTCATTCGCCAGGTTAAAAGCAAGGTGCTCATCTTCATAGTCCATGCGAAATTGAATGCGTCCTTCTTCGGCCCCGGCATAGAGTTCCAGATCACGATAAACATAGTTGTTGTACCAAAGAGAATCAATCCGGCCCTCCAGGTCAAGATCCATTGTGGCGGGCTCAAACCCTTTTCCTGAGGCAGAAAAGGCCGCCGAAATATCCCGGACCATTTCACCCTGGCCAATCACCGCCAATGGTTGTTCACTGATCAGTTTCAGTGAAGCATCCCAAAGCGGACGTTCATTTTCCTGCCGGTAGTGCATTCCACCCGAAACATTGGCCAAATCCATCCTGATCTCAGCTTCAGCAGAAAAATCTGCCGGGCTCCCCCTGAAGGCGCCTGTCAGTTGAAAATCTCCGGGCATTTGAATGCCTTCAGGATGAAGGCTGTCCGGGAGATGAGCGAGGAAGGATCCGGGATCGGCTTCCAGAAAGACGCCGTGAATATCGGCAAACAGCTGTTCCGGATCAGGCAGACCACGGACGTTCCCCTGAAGCCGGGCATCAAAAACAGCCGGCATGCCTGCATATAATGTATCCAGGCTGAAGTCATTCACCCTGCCCCGGGCCACCAGCCCAAAATCCAGCGGTGATGGAACATCATCCTTTAACAGTGAGGTAAATTCAGGAAAAAATGAAAACAGATCAGCCCCTGCCCGCCCCGCGGGAAAATTGACATTCAGGCTATGATCACCGGGTATCCGCGAAGGAAGCATCAGCAGCGAAAGCGATGTATGCAAACTGCCTTTGAGGAAGCTCTCACCGGTTTCCAGTGAAATATTTTCAAGACGGCTGTCAGCCCCGAGGGCAATCCCTGCAGACAGATTCCGCAGAACAAACCCATCGGACTCTTTCCCGGCCAAATGTTTCAGATTCATTGCCAGTGTATCGGGCGAGGCCATCAGATCCTGCAGGATTATTTCAGCATCGGAAAAGCCGGATATTACAGGTTCAGGCCCGTTGCTTCCCGGATCCGCGGAAGCAGGCAGTTCCTGCATGGAGAAACTGATCCCGACAAGATGGATCAGATCCGCCCTGACATTGACGGGTATAATCTCATCCCAGCGAAAAAGAAAGGGATCCTCAGGTTGCCCGCCCGAATAACCCGCTTGATCCTCACCCGGTTCAGACGTTGTGCCTCCAGGCTGGCTGATCTCTGTGATCCATTCATCAATAAGCAGCCTTTCCAGGGCAAAGTTGGCCTTTTTCAGGTCAATCAGATCGGGAATCAAGTCCAGGGATTTCATTTGGGTAAGAAGGGAAAACCCGTTTTCATCTTCATACTCAAAGGAGATCCGGTCTGCCAGAAGATGCCGGACGGAAATTTCGGGAGAAACAGCCTCATCATTCAGCGCAGGTGGTTCTGCAGGAACCGACCGTTCAAAGGTTTTAACCATCACCGAAACATCCCCAAGTCGTGTCGTACCTGTTTTGAAGCGCATTGAATCCGGGTTCAGTTCACTTAGGCTGGTACGAAATCCATCAAGCCCCACCCGGATGTCTATCCCGGAAAAATGATCGGCAAAACGAAAGCGAATTCGATCCAGTTCCACTTTCCGCACATCATAAGACCAGCTTGCAGGGGCGTCATCTTTTTCCCGTTCAGCCTTCCCGTCCTCAATCTGCACTTCCCGGTTACCCGATATCTTTTCCAGAAAGGCGGCGTAATTGAAAAGACTGTCTGGCTGCAGCCGGGTCATATTTACAGTGATCCCGGATAACTGAAGCCGCCGCACATCCACATGGTTACGGAATAAGGCAGTCAGCCGCACATCCAGTTGCAATTCCTCCGCATAGATCAGCGTATCTCCCTGCAGGTCCTCTGCAAATACCCCACGTACACTGATGGCTTTCGGAAAGCGAATACCAACCCGGTCAATACCAATTTCTGTTCCGGTACGGTCAGCGATGGCACCGGTGACCTTATGCACAAGGGCTGTCTGAACCGAGGGGAATTGCAGCACCAGCATAACAAGGAGCAACAGGATGATAAAGCCTGCGATGATACGGAGCATCCAACGCAGTATTCCGCGTGCAACTCTTTTAAAACGCCTGTTGGCAACCTTCACCATGGATTGTGAACAAAGAAATTATTGAACCGGTAAGCATATAAAAATACAAAAAAAGCCGGAGCATGCCCCGGCTTTCCTGCCAAAATATCACAAAAGAGATTATTCATGTCCGCGCATGGACATGATATCACGGTCAAATACATAAAGTCCGCGGTCTCCAAGCATCTCAAGCTTGTCGATAATCGCCTGTACAGAAGCTTCTTCCTCCCTCTGTTCTTCCACAAACCACTGAATCCAGTTATTTGTAGCATAATCTTTTTCCTTCAATGAAAGCTCAACAATATCATTGATGGCACCGGAAACCATTTGTTCATGTTCCAGCGCAGCTTCAAAGGCTTCATTGACTCCGGGAAACTTTTTCGGCGGTTTGTCCACCTGGGGAACTTCCGCATGACCTCCTCTTTCATTGATATATTTAATGAACTTCATCATGTGCTCACGCTCTTCTTCCGACTGGGCATAAAACCAGTCAGCAATACCATCCAGGCCTTCAGCCTCAGCCCATGATGCCATCGCAAGGTATAAATGCGAGGCATACGCCTCTTTGGCTGTTTGTTTATTCAACACATCAAGCATCTTTTTTGATAGCATAATCTGATTTTTTTGGGTTTATACTAAGTGACATTTGATTAACAAAGTTATAGATTTATTGTTTAATCGGGGTTTTAAGATAATTTAGGAAAATAAATACCGAATTATTTGTTTGTGTCAGAAAATTATTATTACATTTGCGTATTCAAATACCGTTTTTCTTTTTTATAAGCCTGTGAGCAAAATATTCAACATATCAGAAGCAGCCGCAATTGCCATCCATAGCATGGTGGTCATTGCCAGGAGCAATGCACAGATGAATGTGCAGCAGGTTGCCGCAATCACTGGTTATTCCAAAAACCATACTGCAAAAGTTTTGCAGCAACTGGTCAGGAAAAAGTTTCTGCACTCAGTTCGTGGCCCGGGGGGAGGTTTCGTGTTGGGGAAAAAAGCAGACCAAATCAGCCTGATGGATATTTACAGAAGCATTGAAGGTGAGCTTGAAGAAAGCCCTTGCAAAACCGACTGCATGAACTGTCCCTTCGACCGGTGTATTTTCGGAGGGCTTGACAGGAAGTTCAATGAGGAATTCAAACAATACATGAATCACAAAAAACTGGCAACGGTTTAGAGCAACCTGCCATACTCAAGAATAAAAAACAAACCTATTATGAAACGAACCATCATTAAAATAGATGAAGACCTTTGCAATGGTTGCGGATTGTGCGTGGAGGGCTGCCATGAAGGTGCCCTGCAAATGATCGACGGAAAAGCAAGAATGATCAGTGACCTTTACTGCGACGGGCTGGGGGCCTGTATCCCTGAATGCCCCACCGGTGCCATTACCCTTGAAGAACGCGAGGCAGAGCCCTACGATGAGATCAGGGTGCTGGAGCGGATACTCCCGAAAGGAGAAAGCACCGTGCTTGCACACCTCAACCACCTGATTGACCACAACCAGACCGAATTTGTTGAGCAAGGTGTGAAATACCTGAAAAAAAATGCCCCGCATATTGATTTATCCAAATTAAAAACCAACATGAATACCAAAGAAATGAACGACAGGGAAATGATTAAAGAAGCAGTGGCCTCCGCCGGTTTAGCTCAGGGAGGGGGATGCCCCGGTTCCAGGATGATGAATTTCGGCAACCAGGGAAACGGGGATACAGATACCAACCCTGCACCATCCGGCAGTCAGCCCTCTGAACTCAGGCAATGGCCCGTGCAAATGCATCTGGTCAACCCCCAGGCTCCATATTTCCAAAAAGCCGATGTACTGCTTGCGGCAGATTGCGTGGCATTTTCCATGGGAGACTTTCACAGCAAGCACCTCAAGGGTAAAGGCCTGGCAATCGCCTGCCCGAAGCTGGACCATGGCAAAGACCAATACCTCGAAAAGCTTGTGGCCATGATCGATGAGGCCCGGATCAACACCCTGACCGTAATGGTTATGGAGGTCCCCTGCTGCAGCGGACTTTTGCAGCTGGCCAAAAAAGCAGCTGACAAAGCAGGACGTAAAGTTCCGGTAAAAGCCATCACGGTCAGCCTTCAGGGATCAATCATTCAGGAAGAATGGATATAATTCACTAAATTTTAATCAATCACCCAAAAAGAAAAAAGCTATGAGTATGTTTTGTTTTCAATGTCAGGAAGCCGCAAAAAACACAGGATGCACCGTTAAAGGCGTCTGCGGCAAAGAACCCGAAGTAGCGGGCATTCAGGATGTGGCCATGTATTTTCTGAGAGGCCTGTCGGTCTATGCCAACAAAGGCAGGGAACACGGAATCACTGACCACAGGATTGACCGCTATGTGATGGAAACCCTTTTTATGACCATCACCAATGCCAACTTTGACAAGGCGCGTTTTGTCGAGAAGATCAGGGAAGGATTTGCCCTCCGGAATGAGCTGAAAAGCAAACTTCAGGATGCAGGTGTACAAAATAACAGCGAAGAACTTCCGGCAGCAGCCACCTGGGAAGCCACCACACCGGAAGAATTTGACAGCAAAGCAATGGAGGTTGGTGTACTGCAGATGACCGAGAACGAAGACATCCGCTCCTTGCGTGAACTGCTGATCTACGGCATCAAGGGAATGGCTGCCTATGCCGAGCATGCAGATAACCTCGGAGAAATCAGCGAAGAAGTCAACGCTTTCATGCAAAAAGGACTGGCTGCCACTCTGGACGACAGCCTGAGCGGAGATGACCTGACCGCCATGGTACTTGAATGTGGCAGCAAAGGCGTTGAAGTAATGGCACTGCTTGACAAGGCCAATACCGGAAAGTATGGTCATCCCGAAATCACCAGTGTAAATATCGGCGTGCGGAACAACCCGGCCATCCTGATCAGCGGCCACGACCTGCGCGACATGGAAGACCTCCTGGAGCAGACGCAGGGTACCGGGGTTGATGTTTACACCCACAGTGAAATGCTGCCCGCCAATTATTACCCTGCTTTCAAAAAATATGAGCATTTTGTTGGCAACTACGGGAATTCATGGTGGAAGCAACGGGAAGAATTTGAGAAATTCAACGGCCCCATTCTGTTCACCACCAACTGCATTGTTCCCCCGCTGAAAAGCGCCACATATGCTGACAGAATCTACACCACCGGCTCATCGGGTCTCGCAGGTTCCACACACATCCCGGAACGACCGGAAGGCGGACGCAAGGATTTTTCTTCCGTCATTGAGCACGCAAAACGCTGTGACAGTCCGGAAGAAATTGAAACCGGTGAAATTGTCGGCGGATTCGCCCATAACCAGGTAATACAACTGGCAGACAAAGTGGTGGATGCCGTCAAATCAGGAGCGATCAGAAAATTCTTTGTAATGGCAGGCTGCGACGGCCGCATGAAAAGCCGTGACTATTACACGGAATTTGCAGAGGCGCTTCCGAAAGACACTGTGATTCTTACGGCAGGATGCGCAAAGTACCGCTACAACAAGCTTCCCCTGGGCGACATTGGTGGCATACCGAGGGTTCTGGACGCAGGACAGTGCAACGACAGTTATTCACTGGCGGTGATCGCACTGAAACTGAAGGAAGTATTTGAACTGAACGACATCAACGAACTGCCCATTGCCTATAACATTGCATGGTATGAGCAGAAAGCAGTGATAGTACTGCTGGCATTGCTGTCGCTTGGCGTGAAAAACATCCACCTGGGACCCACATTGCCTGCTTTCCTCTCACCCAATGTAGCCAACGTGCTGGTAGAGAATTTCGGCATCAGCGGCATTGGTTCGGTCGACGAAGACATGAAAATTTTACTGGGTGAAAATTAATCCGTAATTTAACACACCTGTTCCGGGGCAGGGAAGGAAAACCCCTTCTCTGCCCCCGGAACCAT
>SL_8KL_010_SEDDRAFT_10005334_pt1 | contig 10093 bp, 6 predicted proteins | sample SodLakKL_010_SED_4_FD_11160 | JGI IMG/M metagenome (IMG submission 11160) | reverse complement strand
CGCCTATGCCCATGACAACCCCGCCATAAACAGCAGCCAGAAGCAAATCATCAGTGGCCTGCGGCAATAAAGGCGCGCTTATATCAACAGCAAGTGAAAAAAGAAAAGTCCCCACCAGGCTTTGAGCAACTATACGAGACCCTAGAATTAAGTAGCCGGCAACAAAGATTGGTATATTAAGCAGTATAATAGTTATCCCAATCGGGGTGCCGATTAAGTGATATAAAAAAACACTGAGCCCGCTTACTCCGCCGGGAACAAGCATGTTCGGAACCATAAACATGTTCATCCCTGCCGCTAAAATTATAACCCCCACTAAGATTCCCAACAAATCGACTACATAAAATTTTATATCGCTTATGGTAATTTGCGGCTTCCTTATTTTCATGCAATCTCCTATTTCTTAAGCGGGATCTTACCACATGCCTTCCAGCGCAAGTAGGCGTCAATAAAGGGATCGAGCATCCCGTCCATCACCGCTTCCACCTGCCCTACTTCTATTCCGGTCCGATGATCCTTAACCAGGGTAAAAGGATGAAAAGTATAGGTGCGAATCTGGCTTCCCCAGGCAATTTCTCTTTGCTGACCTCTTTCGTCATCTATCTCTTCCGCCTGTTCCTGGCGGGCGATTTCAGCAAGCTTTGCATTTAATACATGCATAGCCTGCTGGCGGTTACTGTGCTGTGAACGGTCATTTTGACAGGTAACCACCGTATTGCTGGGAAGATGTGTTATGCGCACTGCGGAATCAGTTTTATTAACGTGCTGACCACCTGCTCCACTGGCCCGAAATGTATCAATCTTTAGCTCATCTGGATTAATCTCGTACTCTTCCTCTACAACCTCGGGGATCACATCTACAGAGGCAAATGAGGTGTGCCGGCGTTTTGCCGTATCATAAGGAGATATTCTGATTAAGCGGTGCACCCCTTTTTCTGCCTGTAAATATCCATAAGCGGCATGCCCGCGGACTATAAAGGTCGCACTTTTTATGCCGGCTTCATCATCACTCAGCAAATCAACAAGTTCGACCTGGTAATCATTTTGCTCACACCAGCGGTTATACATTCGCAACAACATTTCAGCCCAGTCCTGGGATTCTAATCCACCGGCCCCGGGATGTATGGCTAATATTGCATCGTTAAAATCATAGCTGCCGCTCAGTAAGGTTGCCAATTCCATCTTATCAAGGCGCTTCTTTATACTTTCCAAAATTGGGCCCGCTTCACGGACTGCTTCCTGTTCATCAGGCTCATCTTCAACGGCCAACTCCAAGTAAACTTCGGTTTCTTCGATCATCTTTTCCAGTTCCTGCAAAGGACGAAGTTGTTCTCGTAATTTACCCTGTTTTTTCAAATACTCCTGAGCCCGGTTCTTGTCTTCCCACAGCCCCGGTTCATTTGCCTTAGCTTCTATCTCCTGCAGTTCTTGCAGTTTCTTATCATATTCAAAGTGAACCCCTCATTTCCTCAAACCTTTTCTTTTGGAGGCTCAGTTCTGCCTGACACGCTTTCAACATTTAATCACCAGCTTTCATCACTAATTCGCTCCACAGCATTTCTTGTATTTCTTCCCACTGCCACAGGAACAGGGTTCGTTACGGCCTGGTTTTTCATCAACGGNAACCGGTTCGGGCTTGCTCTTCTGGCCCGAAACAGCTCTGCCCTGGGCATGTCCCGAAGAAGCGGTGCCACCACCGACAGCAGCCATCCGCTGCCTCTGACCTCTCACATCACTGGCTACTGCTTCCCTTTGCGGGGCCGCAGATACCTGCACATGGTATACACTCCGCACCACATCATTTTCGACCTGCTGGATCATATCCTCAAACATCCCGGCGCTTTGCCGCCTGTATTCGACAAGGGGATTTCTTTGTCCGTAAGCCTGGGTGTGGATATCCCGGCGCAACTCCTGCATCTCGTTCAAGAAGGTCGTCCAATGCCGGTCTACAGTCCGCAAAAGAACTACTCGTTCGACTTCACGCATCACTTCAGGGGTCAACGCCGCTTCACGGGTTTCNTAAAAATCGTAAGCTTCGTCGCGAAGCAATTTTTTAATATCACTTGCTTCCTGATCGATCAGATCGTTTAACGAAATATTGCCTTTGCGGACAAAGATGTTTTCAGNTCGCTCAAGAAGCGATCGGGCATTTTCATCATCCAGAAATCCTTTTTCAAGAGTATACTCCTGGACCAGACGCTCGATGATCCCTTCGATCATTTCCATGATCGGCTGCTTCATATTTTCGCCTTCCAGGACCCGGCGTCTCTGACCATAAATAACTTTACGTTGCTCATTCATCACATCATCATAGTCTAGCAGGTTTCGCCTGATTTCAAAGTTGCGGGTTTCTACTTTTCTTTGTGCATTTTCTATCCCCCTGCTGACCAGGGAATGATCAATGGGCACATCCTCTTCAATTCCAAACCGTTCCATCAGATTAGCTATATTTTCACCGCCAAAAAGGCGCATCAGGTCATCTTCAAGGGAAACAAAAAATTGGGAAGAACCGGGATCGCCCTGGCGGCCGGAACGGCCGCGCAATTGATTGTCAATACGGCGGCTTTCATGGCGCTCAGTACCCAGGACGTGCAGGCCGCCTGCAGCTAAAACTTCTTCTCTTTGCTTTTCCGTTTCTTCAACGGCCTGTTCCATCAGTTCATTCTTCCGTTTTTCCCAACGATCTTTAGTTTCTTCGTCGAGCGCTGAATAATCAGCGCCAAACTCATTTAGCAGCTGTTCTTTAACTAAGTACTCAGGGTTTCCTCCAAGGATGATATCTGTTCCCCGGCCAGCCATGTTGGTCGAGATAGTCACCGCTCCTTTGCGTCCGGCCTGGGCAATAATATATGCTTCGCGGTTGTGGTTGACTGCATTGAGGACCTCGTGAGGCACTCCCTCTCTTTTGAGCATTTTACTGAGCATCTCCGATTTTTCAACCGAGATTGTCCCCACCAAAACCGGTTGGTCCCGCTGCTGACAATCTTTGATGGCTTCTACGACAGCATTGAACTTGGCTTCTTCAGTCTTGTAAATCAGATCGGGCCATTCCTCACGGATTAATGGCTTGTTAGTCGGAACTGCCACCACATCCATGCCGTAAATGCTGCGAAATTCATCTTCCTCGGTTAAAGCAGTCCCGGTCATACCGGCAATTTTGTCATACAAACGAAAGTAATTCTGAAAGGTAACCGAGGCTACGGTGCGTGAAGCAGCCTGCACTTCAACCCCCTCTTTGGCTTCAATAGCCTGGTGCAGGCCATCGGAATAACGTCGTCCGGGCATCAGGCGTCCGGTAAATTCATCCACAATGGTTACCTTACCGTCCTGGACTACGTAGTCAACATCTCGTTCAAAAAGAGAGTATGCTTTGATGAGTTGATCGAAATAATGACGGTGCTGTCCGGCAGACTCAGCTTCTTCTGAGTCCCCGGACTCTTCTTCCTCAGGCTGATCATCTTCCCCGGGCATCTCGTCTTCATCAAGAATGTCTTGATCTTCCACTTCAGGCTGAGACTTCCCAAGACGCAGGATCTTGGTCAGCTCCGGGTTAACCCTTTCGAGCTCCAGGTAACCTTTATTTTGGATATCAGCCATGCGGGAAGCTTCATCTATTACATAATAAAGCTCTTCATCAAGATGGTTGAGCCTTTTTTCAGTCATCAAACGCTGCTTGGTCCGTTCCACCAGTTTTTCCATGCCCTGTTCCTTGAGCATTTTCATTAGTTTTTTATTTTTCGGAGAGCCGCGGCGGGCCAGGAGCATTTTTTCTGCCGCTTCATCCTGTGCACCTGCATCAAGGTCTTTGCGGGCATCATTTAGAAGATCATTAATCATCCGGCCCTGTTTACGAATCAGGTGTTCCACTTCGTTCTTCCAGCGCCCATAATCTTCCTGTGAATCAACCCGGCCACTAATAATCAAAGGAGTCCGCGCTTCGTCGATCAGGATGCTGTCCACCTCGTCGACGATGGCATAGTGATGTCCACGCTGCACCATCTGATCTATATAGAGAACCATATTATCGCGCAGAAAATCAAAGCCAAGTTCGTTGTTGGTGGCATAAACCACATCTGCCTGATATTCCTTACGACGCTTCTCTTGTTCAATGCCCTGGATGATCAGACCGACAGAAAGACCCAGCATCTCATAAACCGGCCCCATCCAATTCCGGTCACGCCAGGCCAGGTAGTCATTAACGGTAACAATATGAACTCCCTGACCGGATAATGCATTCAAATAAGCCGGTAGTGTAGCTACCAGGGTTTTACCTTCCCCGGTTTTCATTTCGGCAATGCGCCCCTGATGAAGGACAACTGCCCCGCGGACCTGCTCATCAAAAGGCCTCATCCCTGTTTTTCGATGCGCAGCCTCCCGGACCAGGGCAAAAGCTTCCGCCATAATATCATCTTCAACTTCCCCCTTCTGCAGACGTTCTTTAAAAAGCTCGGTCTGCTTTGGAAATTCTTCATCGGGAAGGGAGGAAGCCCAGGGCTCAAGTTCATTAACCTGGTCCACATACTTTTGCAAACGGCGAACCTCTTTCTCATTGGGGTCCCCGAATATCTTTTGAAATAATGCAGTCATATCAAAACTCCTTCTCCTGAATACTTCCTGACGCCCCAATTTTACCACAGCTGAGGACTTTCAAACAAGCAAAAGCAGGTCGTAAAGATTTAACGGGGCAATCAATTTCCCGGGGCCAGTTCATCAGTAAGCGCCCACAAGCTTCCTGAGATCAGGGAGTGTCCTCCTAAAATAACCGGGATCGGGCATTCCACCGCTAACCTGGTAAATTCTTTAAGCCAGGGGTGTTCAATTTCCTGCCACAGGCCGAGATCTGATAAGAATCTCTGCTGATCATTAAAATCATAGTGATAATGATACATTAAAACCCTACTGTCAATAAAAGCACAGCGAGCAACCCGGGCCAGGTAATTGAAAAAAGTCTCCAGTCCGGCATGATCGATCAGCAGTCCAAGCAGGGAAACGACAGCGCCGGATTCTATCCTTCCCAAAGATTTCATGCCGCGTTCTTCTGAAAAAACACGCAATCTCAGCTTGAGCAGAGCGTTAAGACGTTCAATGATCGGCGCCCCCACTCGCCCGATTAAGACAATATCTTCGTACTCCTCCTGAAGCACTGCTTTAGCCTGATCCAGGTTCTCGTAATTAAAGTCCAGGCTCTTTAAAGCTGCCCTTGTATGCGGTCCGGCAAAAGGCCCTGCCCCAAGGACCAGGAGATCTGAAGGAGTATCGATATCAAATAAAAGTCCAAGAGTATGCGGCATTAACTCCATACTCAAACCCAGTTGATCGCGCAGGGTCATAGCCAGGCTGTTATCCATGGCCGGTAGTTCAGCCCGCTCAATTTCTTCAGGCACAGTAAAAGCAATCAAATCCACTGATTGAGTATTGTTGGTATAAACAAACTGCTCAGTATTGAGCAGTTTATGGCAAATCATATTCAGTTCATCAATCTTGATCAGCGGACAACCGGCTCCGTTCAGACAGAAAACCCTGTCAAGATCATGTTCTTTAATCGCCGCCTGCAGTTCCCTGCCGAAATGGAAGTCATCTGCCTCCATTGAATTAAGAAAGACCTCTGCACCCAGGTTTTTTGCCGGATCAATCAACTCCGGACGATTGGTATAAAGGTAAATCCTATCCAGAGAGGGAACATGATTCATCTTTTCCAGATTATCGAGCAAAGCTGCCTGGCGGACCCTGACCATCATTTCTTCGACCTTACTTTTAGGTTGAGACCCTTCAAAAATGACAGCACTAACTGTTTTGCCCATAAACAGAACCTCTCCCTGCTGCAAGCCCGCGGGCATGTTCACCTTTAAATTGGTTAACGTCAAAATAATATTTATTCTGGTTCAATTAACCCGTAATTACCGTCCTTGCGCTTATAGATAACATTTGTCACATCGGTTTCAGCATTAGCAAATACAAAAAAGCTATGCCCGAGTAAATCCATCTGCAGGATTGCTTCTTCGACAGTCATCGGTTTGAGAGGAAAACGCTTGGTCCTGACCACCTGGGGCTGATCATCTTCTTCCTGCTCTCTTTCTTCAGCTTCAATAGCGGCGTGTTTCTCACTCATTATACGCATTCCTCTTTGCCGCATCGATTTGTTCATCCGGGTCTTATATTTTTTAACCTGTCTTTCAAGTTTTTCTATAACCTGATCAATCGAAGCATACATATCTCCGGTTGATTCTTCACCTCTCAGAATAAGCCCGTTTAAGTTAACAGTCACTTCAACGATATGCTCATCGCGAATTACACTTAAAACCACCTGCACATCGGCATTTTCATCAAAGTGCTTGTCCAGTTTGCCTATTTTTTTATGTGCATAATCTACCAGTGACGGCGTAGCATCGATGTTCTTGCCTCGCACATTCAGATTCATATTTCTCAACCTCCTGACTCTTTAGTTTAGATTATTATATTACTATAGTACTATTCAGCAGTCCAGTCCAAATTACCTGCCTGAGAAAGTTGTCAGCTTAAATATTATTAAAAATTAATCGGCCTACCATTGGTCCAATCCGGCATAGAAACCAGAGCGGTGTAAGTCCCTTAAATTCGGATTATATGCAATTACTGCTCCGTAAACCCGGGTTCCCCTGCCATGTAAAATGGAAGCCGCTTCCTTCATCGTTGAACCGGTCGAATATACATCGTCTATCAGCAGCACCGTTCCAACCGGGGGAGATTTTTTAATGGATTTAAATGCACCGCGGACATTTTCAAATCTTTCCAGGCGGGAAATTGCGGTCTGGGTGTGGGTATGCCTGTGCTTAATTAACAGGTGAAGGCATGGAACATTCAGAGTTTGCGCAGTATAACGGGCAAGTAGAGCGCTTTGATTATAGCCCCGCTCATTTTCCCGCCTGCAATGGAGCGGGACAGGCACAACCAGGTCGGGGAAACAGTATTGCTGAGACACGATCTCCGAGGCCAACCATTTACCCAGGGGCCGGGCTACAGAGCGGCGATTTTTGTATTTAAAATCATGAATTAAACGCCTCCACTTTTGGTCATAGAGGGCAAGGGTAAAAAGTTCGTGCAGCGGAAAATTATCGGACAGACAGGAACAGGGGGCCAATCCTCTGTAAAAACCTTCACAGTGTGGACAGATTTTGCCTCCGGGATGATAACTTTCCAGGCAGGAATTACAAAGTGGGGATCCATAAGCTCTCGGCAGAACTTCGCGACAAAGCAGGCAGCGGTCAGGAAAGAAAACGTGTAAAAAATTGTCAATCCAACGAGGCTCCGGCTGGCGATATCTCGGGCTTCCCCGAAATCCGTTAATCATGCTTCGTGGTTTTCAAGCGGCCGTCTAAATAAGTAAAGCGCTCTTCAGCCTTGTTATTTCTCACGGCTATAGCCAGGGCCTTCTTACTGCCAACCAGGACCGCGAGTTTGCGGGCCCGGGTAATTCCTGTATAGAGCAGGTTNCGCTGGAGGAGCATATAGTGCTGAGTNAGAACCGGCATAATAATGACCGGNTATTCACTNCCCTGNCTTTTATGGACNGAAACCGCGTAAGAAAGAACAAGTTCATCGAGTTCNGTAAAATCGTAAGCCACNGGTCGGGGCTGGAGAATATCCCGGAANGTTACNACCAGTTCAGCTTCTTCTTTGTCAATGGCTGTAATNAGNCCTATNTCGCCATTAAAAACTTCTTTTTGATAATTATTGCGGATCTGCATCACTTTATCTCCGAGACGATAAGCGGTTCCTTTGCTGTAAGCTTCCACTTTATCCCGGGCAGAAGGGTTCAAGGCTTGCTGGAGCAGCAGGTTCAGACGATCAACACCGGCTGCTGTTTTGCGCATCGGGGTCAGCACCTGCAGATCAAGCAAAGGATCATAAGGCCCGTAGTTTGGCAGGCGTTCCTGGCAAAGCTGAACAACTAATTGGGCCGCCTGCTCAGGATCCTCTTCATTCATAAAAAAGAAGTCCTTACGCTTAACATTTAAGTAGGGCATTTCACCCTGGTTGACCCGGTGGGCGTTGACAACAATCATGCTCTCCCGGGCCTGGCGGAAAATATAGCCAAGGCGGAAACACTGTATTTCTTCTGAACCAATCAAGTCCCTGAGCACGTTACCCGCACCTACCGCTGGAAGCTGATCAACATCACCGACCATGATTAAGCGACATCCGGAGGGAAGGGCTTTAAGAAGATTATACATAAGCATCAAATCAACCATTGAAGCTTCATCAATAATCACTACCTGGGCTTCAACCGGGTTGTCTTCATTGCGTTTAAAACCAAATCCTTCACCGTCTGTATAGTTATATTCAAGCAGGCGGTGGATGGTGAAAGCTTCTTGCCCGGTTGCTTCGGTCACTCTTTTTGCAGCCCTTCCGGTTGGAGCAGCCAGGAGGACTTTTTGCCTGAGCAGCTGAAATGTGGAAAGCAGCGCTTTGATAGTAGTGGTTTTCCCTGTTCCCGGGCCTCCGGTAACAATCAGGACCCCGTTATGCAGAGCTTCGCTTAACACCTGCAACTGTTCATCTGTTAAATGTGGGTTTTCGTGCTTAACTGCACCTAAAGCCTGGGTGATTTCTAATGAAGAATATGGTCGGGCAAGCTCGCTGAGCTGACGGAGCAGGCGGGCAGCACCCTGTTCAGCATGGTAAAATGGAGCATAATAAACTGCTTCCCCGCTTTCCAGCTCTTCACAATAAAGCTTTTTCTGATCAACCATTAAATTGAGCTGCTTTTCAAGATATTCAACCTGAAGACTTTCTTCGGTAACATCAAGTAGCTCTTTAATACGTTCAAAAAGGAGTTCGCGCGGCAAGTAAACATGGCCTTGCTCAGCAGCACGGCTGAGGGTATAGGTAATGGAGGCCTGAACCCTTTCCGGAGAGTCTTCCGGCAAGCCCAGTTGGCGTGCTATCTGGTCGGCTGTTTTAAAGCCAATTCCAAACACATCCTCGGCCATACGGTAGGGGTTTTCCTGAACCTGTTTAATTGTTTCAGATCCATAACGGCGGTACAGCCGCATAGCCTGCCCTACCCCGACCCCATAACCTTGCAAAAAAACCAGCACGTTTTGAACATCCTTATACTGGCGATAACTTTTTAAAATCTCGGCTGCTTTTTTTGCCTTGATTCCTTCCACTTCTTCCAGGCGGTACGGCTCGGATTCCATAATCTCAAGCGTATCAAGACCGAAATGATCAACAATTCTTTCAGCAGTGACCGGACCAACGCCCTTGATCAGTCCCGAGGAAAGATAACGCTTTAAACCTTCTTCAGTTGCAGGAAGAAGGCGTTCCCACTGATCAACGGAAAACTGTTTACCGTAGCGATGATGAGTTATCCACTGGCCGTTGACAAGCAGATTTTCGCCTTCCTGCATCGGGGGAAAATTACCGACTATAGTAATTGCCTTACCGTCGCGGCAGCGTAAACTACCCACAAGATAAGCGTTTTCTTCATTGTAGAACCTAACTTTTTCCAGGGTTCCTTCAATTCGTTCCAGCAGTTTACCCCCCTGAGCACTTAAAGACTTTTGACCGGTATAATGCTGTAAAAACACTGCGGCTTTAACTGATAACAGCAAAGCCGACAGAGTTNATACAGCTTTTTTCAAGTATCATTCCTTATTCTATACCGGTCAGGGGATACCCTTTATTTGTCTGTTCTAAAATGCTTCTTTTAAGAGATCAACTTTGTCCAGTCTTTCCCAGGGAAGGTCAAGCTCAGGACGCCCGAAATGGCCATATGCCGCCAACTGTTGATAAATTGGCCGGCGCAGTTGAAGGTTGTCGATAATTGCGGCCGGGCGTAAATCAAAGTGCTTTTTAATCATCTCTTCAATCACTTTGACCGGCACTTTTTCCGTGCCGTAAGTATCAACCATGATTGATACCGGATGGGCAACCCCAATGGCATAGGCTACCTGAAGCTGGCACTTTGTAGCCAGGCCGGCGGCAACGATATTTTTCGCCACATGCCGGGCAGCATAACATGCCGAACGGTCAACCTTCGTCGGGTCTTTACCGGAAAAAGCGCCCCCACCGTGAGCCGCGTACCCGCCGTAAGTATCGACAATTATTTTAC
>SL_8KL_010_SEDDRAFT_10005330_pt1 | contig 10099 bp, 4 predicted proteins | sample SodLakKL_010_SED_4_FD_11160 | JGI IMG/M metagenome (IMG submission 11160) | reverse complement strand
AAAATTTTAACCGCAGGAATACTGGACGTATTTTGAGGATTAAAATTTGAGCCGGACGCAGAGATTGGCGAAAAAGACGGTTTTCGTTCAGCCACTAATATAGTTTATCTGCCTTCCGGAATCAAGGGGTTTGACGGCTTCGTAAAAGTCCGATATCTGTGTTATGCGCAATTTCTCAGAATTTGCGGCTTACGCCTTGTAAACATACACGTACGCCAGGTACGCTGCATTCTTCGAAACCCGGCAATCCTTGATCATGAACTTTTTACAAATCCGTCTGGTCGCGACTTTTACGGGTACATCAGGTTTGATCCCCGGCAATATGGCAAGCGCCGGGTGGGAGCTTCCTGTGAAACGTTGATTGGCATTGAGCGATGCGCTTCCTTCGTCAGCACATCCTATGGCTGAACGCCGGTTTTTTAAATTTATAATAATGCAGAGGAGTTGGCGTAAGAAATGTTATGAGATAATGCCCATAAAACAGATTTTGTACATTTTTCAAACCTGCCAGCGGTTGACCCGTTTGGGATTTTGGGGTATATCTCTTTATTCGGGCAATTTTTTTATAGCAACCATGCATGCCGGCGCTTTATTGCCCTGCATAGGATCTCGTCATGAGCCAATTTGGATGGCCCCGGAATTGTCTGCCGGATTGCCGGTTAGTTTCAAGGGGTGATCCCTGTCGATATTTCCATAAAGGATGTGTATATGACTCAGCACAAAGTGACCTTTCTCCCCCATGAAAAAAGCATTTCCGTCGAATCCGGAACACAGCTGATCCGTGCTGCCATGGATACCGGTGTTCATATCAATGCTTCCTGCGGCGGGGAAGGCGTGTGCGGAAAATGCCGGGTGATCCTGGAGTCCGGTGAAGTGGAAGGCGGCGTATCCGAAATGCTCTCCGCCGAGGACAAGGAAAAAGGCTACCGCCTGGCCTGTCTGGCAAAAGTCGCATCCGATCTTACCATCCGGATTCCCACCGATTCCTTCATCGATGCCCGCGTCCTCAACCTTCAGGCCACGGCCCGCAAAACGGCCCGCATCAGGGAGCTCAATCTTGACGACCTCAAGGAGAAAGGGCTTTTCGTCCCGCCGGTCGAAAAAGTGTATATGGAACTCCCCCCGCCAACGGATGCCGATAATATTGCCGATGTGACCCGTCTGGTCGATTTTCTGAGGAAGAACCACGGTGAACACCGCCTGGAATTCGACCTTTCCGTTATAAGGAAAGTGCCGGATATCCTGCGGCAGGATGATTTCAAGGTTACGGTGACCATTGCCCGGCCGGTGCGGGAAGACGGCAAAAACCGGGTCGTCAACATCCAGCCCGGCGATACGTCCGACCGGAATTTCGCACTTGCCGTGGATATCGGCACCACGACGGTCTACGGGGAACTTCTTGACCTCAAAACCGGCGAGATCCTTGCCCGCTACGGCGATTTCAATGCCCAGATCAGCTACGGCGAGGACGTTATCAGCCGTATCGTCTATTCCGAAAAGGACGGCGGGCTGGAAAAACTGAACGAACGGGTCCTTTCCACAATCAATACGGTGATCGGGAAGCTGTTCAAAAAATCGAAGATCGATCCCGAAGAGATTTCCACCATTACGTTTGCCGGCAATACCACCATGACCCAGCTTTTCCTGAAAATCAACGCCCGATACCTCCGCCGATCCCCCTATGTCCCCGCCTCGATCATGTATCCGCCGTTTCTGGCATCCGAGATCGGGCTCGAACTGCCGGATCATGTGACTGCGCTGGTCTACCCGCAGGTGTCCAGTTACGTGGGCGGCGATATCGTTTCCGGCATCATGGGTTCCGGCATGTACAACGATGAGGAGATCACCCTGTATATCGATATCGGCACCAATGCCGAGGTGGTCATCGGAAACAAGGACTGGATGGTATGCGCCGCGTGCTCGGCCGGGCCGGCTTTCGAGGGGGGCGGCATCAAGCTGGGCATGCGTGCCACGGAAGGCGCCATCGAGGACTTTTCCATCGACCCGGTGACGCTTGAGCCCATGAACGTGACCATTGGCAATGTGCGGCCGAAAGGAATCTGCGGCAGCGGACTGATCACCATCGTCGCCACTATGTTCGAGATGGGAATATTGGACAACCGGGGAAAGTTCAACCGGAACCTGGATACCGACCGGATCCGCGAAAAAGACGATGTATACGAGTACGTGCTGGCATGGGCCGATGTTTCGGGTACCGACAGGGACATCGTGATCAATGAAATCGACATCGACAACCTGATCCGGGCCAAAGGNGCCATTTACAGCGGATGCATCACGCTGCTGGCCGAGGTGGGGCTTGCCATCGGCAATATCGACCGGATCATCCTTGCCGGCGGGTTCGGAAGCCATGTGGATCTGGAAAAATCGATGACCATTGGCCTGCTCCCGGAGATCGACCCGGAAAAGGTCATATTCGTCGGCAACGGTTCGTTGATGGGCGCACGAATGAGTGCTCTCACCAACCGGATCCGCAGGGATGTGACCCGGACCATCAAGCGGATTACCAATTTCGAACTCTCCGAAACCCAGTCGTTCATGGACAATTACATCGCGGCGCTTTTTCTGCCGCACACGGAACTCAACCTTTTCCCGAAGCTGAAAACCCGGCTGGATGAAAGGAGAAAGCACATGGACGGTCTGCCGGAAGCGTGAGTCATAATCATATGAACCATTTCGCCTATAATGATTGACAAAAAAATATTTTTTGATATTAATTTTCTCTTTTAGATAATTTTTAGCGACAGGGAGATTTGTAAAAATATCCGGAAGAATATCTACAGGGCGAAATAAATCGGCGCGAAAGCAGTGATTCGGGCCGTTTGTATAGTTGTTCCAACAGGACAATCAATCAGGGCAATCAATAAAATGGACATTACGGTCATGAGCCGGTCTTCCCGTGATTACGGACAGGGGACAAGGACAGGATTACGGCCGGGTTTTCGGTTTTCAACTGTAAATGCAATCATTTCATAAGGAGGTAAAATTGGGCTTCGAAATCGTTAAGGAAACCTATGCAGGCAGCATCAGGCCGATAACCATCGGCAAAGGCGGCAATGCCGTGACAGTCGGCGGCGCAAGCTGTCTCCCGTTTTATCTTTTTGAAGGGGAGATGCCCAATAAACCCAAAATCGCCATGGAAATCTGGGACATGGAGCCCGCGGACTGGCCTGAAGCGGCGAAAAAGCCCTTCGCGGACGTTTTGTCGGATCCGGCGGCATGGGCGAAAAAGTGCGTAAACGAGTACGGAGCGGAGATGATCGTTTTGCAGCTCAAGAGTGCCGATCCCAACGGTCAGAATGCAAGCCCCGAGGATGTTGTAAAAACCGTAAAAAGCGTTCTGGACGCTATCGATGTTCCCCTGATCGTATGGGGTACCCTCAATGTGCAGAAAGACGAGGAAGTGCTGAAAAAAGTGGCTGAAGCGTGCGAAGGACGGAATCTGGCCATCGGCCCCGTGGAAGACGACAACCACAAGGGTATCGGTGCGGCAGCCATGGGTTTCGGCCAATCGGTCATTTCCTCCTCCCCCATCGATGTCAACCTGGCCAAGCAGGTCAATATCCTGCTGGAAAATCTCGGCATGCCCACGGAACGCGTCCTGATCGATCCCACCACCGGCGGTCTGGGCTACGGCCTGGAGTATTCCTACTCCGTAATGGAAAGAATCCGGATGGCGGCGCTTCTCCAGGGAGACGACAAGCTGCAGTATCCGATCGTAAACAACCTTGGCAATGAAATCTGGCGCTGCAAGGAAGCCGGACAGCCCGCGGACGAGGCGCCGGAACTCGGCGATCCCGAAAAACGGGCCATCATGATGGAGGCCGTCGGGGCGATCACCTACCTGGTGGCGGGTTCTGATGTGCTGATCATGCGTCATCCGGAAGCCATCCGGATGGTAAAGGCGTTTATTCCGCTTCTGATGGAAGGCGGCGATGCCAAGGATATCGGCCCCGTCAAAAAACAACTGGACGACGCCGGTGTGGACTTTACCAAGATCTCTCCCGAGCCGGATCTGACCATCGAGGAAGAAAAAGCCAAGCCGGCACCGGAGAAGAAGGCCGCGCCCAAGAAGGCGGAAGCCAAGCCGAAGGAAGAAAAGAAGGCCGCGCCCAAGGAAGAGCCAAAGGCCGCACCGAAAGCCGAAGCCAAGCCCGAACCGAAGGCGGAGCCCGCACCGGAAATGGACGAGGCCGCAAAGGCGAAGGCCGACGAGGAAGCCAGGGCGAAAGCGGAAGCAGACGCCAAGGCCAAGGCCGAGGCGGATGCAAAAGCCAAGGCGGATGCCGAAGCCAAGGCCAAGGCCGATGCGGAAGCCAAGGCAAAAGCCGAGGCCGAGGCCAAGAAACAAGCCGAAGCCGATGACCGGAAAAAACGTGAAGAAGAAGAAGCGAAGCTGCGCGAGAAGCGCGAGCAGGAGCGGGCGAAGATGAAAACGAAGCCGGCTGCCGGGGAAAAGGCCGTTTCCGAAACACCCGCAAAGGAACAAAAGGATCAGCTGCAAAAGATCGTGGAAAGGCTGAACCGGATCCACAAGCGATATGAATAGGCGCTGGCTTATCATTTCCGGAGCAACCGGAATATAACGGGTGACAGCGGGAATGCGGCAATGAAATACCCGCGTCAGCCGATGAATTGACATATTGCCGAATATAATCAATCAACAGGAGGAGGAACCTCTAATGGCAGAAGAAAAAGAAAAAGCAGCCAAGGCGGCCAAGGTGGCCGATCCGGTAAAGGCGAGCATGGACAAGGCAACCCAGGATATGATCGTCCGCTCCCAGAAACTGGGCGTTGAGACGATCTTCGATCGTGCAGAAAGCATGAAGCCCTGTAATATCGGACTGCAGGGAACATGCTGCAAGAACTGCGCGATGGGTCCCTGCCGGCTGCCGCTCCCCAAGGGCGGCATTGAAGGCGAAGATCCCAGAATGGGACTTTGCGGTGCGACCGCCAACACCATCGCGGCCCGTAACTTCCTTAGAATGATTGCTGCCGGATGCGCAGCGCATTCCGATCATGGCCGGACCGTGGCCGAGGTTTTTCTTGCAGCAGCCAGGAAGGAAACCGACGACTACAAAATCAAGGACACCGTAAAGCTGGTGGCCGTGGCTGAAGCCATGGGTGTCGCCACGACTGTTGAGGTGGATGGCGAAACCAAGGACCGGGATCTGGATGAAGTGGCGCTCGAGCTTGCGGAAACCGCACTCGGTGAGTGGGGCAAGATGGAAGGCGTGTTGATCAACCTGCAGCGTGCCCCGAAGCCCGTGTATGAACGCTGGGAAAAACTGGGTGTTCTGCCCAGAAACATCGACCGCGAGGTTGTCGACATCATGCACCGGACCCACATGGGCGTCGATCAGGACTACAAGAACCTGATGCTCCAGGGGGCTCGGGCAGCATTGGCTGATGGATGGGGCGGTTCCATGATTGCAACGGAACTTCAGGACATTCTTTTCGGTACGCCTTCTCCCCTCCAATCCGAGGCGAACCTGGGCATCATGAAGGAAGATCATGTCAACATCATCGTGCATGGCCATGAGCCGGTTCTTTCAGAAATGATCGTGGCGGCATCCCAGTCGAAGGAGATGCTCGATTACGCCAAGGAAAAGGGCGCCAAGGGGATCCAGCTCGGCGGCATCTGCTGTACGGCAAATGAAATTCTGCAGCGCCACGGCGTTCCGCCCGCAGGGACTTTCCTGCAGCAGGAACTTGCAATCATCACAGGCGCCTGTGAGGCCATGGTGGTTGACGTGCAGTGCGTATTCCAGAACCTTGCCAACGTGTCCAAGTGCTTCCATACCAAACTGATTACCACCCATCCCATGGCGAAGATGGAACAGGACAATGTCATCCATGTTCAGTTCGACGAGCACTATGCCATGGAAGATGCCAAGCGCATCGTCAAGATGGCCATTGACAATTTCACCAATCGCGGCGCAGACGTTATGATTCCGCGGCAGAAAGCCACCCAGATCGCTGGCTTCGGTGTGGAGTCCATCCAGTACCACCTGGGCGGAACCTTCCGCGGCGACTATTACACGCTGAACGACAACATTATTAATGGCCGTATTCGCGGCATTGCCGGCGTGGTTGGCTGCAACAATGCCCGTACCCGCCACAATGAAGGCCACATCGCAATCGTCAAGGAGCTCATCAAAAACGACGTCATCGTCCTGACCACGGGCTGCAACGGTATTGCCTGCGCCATGGAAGGTCTCCTGACCCCCGAGGCGGCCGGCGTGTACTGCGGCCCGGGGTTGGCGGAAGTCTGCGAAACAGTCGGTATTCCGCCGGTTCTTCACATGGGTTCCTGCGTTGACAACAGCCGGATCCTGCAGGCGGCCAATGAGGTGGTCAAGGCAGGCGGCCTCGGAAATGATTTCAAGGATCTGCCGGTGGCCGGCTCCGCACCGGAATGGATGAGTGAAAAAGCCATCTCCATTGGACAGTATTTCGTATCATCCGGCGTGTATACCGTGTTTGGCGCAACGTTCCCCGCATCGGGCGCTCCCATCTTCCAAAAACACCTGTTCGAGGATATGGGCAANATGTATGGCGGCAGATGGGATTATGAGCCGGATCCATACCTCCACGCTCAGAAAATGATTGCTCATATCGACGCCCAACGCAAGGCACTGGGCATCGACAAGGCAAGGGAACGCGTCCTGATGGATATGGCCGACCGCCAGAAACTGGATGCCATGTAAGCGGACGAAACAAACGGCACGGGCTATCCCGAAGATATATACCCATATGAAAAATCCTCAACGAAGGAGGAACACATGTCTAAGTTGATCGCATTCGCCGCTATACAGGGCGGCTATAAAGTTGTGTCCCAGGTGGAGGGCGAACTGGACAAAATGCTCAAGTCCTACGACGCCAGCACCAAGGTGGAGTTTCCGAATACCGGTTATTTCCTGCCTGTTATCTATTCGCTTACCGGCATGAAGGTGGAAACCCTGGAAGATATGAAGGCGCCGCTGGCGTTCGCGCGCAAGCTGCTTCCGCCCCATATCAAGGGCAAGCATCATCTTCCGTTTCTCGGCCCCCTGCTGGACGCCGGCATGGCGGCCATCCTGGCCTACGAGCTCAAGGAAGGCATGCGGATCGTCCGGGAGCCGGATTTTTACTACCCGGAAGAAGACCCGGATATTGAAAACGGCAAAATCTGGCTCGGCCCGGCCGACGACATCGTTCTGAGAAAGCGCGGCGTGGAATTCGTCGACGGCTCCGCACCCGGATTCGCCGCCATCGTGGGCGCCGCACCCGACGCGGAAATCGCCAAGCAGATCGTGGAAGACTACCAGAAGCGCAACCTATATATCTTCTGCGCGGCCCAGCACCGCGGCATCTCTATTATTGACCAGCTCCTGGAAGCCGACGTGCAGGTCGGATGGAACACCCGTATCGTGCCGTTCGGTCCGGACATCTCTTCGGCCGTGTTCGCGCTCGGGTTCGCCAACCGCGCTGCCATGGCGTTCGGCGGCCTGCAGCCGGGCGACTACAAACGGATCCTCAAGTACAACAAGGACCGGATTTTCGCTTTCGTCAATGCATTGGGAGATATCGGCACCGAGTGGGGCGTGGCCGCAGCCGGCTGCGTCAACTGGGGTTTCCCGACCCTGGCGGACACGGACATTCCCGAGATCCTGCCCACGGGTATATGCACNTACGAGCACGTGGTGGCAAACGTGCCCCACGACGAACTCGTCCAGCGCTCNGTGGAAGTCCGGGGCCTCAAGGTTACGGTCTCCGACATCGACATCCCATGCGCATTCGGCCCGGCCTACGAGGGCGAGCGCGTCCGCGGCAAGGACCTCTACGGTCAGATGGGCGGCGGCAAGACCCAGTGCACCGAGCTGGTGAAGATGGCCGACATGAAGGAAATCGAAGACGGCAAGGTTGATGTGATCGGCCCCGACATCAAGGATATGGAAGAAGGCGGCACGCTGCCGCTGGGTATCTACGTTCAGATCGCGGGCCGCGAGTTCCAGGCGGATTTCGAGCCGATCCTCGAGCGCCAGATCCACCACCTGATCAACTATATCCAGGGCGTCATGCACATCGGGCAGCGCGATATCTCCTGGATCCGGATCAGCAAGGCGGCCGTTGAAAAAGGGTTTACCCTCCAGGATATCGGCAAGGTGCTCCATGCCAAGATGCACCAGGATTTCGGCAAGGTGCTCGATAAGGTCCAGGTCACCCTGTATACCAACAAGGACGACGTGGACAAGCTGACCGAGCGGGCCCGCGCGGAATACAAGATGCGCGACGAGCGCGTGGAAAACATGCGTGACGAGGACGTGGATACCTATTATTCCTGCACGCTGTGCCAGTCCTTCGCACCGAACCATGTCTGTTCCGTCAGCCCGGAACGAACCGGCCTGTGCGGCGCCTATAACTGGATGGACTGCAAGGCCTCCTTCGAGATCAACCCTACGGGCCCCAACCAGCCCATCAAGAAGGGCGAAACGATCGATCCNCGGCTCGGCCAGTGGAAAGGCGTCAACGAGTTCGTGAAGCAGGCCTCCCGCGGCGCGGTGGAAGGATACAACTTCTACTCCATCGTACACGACCCGATGACCACCTGCGGTTGCTGCGAGTGCATCGCCGCGGTGCTGCCGACCTGTAACGGTGTCATGACGGTCAACCGCGAGTTTACCGGGGACACCCCCTGCGGCATGAAGTTCACGACGCTTGCAGGCGTCATGGGCGGCGGTGCGAAATCCCCCGGTTTTGTGGGGCATTCCAAGTTCAACATTACCCAGCGCAAGTTCATCCGCGGCGACGGCCCCGCAGATATGGAAACCGGCGGCATCCTTCGGATCGTCTGGATGCCCAAGGCCCTGAAGGAAGAGGTCAAGGAGCGAATCGACCAGCGCGGCGAGGAGTTGGGATACCCCAACCTTTATGACATGATCGCCGATGAGACGGTCGGCACGACCGAGGACGAGGTCATGGAGTTCCTGAAGGAAAAGGGACATCCCGCCCTGGAAATGGAATCGATTGTCGGTTGATGAATGAAAACAGGCCCGGTTCCGGTTTGGCGGCTGATACCTGCCGGCCGGATCCGGGTTTTCACGAATTGATAAGGATAGCGAACGTAAGGAGATCAAAATGGCATTAACCGGTATACAGATATTCAAGCTCCTGCCGCAGACCAACTGCAAGGAATGTGGCGCACCGACCTGTCTCGCTTTTGCGATGAACCTTGCTTCCGGTAAAGCCGAACTCGACGCCTGCCCGTATGTATCGGACGAGGCGCGGGAGCAGCTTGCGGAAGCATCGGCGCCCCCCATCCTGCCGGTCAAGATCGGAAAGGGTGTTCGCGCCCGCACCGTCGGCGGTGAGACCGTCCTCTACCGCCACGAAAAGACTTTCTACAACCCGACCGCCCTTGCTGCGAAAGTTCCCTCGGATATTGCCGATGCGGACCTGGAGCAGAAGCTCAAGGTGTGGAATGCTTTCCAGTTCGAGCGGGTCGGATTCAACCTCCGCCCGGAGCTCATCCTCGTGGATGACGTGAACGGGGACAAGGATGCTTTCGCAAAGGTGGCCAAGACCATCGCCGAAAAATCCGAATTCAACCTGATCCTGAAGTCCGACAACATCGATGTGATCAAGGCCGGCGTTGAGGTCAGCAAGTTCAAGCGTCCGTTGCTTTACGGCGCGACCAGTGACAACCTCGACGATTTCGCGGCCGTGGCCAAGGAAAACGATCTGCCGCTTTCCGTCAAGGGGGACTCCGTTGAAGCCCTGCCGGCGATGACGGACAAGCTCCGGGACGAAGGGCTGAAGCAGGTCGTTATCGATTCGGGTTCCCGGGATGTCAAGCAGGCATTCGAAGACCAGGTGGCCATCCGCCGGGCCGCTTTGAAAGCCGGCAACCGCTCCCTGGGATATCCCACCATCGTTTTTCCCTGTGAAATGGCGTCCAACGTGGACATGGAAGCCCTGATCGCATCCATGTTCGTCGCCAAGTACGGCGCTATCGTCGTGATGAGCGATTTTACGAGCGAAAGCCTGTTCCCGCTGCTGCTGGAACGCCTCAACATTTTTACCGACCCGCAGCGGCCCA
>SL_8KL_010_SEDDRAFT_10005328_pt1 | contig 10101 bp, 8 predicted proteins | sample SodLakKL_010_SED_4_FD_11160 | JGI IMG/M metagenome (IMG submission 11160) | reverse complement strand
GAATACAAGGTTCAGGTGTGGTTTATCTGCCATGTTTTATGCCTCCAATTATCTATCTGCTTCTCTTTAATAGGTTGCTCTATTTATAATTTTATCCTCGGAAGAACCTTATCCCGAGACTACACAGTGGAGGAAATACTTCAAATATTTATATTTGTTCCTCATACCTACTTATGTCTTAAAAAAGACGGGTGAGAGAATGACCCTAAATATAAGAGAAGCTGAGAAAGAAGATTTAGAGGAGATTGTCAAGATGTGGCACACCCTAGCGTCTAGCCATCAAGAGATGATGAGAGGATATGAACTAGCTGAAGACTGTCGAGAAAAATGGAGAAATTTCATCGAAAACGGCCTTGACAAAGAGGGTATGTGCACATTCGTTGCAGAAAAGGAAAATGAACTCGTTGGATTTTTGAATGTAGTGATCCGAGAAAGGATGAGCATTTTTGAATATACACATATCGGGATGATATTGGACGTCTTTGTAAAGGAGGAAAAAAGAGGGGAAGGTGTTGGAACACAACTTACAAAAAGAGCGGAAAGATGGATAAAAGAAAAAGGAGTAAATATCGCTGTTCTGACTGTTTCACCTCAGAACGAAAGGGGTGTAAAATTTTGGGAAGAAGCTGGTTATGAAACTTACCTTCTAAAGAAAAGGAAAAAGCTTTTCTGAGTCAACTGAAATGATCGTATCCCTCGCCTAGTTCTTTTTTTTCATGGTTTTTAAGATAGATCCCTTCTTCTACGATCTTACCTACGACTATCGGATTTACTTCTTCAATCTTAGATATCCGTTCCCGAGGGATCGTAAAGACCAACTCAAAATCCTCTCCACCATAGAGCGCCCATTTCATAGGATCTATCCCCAACATTTCCCCGGTCCTTCTAGTTTTCTCCGAGATAGGGACTTTTGCCTTTTCTACCTCGGCGCCAACTCCGCTCTCCTCACAGATATGTCTCACTTCCGAAGATAAGCCATCGCTCACATCTATCATAGCGTTGACATGAGGCGCTATCTTCCTCGCGGTTTTCAACCTACATTTTGGTTGAAGATAATAATCCGTGTAACCTTCTTTCCCAGCCCGAAAAAGTTCCAATCCAGCCCAACTTTTACCTAAGTCTCCCGAAACACAAATCAAGTCACCGATCTCTGCGTCTCCTCTCATACAAAGGTTTTCTTTTTCTACTCTTCCAACAACTGCAACGTTGATCGTCAAGAGGTCTCCATGTGTGGTATCTCCACCTATTATCTTCATACCATATTTTTCAGAGGAATCGGCCATCCCATCGAACATATTTTCAGCGAACTTAACATCTAAATTACCAGAAAAGGCGATTGAAACCAGACCCCACTCAGGCAAACCCCCCATAGCAGCGATATCCGAAACGTTAACCACAACGGACTTCCACCCTATCTGCCAAGGTGTCTGCCAGTCCAAATTAAAATGATCCCCTTCAACCAGCATATCAGTGGTCATGAGAGTATAATCTTCTTCGTTCTCTAAAACGGCACAATCGTCGCCGATCCCTTTATAGATTGTCTCATCGCTCTTGAACTTGTTGGCGATCTTTTCTATCAAGCCAAACTCTCCTATATCAGATAGTTTCTTCATTTTTTCCCCCTTTTGACCTCATCTATCTTTTCCTCAAAATACCTTATCCTTTCGGAAAGATTGCCTTCGCGTGTTACGCTAGAGATGGCACATATCATATCGAAAGATTCTGCTAAAGATTCAAGATCATCTAGACCGATACCTCCAATAGCTGCAGTCGGTATATCAACTGATTCGGCTATCTCTTTTGCTTTTTCGATTCCAAGTTCGGGATCGGTATCTTTTTTCGTTTTTGTTCTAAAGATAGGGCCAACTGCCAAATAATCTGCTATTTTCTCCGTCTCTTTTGCCTGTTCAAACTTATGTGTGGAAGCTCCGATCAGTAAGTTTTCAGCTAATTTTTTCACTTCGCTTGGAGGAAGATCATCCTGTCCAAGATGTACTCCGTCAGCATCTACGGCGAGTGCCAAATCAACCCTATCGTTAACTATCAAAAGTGCTTTTCCTTCGCAGATATCAGTTAACTTCTCAAGCTCTTCGTACTTTTCCCTATCTGTTTTTGTTTTTTCCCGGTATTGGATGATCTTCACACCGTTGTTTACCGCCTTTTTAACCTGATCCATAACTGGCAAATCGGTCTCACTATCTGTTATGTAGTAATAATTTGCTTTTTCCAGCAAACTCTTTTTGTCCATGAAATAGATAATCTAAAGATCGATTAAAAGCGTTTCGTCCGAAGAAAATTCAATAAAACATCTCAACTCAACAATCCTATCGCTTTGAAAAGTTCGTCCTCTTTCACAGGCTTGATCCTTTCGTTCTCATATATAACTGCTGGTTTTCCCTCTCTCACTTCACCTATCTCCTTTCCTATATGTACCTCTCTAGATTCTGGGACCGTAGCTAATAGACAACCGGAGGAAATAAGTCTAAAAGGATCCAAACCTAATTTTTCGCATATCTCCATACTTATCTCCTTAACTTCAGGCTTAGTATGTATGAAAAACTCGTTCTGAGAAGCGTGTGCCATCTCGTAAAGACCCTGGAAAATGCCGCCTTCAGTAGGATCGTGCATCGAACTCACTTTTTCTTTAATCTGAAGAGCAGGTTTCACAACACTGATACTTTCCCTCAAGGATTTCGCCTCTTTCAAAGTTTTGCGATCCACTCCTCTCCTTTCAAGTTCCTTACCAAAATCGGAAGCGAGGATCCAGGTCCCTTCTAATGCAGCTTCATCGATCTGAACAATCTTGTCTCCAGGTTTGGAGTCTCTAGTGTAGACCGGTTTTCTAGTTGTTCCAATCAATGCAGTCGTGACCAAAGGATGGTCTATCTGTTCTATCATCTCAGAATGTCCACCTATTATCTCTAAATCGAGTTCTTTAGACGCATCATATAAGTCGACCATAACCTCGCTGATCTCCTCTTTGGTATAATCAGAAGGGAACTGCATTGTGAGAAGAGCCCATCTTGGAGATGCTCCGCAAACAGCTATATCGTTGGCTGCGATGTTGATAGCCAACCATCCTATATTGTCTACAGCACCTGATATCGGGTCCGAATGCATGACTATGTAGTTGTCTCCCAGATTCACTACAGCCGCATCTTCACCGTAAGCGGGACCCATCACCACACATTCATCTTCTATCTCTTTATCAAATATCAGATCTTCCATCAGATCTCTACTCAACTTTGCCATATTATCCCTTGTTTCACATCGAGATAGGTATACTTTCCATCTCCTCCTCGACTCTCTCAGCCATCCAATTGGCTCCACTCCCTGAGAATGAAAGTATCGCTTTTCTATAATTTTCTGCCACTCCTTCTTTGTTATCCTTTTTTTCCTGTAATTTTGCCATAGAAAAGTAAGCCAGTCCAAGTTTGTATGAAGAACCCATCTTCTGGTAAATAGATATTGATTTATTATAGTGTTCTTCTGCCTTTTGCGGTTGGTCCGAAATACTGTACGCGTTACCGAGCAAAGTGTGTACTAGCGCTTTTCCTTTTTCATCGCCGATTTCTTCTAGAAACTCTTCTGCTTCTTTGCCTGTCCGGATAGCTTCTTGAACTTTTCTTTTTTCAAGGTAACATTCCATCAAAGATATAAGAGCCGATGCCTTTAGGTCCCAGTATCCAAATTTTTCAGAAGTATCGATGGCTTCTTTCAGGTATTCTTCTGCGCTGTTAAGCTCTCTAAGTATGGTGTAAAAGGAGCCTATCTCTTTTAAGCCTCCTATCCTCTGGTATGTTTCTTTTATCTGTTCCCAATGCTCCAACCCATTTCCGAAATATTCAACCGCTTCATCCCAGTCTCCGTTCAATTTTTTTATCCTAGCCATCACGAAATAGACGGTCGTCAAAAGAGAATGCTCATCTTCTTGTAACGTGTTTAAAGCTTCGGAAATAAAATCTTCTGCCTTTGAATATTCTCCCTTTTCACTCAATAAAGATCCCTGTCTGAATAGGATTTTACCGATCAGTTTTTCTCTTTCTTGTTTCATCTCGATTCTCTCAGCACTTTTCCTTGCATTCTCGTATTCAGAAAGAGCTTCATCATAGTTGCGCTGTGCTTCTTTTGTTGAAGCTGAACCCATATACGCTTTAGTGACCAAAAGAGGTTCTTCACATGCCTCTATTATCTCTCTATATGGTTCTAAAGCTTCTTGGAAAAGATTCTTTCTCCTATAAGCTTCCGCTTTGATGAACATGGTAGAATAGTATTTACCGTTTTTCTCGAAATGTTCAATCAGTTCTATAACAGTATCGTAATATCCTCTAGCAAGTAAACCTTCAGCTTCTTCTTCCATCATTTTTTTAAAGGAAGCGTACTTCTTCCCTTTAAGCAGGTGGTATAATTTTTCTATTGTATGTTCCTCCCCTCTCGAAGGTTCATCTATATAATAATCAGAGGCTGCCTCATGAAGCCAAGACATTTCTTCGGAGGTTAGAGAATCCCAAAGACCCTTGTTTACTTTAGGATGGGAACGTAACTTTTTCTCTACTATCGTGACATCAACTAGAGGCGTTTCTATAAGATTTTCCACCATTTTAGGAGTCACTGGTTCTAATCGAGTTAAAGCTTTTCTGTTAACCGGTTCTCTAAAAACTGAAAGAAGAGCGAGAGCCCAATATTCTTCATCAGTTATATAATAATCTAGAACGTCGCTTAAGGAACCAATTTCTTGTTTATCTTGATAGAACTCTCTTAAAATGTTTAAAAGGAAATCAGTGGATTCTAGTATGACTTCATCCTGCTCTTCAAAAGAAAGATCATAATCATCATTCTCCTTTGATATGATGAATCTAGAATGATTAGTTTTATCCTTAAGAGAGATCAACTCTTCGATAATATCAGAGAGTCTCTCGTTAGTGTGAACATCCTCAAATATAAAAACGGTCTTTAAACCTTTAATATCTGTCAGGAAACGGTTCAGTCTTTCCTGCGTATCTAGTTCATCGGATGACTTCAAATAAGAAGAAAGAGTATGCTTTCCACATTTTTCTAGGAACTCAGCGAGATCTGAACACAGATGCATCGGATCATGCCAATCCCTCACGTTAAAATAAAATATATTATTATTATCCTTAATCCTTTCAATTAGTTTACTTAAAAGTGTAGTCTTTCCTGTGCCTTCCTTTCCGATAATTGATATCAGCTCGTTTCCTTTTTCCCAAACTTTCATAAGTTCATCGAAGTCTGGATGGGTCTTACCTTCAAGGGAAGGTAAATCATTAAGATGTGCTTCAAAAGATTGATCGCCCTTTTCTTTTCTAGGTTCGAATGAGCCATCTTTTTCGACTGTTCTGACTATATCCAGTAGAGGTAGGTTGGTTTGAAAATAAGCATTGATCTCCCCGATCTTTATAGACCTTTTATCTCTTTCGGGTAAGATGTCGACTTCTGTATCGGCTATCTTCTCTCTAGTCTCTTTTCCCTGCTTAAAGCCTTTCTCCGTCAAGAAATAGGCTTTCCTTTTTTGTTTCTTGTTCTTTATCCTGCGAGTTTCTTCTCTCAATAGGCCCTCTTCCACTAATTTTCTCACAGCATAAGATACAGTATTTTGCTTTAGATCTAGGCGGTCCGCTATCCCTTCTTGGGTCAATTCTACAGGAAGTGCATATCCTTCTTCCTTTCCGTAATAATCAAGCAGATGAACGAGAACTTTTTCCTTCGCTGTAAAATTTGTATCCATATGCAATATTGTTTAGAATGAGATACTATATGAAATTTTTTGATGTTGTGACCTAATAAGAAGTAAAAAGCAGAAGATAACATTTATTTACCATTCAGGTGGTACGCAAAATTCGTGGAAGAAAAAGCCAAAGAGTTAGCACAAAAGATCAGATCTTACGATGAGATTCAGATAGTCTCTCATATAGACGCTGATGGAATCACTTCGGCAAGCATAGCTTACAAGACGCTTGAAAGAGCTGGAAAAAGAGTAAACGTAAAGTTTGTCAAGCAGTTGGATGAGAGCCAGATAGAAGAACTAAATTCTAATGAGAATGGATTGATATGGTTCACGGATCTGGGGAGCGGCCAGTTGAAAAATCTTAAAGGAATTGATTGTGTGATCACGGACCACCACGAGCCCCAGGGTCAAGCAGGAGTTCCAAATTTAGCGGATCGAGAGAATATCTTAAACTATGGAAATTCCAGTGTTTTAGAACTTAATCCCCACCGATATGGAATTGATGGGGCAAAGGGACTTTCAGGTTCTGGAACTACTTACTTAGTTGCGAAAGAGATGGATAAAAATAACAAGGATCTGAGTAAATTAGCTGTGGTCGGTGCTGTAGGAGATCTTCAGGCTTCTGATGATAATAGATTAGTCGGAAAGAATAGGGAGATATTGAAAGAGGGTATAAAAACGGGAGTCGTGGTCAAAAGAAAAGACACTACCTTGTATGGCATCGAAAGCAGACCTCTTCCAAAATTATTAGAATATGCCTCAGATCCGGTACTTCCCGGTCTATCCGGGGAAGAAACAGCTTGTACCAATTTTTTAGTAGAGAAAAACATACCTCTAAAGGAAGGAGGAGACTGGAGGAAATGGTACGACCTTTCCAAAGAAGAGAAAAGAAGGATATTATCTGGTTTGGCGGACAGGATGCTGAGTAGAGGATACCCTGTAGAATATGCTGAAAGCCTAGTAGGAGAGGTTTACGAATTTCCTGATGAGGAGAGAGGGAGCATGCTTCACGAGGCGAAGGAGTTTTCTACATTGTTGAACTCCTGTGGTAGATATGAGAAAGGGAAGATAGGAATGAAGGTCTGTCTAGGAGATAGAGGGAAAAATCTTGAAAAAGCAAGATCACTATTACAAGGACATCGGAAGATTTTGGTAGATTGTTTACAGCATGTGGAATCGAACGGTGTGGAAGAGAGAGAGCATCTTCAATTTTTCCACGGTGAAGATGAGATTCCAGATACTGTAGTAGGAACGGTTGCAGGCATGGTCCTAGGTTCAGGTGATGTGAACAGAAAGTTACCTATTTTTGCCTTTGCAGATTCTGAGGAGAGAGATGGAATCAAAGTATCATCGAGAGGAACGAAGCGCCTGGTTAAAAAGGGGCTTGATCTTTCCTCTATAATGTCCAAGTGTTCGAAGAGAGTGGGAGGAGAAGGGGGAGGTCATGATATCGCAGCAGGCGCTTTGATTCCAGATGGCAAGGAAGAAGAATTTCTAGAAGAAGTAGAAGATATGATAGAATCTCAACTGCAGGAAGAGTAACTATTTTTCTTTTCTAGCTATTGCAGCGACGCTCTCTTTTTCAGGTCGGTATTCACTCGGCATCTTCATGCCTAATAGGAAGCCTGTGAAAGGAGCTTTGATCGGTTCTTCGGCAAGAAGACCTAATACTTCGCCTTTCCCTATCTCCGTTCCAGGTTCTTTTTTAGGTTCGAAATATCCTTTAAAATCGGGTCTTACCCTTTCATAATCCTCATAATAAGTGACTTCGTTATCTTTCCCTTGATCAAAAATGAAATCTAAAACTGCTCTTTTAACACTTTCTAGTTCATCTCTATACCATTCAACACCACCCGCTTCGATGATCATCGAAGGTATGCCCAACTTCGAGGTTTCTATGAATAACTGACCTCCGGTACCACCAGTTTGTACCGCGTTATTCAACCCCACTTCTTCACAAAATTTTCTATTATGATCTTCTTCTAAGTCAGTCAACATGTATGGAACACACCGACTATTTTTTCCATAGGTGTGAAGATCGATGATACGCTCAAAATCTTTTGCTTTTTGAAAGATGCTATGCGCTATTTGTTCGGATTTTGTACCGTTTTCGTCCCCAGGGAATACTCGATTAAGATCTTTACCGTCATTTGGATTTTCTCTCCGTTTGCGTTCGATCGCTTCAAGATTTACTTCCGGTATGACTTTTACATCTTCAAGTCCTCGACTCTCAACCCAACCTTTTATCTCTCTAGCGATAAGAACAGAACCTATCTCAGCGCCGTGAACTCCAGCTGTAATCAGTGTCTTTTTCATGGAATTTTCTAACATGAAAGCTCGTATATTACGGTTGTCATGAAGAGAAGAAGAATTTTAACTGACTTATACTATCAAAACTAGCGATGAAACCCATACTTGGAGTTTACGATGGTCATGATGCAGGTGCAGCATTGATCCATGGCGATGAAATCCACGCTGTAAATGAAGAACGCCTCAGTAGAGAAAAATACCATAGAGGATTCCCAGAAAGGTCGATAAGAGAAGTGATGAAGTTATCAGGATTAGAATCGAAGGATATCGATAAAATAGCAGTCGCGGGCATCTACAGAAAGAAAAAGCGGCTTTTGAAACTCAAAAACGGTTTGAAAGAGATAGTAGGCGATGTTGAAATCATAACGGTAAATCATCATGATGCTCATGCCGCTGGTGCTTACTTCACATCTGGGTGGAAAAAGAGCTTAGTTCTAACCATCGATGCCGCCGGAGACGGTATCTCTTCAGCTGTGTTTCTCGGAGAGAATGGAGAATTGAAGAAAATAGCTGAATCATCCTATCTTGACTCGCTTGGTGACTTTTACGCCTCTGTAACTGAGATGCTAGGATTCGTTCCGATGAAGCATGAAGGGAAAGTGATGGCGTTAGGCGCTTACTATAAAGACCAAAATTATCATGATTTTAGTGACTGTATCGAAGTGAAAGGTTTAAGCTTTGATAATCACCTTGAGGTGACCGGCTCAGAATCGGTGAAGAAACTATCGGAGAAGACGGACTTTCCTTTAAACCGCAAGAAAGAATGTTCGAACGTCCTTAGAGATGGTGAAAAAGGACATGAACTCTGGAGTAAAGCTACTCGAATAGCTGCTTCCGCCCAAAAACATCTTGAAGATCTGCTCGATCAACTGTGTGAGAATATCAAGGAAGATGATAGAATAAAAGGAAAATTCAAAGAAAATATATGCTATTCTGGAGGAGTCGCTCAAAACGTAAGGGCGAACAAAATCTTAAGAAAAAACTTTCATAATTCCTACATATTCCCACATATGGGTGACGGGGGATTGGCTTTAGGTGCAGCTCTCTATGTAAATTCTAAGTTGAACGAAAGGAGAAATCACTGGGATTGGAAAGAGAGTCTCAAAAATGTACTTTTAGGACCTAGATTCACATCCAAGCAGATAGAGAGTATTCTAAAAGAAAAAGAAGAATTGAAATGGGAAAAGGTCGTAGATAAACCGAATCGCATATCTGATTTGCTTCAAGATAGCAAACTTGTGGGTATATTTCAGGGAAAGATGGAGTACGGACCAAGAGCCTTGGGAAATAGGTCTATAATAGCAGATCCCTCAAAACTTGAGCTAAAAAAAGAGCTGAATAAGAAACTAGGTAGAGAACCATTTCAACCTTTTTCTCCAACAATCCTTGAAGAGTATAAGGATAAATATTTAGAGAATCCAAGTTCCAATAAGTTCATGACTATGTCCTTTGATATAACTGAAAAGGCTGAGAATGATCTGAGCGCAGCTATTCATATAGACGGTACCTGCAGACCTCAAACTTTGAATAGAGAAGACAACGAAACCTTCTATGCTATCATAAAAAGGTTCGAAGAGAAAACAGGTATAGGAGCCGTGCTCAACACCAGTTTCAACCTCCACGGTGATCCGATTGTATGTAACTTTGAAGAAGCAATGGATTCTATGAAGAAGATCGGTCTTGATTTCCTCCTATGTGGGGATTATATCATCAAAAATTAGTTTGGAAGAAAAATATATATCCTATAGAACCATATAGGTTGGTTGAGGGATATGATGACCGATGATGAGAAATTCAGAAAGTTGAGGAGATTCAATGGTGTGATGGCAGTCCTGCATTTTGTTCAGGGCGTTCTGATGTTATATTTGAGTACTGATTTTCCCATATCTATTACTAGAACTTATATGGCTGGACCTCCTGGAACAGAAACGATGGTAAGCAAGACCATTTTTGATTTACAGCTTGGACCCGCGGTAGCTGCTTTCCTATTCATGTCGGCAATAGCTCATCTTGTAGTGTCTACTATCGGCTTCGATTGGTACAAA
>SL_8KL_010_SEDDRAFT_10005327_pt1 | contig 10103 bp, 12 predicted proteins | sample SodLakKL_010_SED_4_FD_11160 | JGI IMG/M metagenome (IMG submission 11160) | reverse complement strand
TTAAAAGGAGTTTTGTTTCCCCCTATCAAAAAACCGATTGTTTTCACAGGAGAGTTGCTCTTTTTACGGAAGTTTGGGGTAGGAAAAATTTTGGAGTTTAACCCGAATTATATTTTAACGGGAGGGTCTTAGTTGAAGTGGGTCATTCAGTTTCTGATTTTTGCTTTGCTTTTAGCTCCGGGTATTGCAGAGGCTTCTGATGATATGAGTGTCTGGGAAAAGATAATTCTGGAACTTTTGACCGAGAAAAAGGAAGAGCAGGGAGCGGTTGTTACCGAATTTTCGGGCCATGAAGGACAGGTTCGAACTGTTTCCTTTTCCCCCAATGATAGATTTATAGCCAGCGGGGCCACTGATGGCCGGATTTTAATATGGAGCTCATTAAGTGGGGCAGTTGCAGATGAGTTCAGGGGGCATGATGAAGCAGTAAACTCAGTTAAATTTTCTTCCAGGGCCCGCCTTTTGATTAGCGGATCTTCGGATAATACTATTCGCATCTGGGAAGCCGGGTCCGGGAATGAGTTAATGGTATTAAAAGGCCATAATAGAAGTGTGGAAGCAGTAGATTTTTCTTCTGATGATTCCCTGATAGCTTCAGCATCGCTGGATGGTACTGCCCGGATCTGGGAGGTTCAAACTGGAGAAACCAAAACCAGGTTTACCGAGCATGAAGATTTTCTCTGGGATATTGAGTTTTCTCCCGAGGACAATTGGGTACTAACCGCTTCCTCTGATAAAACAGCTCGTATTTGGGACCCCGAGTCAGGAAAGACAATAACGGAATATTCCGAGCACGAAGATGGGGTTTTGGGGGTAGCCTTTGCCCCGACCGAACGCAAGGTTGCAACCGGTTCTTATGATGGGACCGCCCACATCTGGGATCCTGTTTTTGGGCAAACTCTACAGATTGTGAATCACGGTGATGTAATTAAGGCAGTGACCTTTTCGGCCGATGGAGAGGCCCTGATAACTGCAGGAAGAGGGAGTTATCTAAAAATCTGGGAAGTGGAAACCGGCGAACTGAAAGCCAGATTACCCGAGGGCAGTGGAATAACCTATGCGGTTGACTATTCCCGGGAGATAAAAGATCTGGTGGTTACAGGGATGCTGGGGCAGGAAGTTGCCCGGGTCTGGGAATGGTAGGCCCTGGATGCTTATTTTAAAAAGGAGTTTTGGGAAAAAAAGATGAAGGGGGAAAGAAGCCAGGTTCAAAAGGTTTTGCTTTCTGATTAAGCTCTAAAAGGGTCCTTTAATTGGGGTTTGCTCCCATAATGAATTTTAAAGACAAAAATCCGCTTCTTATAAATTAAAACAAATTTTCTGGTGGGGAACGATACATCTGCTCCCCACTTTATTTTTTGCCTGACATAGGGTTGTCAGCCGAGGTTTGTACAATTAACCTGCCGGAAAATTGCAGGGTTTTTAATAAGAAAAACACCGAATTTAGATCCTGGAAGACAGAATTGGCCGGGGGACCAGAGCTGTTTAATCGGGGCTTGAATTCCTAATAGAAAGGAGGTGACACCTTGAAAAAAAATAAGATTATCCTACCATTTCTGCTGGTGTTTTTAATAGGAGCCATGGTAATGGCCAATAATGAGCTTTATATTGCAGAAGATGCCCCCTTTTATTTTGACAGGGATGAAGATATAGCCGGATTTTTATTGGAAGGAACCCGGGTAGCTGTTGTTCAGGATAATGATAATTGGGTAAAACTCCAGCTGGAAGTCTGGGTTCCCAAGAATTATCTTTCTTCAGAGTATGAAAAAACTGTTGAAGAGACGGGGATAAGGATCAGGCAGGGCTTTATTTACGATAATATCAGTTTTGGATCACAGCTGGGAATGACAGAAATAATTGGGGAGATGACTAATGATAGCGGTCAAAATTATAGTCTGATTAACTTTTTGTTAAGTGTTTATGATCAGGACCGTAATCTATTGGCCACCGGATACATAAATATCAGTGATTTTGAAAATGGAGAAACAAAGAGTTTTTCCGGACTGATTGATATTGATGTCAATAAAATTGCCAAATACAGAATTCAATATGACAGTGGTTTTTAAGGTGCTGCTATAGTGGGCTGATAGATTTCCTGTAAAATCTCTTTAAGGAGGGTCTACATGAAAAAAGGAGGCGGAATACTGGTTATTGTTGCTGGAAGCCTATCGGTTTTCATGGGCTTCATTACGCTGGTTGTAGGGGGAATTGGTGGCGCCCTGGAAGCGGAAGGAGCAGAAACAGTAGTTAATCTGGGCTGGGGAGGAGTTTTTCTTTCCTTTGTAATCATTGTGCTGGGAATTGCAACAATATCAGCAAAATCCATTATCCCGCCGTTACTGGTGCTAGTATTTTCTATTGTTACGGCAATTGCCGGCGGGTCATTAGTAGCAATTTTTATGGTCCTTTCCTTCCTGGGTGGGATATTGGGTGTTATCGGCTCCAGGCAGGAAAATAAGGAAAGGGCACCTATCAATTAGCCTGCCCGGCAGAACCCTGAATGCTGCGGCAATTATTGATAGAGTTGGGGTATCAACCCCTGGGGTTGAAACTTCAAGCTCTGGATGGGCAGGATATTTACCCGTGTAATTAGCCCTGGCTTTTTCACTGGGAAGCAGGTCCCAAAAAAATCAGGGCAAAAAAAGGAAAACAGCAGGAAAAGATTAAACAGGTAGAAGGAGGACCCAAATTATGGACCCCTGGCCCTTGAAGGCAGGGGGTCTATAATTTGAGATTAAAAACTATCAGGAAAGGAGATTATAAAGTGGCTTTAAACAAGGATGAAAAGGCGAGGGGTATCCGGCAATATCATATTCATTTAGGTCCTGGAGATGTGGGGCGCTATGTTCTTCTGCCCGGAGATCCTGATCGGGCCAATACTGTGGCCAGTTATCTGGACGACGCCCAATTAATTGCCGAGCACCGGGAGCATCGAACCTTCACTGGATATTATAAGGGTTTAAAAATTTCGGTTACCTCAACCGGAATGGGGTGTCCTTCTACCGCGATTACTGCAGAGGAGCTTTACAATATAGGGGCAGAATGTTTGATACGCATAGGCAGCACCGGTGCTTTACAGGATTATATCAATATTGGAGACCTGATTATCTCCACCGGTTCCATGAAGAATGAAGGAACCTCCCAATTTTATGTTCCACAGAATTTTCCCGCAGTTCCTGATTTTGATTTTACCAGAGTTCTAATCGATACAGCGGAGAGGTTACAGAAAGAGCTGGATTTCACTTATTATTATGGCTTGAATTCTACCGATGATGCCTTTTATGGGGAAAGTCAGGAGTGGATAAAGAAATTGTCCGATCTGGGCCTGCTGAATGTTGAAATGGAAAGCTCTGCCCTGTACACTGTTGCCCATCGGAGAGGGAAGAAAGCGGCCATGATCTCAGCCGTTGCCGGGAACTTAATCCGGGGTGAAGTAATATATGATCAGGTGAATGAGAGGTTAATGGAAGGAATAGAAAAAGAAATAAAGGTAGTGTTAGAAGCAATTAAAAAGTACCATGATGAAAAAGGGGCGGAGGATTGAAGTTTCTGGAACTGCTCTAGGGAAGGAAAAAAAGTCTGGAGAAGAAAGAAAGGGTGAACTACTCCCCCTTTGCTTAGAAGCGGGAGTTGCCTGGTCAATATGGCTAATGTCACAAGTTTACCCGGGGTCCAGGGACAGTACCTGCCCCGGAAATGCCGGTTACTCCCCAATTTTTGTAAGTTTAGACCTGCCTTATAATCCCTGTCTCCCTCCAGGTACCATAAAACATAATTACGGTGACGTATTATTACTCACACATTCTTTATTCGGTAATTCATCATTATTACTGCAGGGGGAAAAAGCTCCCGGGCGGGCAACTATGGGTTGATCCTGTAGCCCCATCAATCGATTATAATAAAACCTCTTTCGCCATTTGTTAAGAGCCTGTCCTGGGGCATCAATTAGTGGCGAAATTTCTTCATTGCTATAACCCCGTTCGGCAAGAAAAACAATATGGGCCCGGGAGGGGAGAAATATACTCCCCTATTCCGGGTTTTTCTTTTTACCCTGGGATCAAGTTCCGGGTTAAGGGATATTAAATTGGAATCAAGGAGTCAAACTCCCCTGAAGAGAAATCGGCCCATGCAGGTCCCGTCTGGCACCTATTTCTTCAAGTCAATTGGGCCCGAGGATGACAATAATATGTTTTTCATCCTGGAGAATCAAACAAAATTTCTAACCAGATTTACTTGACATATATAGAAGCGATATATATAATCTATATATAGTGGCTAGATATATTGGGAGGAGGTGAAAAAATCATGGCCCTGGACCCAGTAATACTGGGATTTTTAAAGGATGGTCCCCAAACCGGTTATCAACTAAAAAAGAGAATGGACCAATCCGTGGCCAATTTCTGGACAATCAGTTATGGTGGGCTGTACCCGGTGTTGAAGAAAATGGCTGAAAATGGGGATATAAAAGAAAATAAGCAGTTGTCGGAAAAAAACCGGGGGACTTATTATGAAATTACTCCGGCAGGCAAAGAAAAATTTGCCCGCTGGTTAATGGATGATTATAAGCAGGTGGTAATAAAAGATGAATTTTTGTTGAAAGTATTTTTCTCCAGCGATGATGAACTGGTCCACTTATTGCCCCAGGTCAAGAAAAGGCTGCGCGAAGTGGAAAGTATCCTGGAGATTCTGGATAACCTGATCCAGGCCGATAAAAAAAAGCAGGTAAAAAACATGACTACCGGGAAAAGAATGACCCTGCATTTGGGTTATGAGGAGAATATGGCTGAATATAATCATATAGGGCAGCTGAAAGAGAGAATAATTGAATTAAAGGGAGAAAAATTAAAACATGAATCCTCAAAAGGAGTTTAATATTTAACCCTAACCTGGCTTTGGCGGGAAAAAGTTCAATGATAGCTGCGGTTTCCTGGTTTTTTCAGTCCTCAGTCTATTTCCGAGTAATTTATGCCTGCCAGGACTTTTTTTCCGGGGGATCAGTTATTACCACGGGCGCAGATACCTGCCTGGGGTGAGTAGAAGCTGATCACAGGCTTTAGAAAACCAGGAAGTTCAAATTTTTTTTGATGGATATGTTCTGGAAAGAGCCAGTTTAAGATTGAAAGGAGAATGATAGAAGATGAAAGAGAAAGGGACAAAGACCAAGAAAAAGGTTCTTAAGTGGATTGCGATTGGGCTGCCGTTTTTGTTAATTGCCTTTATAACCTTTGTTGTCGGCGGCAGCTATATTGAGCATCAAAATTTAATTGAGGAAGAAAAAGCAGAATATCCAGCCCCGGGAAAGCTGGTGGATATCAATGATGATGGCAATAAACTGCATGTCTATACGGAAGGGAAGGGCAGTGAAACATTAGTGTTCCTGTCAGGCTTTGGTACCAGCTCCCCGGTATTTGATTTCCAGGCCCTTTACAGAAAATTATCGAATGAGTACCGCATTGCGGTAGTTGAGCGAGCTGGTTATGGCTGGAGCGATATTACTGATAGCTCCAGGGATATTGACACTGTGCTGGAAGAAACCAGGACTGCTTTGCAAATGGCAGGCGAAAGCCCCCCCTACGTTTTATTTCCCCACTCCCTGGCGGGAATGGAAGCCATTTACTGGTCCCATCGCTACCCGGAGGAGATAAAGATGATTATGGGGCTGGAAACCCTTGTTCCAGAATATTATGCCCAAACAGAAGAGGATCCAACCCTTTCTCCGGTAATTTCTTTTCTGGCCCGAACCGGTTTAATCAGATCACAGCCCAACGTTTGCCGGGATAACTTCCCGGCCATACAAAAAGGACATTTAAACGAAGAAGAAACAAAAATTGCCTGTACCATATTTTTCCGCCGCATCCTGACTGCAAATATGAAAGATGAAGCTGATCTGTTAGCAGCCAATTCTCAGACTGTTCTGGAGCAGGGGAAATCAACAGTACCCTTTCATGTCTTTATCTCTAACGAGGGAGGAGAGAAATGGAAGGACACTTTAAGTTCTTATTCCCAGGCCACCGGTGGAGAGAATTTCATTTTAGATGGTGAGCATTATATTCACCTGGACCAACCCGATTTAATTGCTCAGAAGAGCAGAATTATTATCAATAACGCTAATGGTTATTAAGGTTTTTATTGGGGGGACAGTGAAGATTGGCCCTGAGGAAAAGGGATTGCCCCGGTCAGAATAGAAACAGGAGGGAAACCGGGGGTTATCCGCCAGGCTCATCAGTTTTTCCAGGGTTTTTCTTCTCAGAAGCAGTTCTTAAATCAAATCGGGAGTGTGGACGAATTATCCTGTTTCTGATAAACTGAGTATATTATATGGTCCCGACGGAATTGGATAGTCTTATTTTTTTGCTTGATCCCGGGATAAAAAAATGCGAGGGGGAAAAACATGATAAAAAGAATCTGCATATTATCAGTATTGCTGATCCTTGCCTTTAGCGCTTCAGTTCAGGCTGGTCCTGATCAGCAGGTCATTACAATTGATGCCGGATCATTTGTGGGCTTTATGGGGTTTTCCTATGAATGGATTGATGGTTTGCAAGGCTATAAAGGGGGTATCGGCATAACTGATCCAGATTCCTTCCGTATAGGCTTTGCTTATAAATATTATTTCCCCGAACCATCTGAAGAAGAAGTTGTCCGCAGCAGGGTTTCTTTTGGACCGGATGCGGCCCTGAGTTTTGAAAATATCTCTGACAATTTTAAACTTAGAACCCGGTTGGGAGTCAGCATGGGCTATGATTTTAGCTGGGGTACGGCAGATCAGTATTTAATCCATTTAAGGGGCGGACTCAGTGTCAATTACCCGGCCCAGACTGCCTGGTACAGTTACAATATCTTCTCGCCAACCTTTAATGTCAGTTTTGGATATAAGTTTTAATTAAACTTTGCTTTGAAGTTACAATAGCTGAAACTGTTTTTTCAGGCCGAGGACCTGTAAGCCTGCCAGAAAGCTGGCCTGAATGAAAAGGGATCAGGGCTAATAATAGCCCGAAGCAAAAAAAACTGCCCATAAGGATATATTAGAAAGCACAAAGGTTGCAAAAAAACAATAACTAAATGTCAACCCCAAAAAACTATGAAACAGCAAGCAATTTTTGTTTTAAAAAGTTATTTTTCCCAGCTTTTTTTCTGTGAAGAGCAAAAAAGCAAACCTCTAAAGATATTCCTTACACCGTCACACTCATGAGGTTAGGAAAGTGGGTGATTGGGACTTAATGGTACTTCTGACCATGGGTTTGGTATTGGCGGTGTTGTTTATCGTTCCTTTTCTCGTCTATGCAGCGGGCAATGCTGCGGGAGTAATAAAGGCACCGACAGGCATCTCTCCAGCCGCTTTTTTGACGAGCGTTTTTTTATCAAAAGTGGGCACGGCTATTGCTTTCGTGCTTCTTTTCCGACTTGCCCAAGAGTCTGTTGGGGGCCAATGGTTACTGTTTGCACTCCCCTGGTGGATCATGTTCGTTGTCGGGGAGATTGGGTATGCTTGCGGGCCAAATTATTCCTGGCAGGAAGCTGTTGCGGGAATTCTGTCGGAGACCATCTATGTGCCGCTGGCTGCTTTTCTTGCCCATTGGCTGTTAGGTTAGGAGGCAAAGGTTGCAGTGCAGAGTCCCTTTCCCATTCTGGAGTTCTATATTAACCTTCCCCTCCTATTGTTTGTGGAGGGAGTGGTTACAGCGATGACCAGTTCCAGGGTTAAAGTTTCTAATAGGAAAGTCCTTTCCACTCATACCCAAAAAGGGTACAGTTAGGCTTTCCGTTTCCTGATTTTATTCTGCATTTTCTCATATTTTTATTAATCTCACCCAAATGAAAATACCTTTTCCTCTTTCCGGAAATAACATCCCAGGAAGGAATCCCCCCTCGAAGACAAGAAGATAAAAAGCCTACCTGTTGAATATAATATTCATAAAAATTTGTGGTTTCTAAAAAGAAGAGTTGCTGATGAGGAGTGAAAATATGCAGAGGGAATTATGGGAGAAATGTGTGGAGTTTCATGGGCATTCCTGTCCCGGGCTGGCTTATGGTTTTCAGGCGATCCGCCTTTTTGCAGAACACTGGGGCTTAAAGAGGGCCCGGGATGAAGAGCTGGTATGCATTACCGAGAATGACGCCTGCGGGGTAGATGCCATTCAATTCCTGCTGGGATGCACTTTTGGCAAAGGGAACCTGATATATCGTCCCCGGGGCAAACATGCCTATTCCTTTTTCCAGGAGCAAGAAAAGGAGGGCCTGCGCCTTGTTTTAAAAAGAAGGGAATTGGAGGGGGAACGGGAGGAAAAGATAAAGGCCATACTTAACGAGGATCCCCGGGAGCTCTTTCTCCTGAAAAGGCCTAATTTCTCCTGCCCGGGCCGGGCCTTAATCTTTAATACCATAGAATGTGAAAACTGCGGGGAAGGAACTGCCGAACCCTTTATCCGGCTACAGGAGGAGAAAAAACTGTGCCTGGACTGCCTGGCTAATTGAAGTCGCTTTCTGCGGCTTTTTCTTTTTAAATGATTTTCGGGAAATAAGGGATTATATATCCACTCTTCCCGGTATGTGCTATGGAAGTTTTAACGTTAAGGGCAAAGCCTGATAATAGTACAGCAGAAATCCCCCAGGGTTCCAGGAAAAAAATTAACCATTTGCGGGTAAATGTCGATATAAGAATTAACAGGAGGTGAAAGAAATATGATAAAACTTATTTCCTCTCACCTGAATATAAATCATTTTAAACTGGCCAGCCAGAATGTAATGGAGAAAAATCCGGGGCAGGGTTTAATAAAAAACAGGAGCACTTCGAGAATTGATTATCTGGATATCAATATCAGGTCCTTCCAGGCAAAATCAATTACTGAGGATTTAATCCAATTAATCAGCGATTATTATAATGATTCACCACATAAAGGGACCCAGGAGGGGTTGCGAAATTTTTATGTCCGGGCCAGAAGTGCTCTGGATAAAGGATTTGCCAGTGCAGGAAATAAATATCCCGATAATAAATACCTGCTGGATAGCGCCTATCAGCAGGCGGTAAAAGAATTGAAAGACTGGTACCATAATGGTGGAGAGCCAAGGGAGAAAGTCAATTTAACTTCAGTGCAGATTTCAGGGGGCAGCCTGGAAATAGCCAGGGAGGTAAAAAAGTCCTTTTCTGATAATGTGCTGCAGTAGGCAGTCCTGTTATCTCCGGAAAAAGCACCTTATAATAAGAAAAATTGTACCGTTATATGGCGGTACTTTTTTTGTAACGTCAAAACTGGCTAAGCAAAATTATTTCCTAAAATAAACAAAAAATATAAAAAATGGTAATATTTTACTTGAATAAAAACTCCTTTTCTGACAAGATATTGGTATATCAAGGAAAGGAGGGTGTGGAGGTGGTACTTGAGGCAGGGGAAATTTCCCAAACAATTTGATTCAAACCTGAATTTAATGCTTGCCTCAAATGTGGAACTCCCTTTAAGTTAGCCTGCTCCTTGAACCGAAAAAAGGTTATTACCCTTAAAGGATCAATCAAAGTTATTTACTATGGCTACAGCTTTACTGAATGAAATTTTCTCCACCGGTCTTCTGAAGCAGATGGATTGAGTCTAAAACATTACAACTCTGGCTTTGATGTCTCACCAACAACGGTAAGAAATCGTAGTAGAATTCAGAGGATCCTGGTAGTTCACTGCCAGAGGTCTGTTAAATTGATGGTTAAGTTGGGAAAATCGGGATGGACTACCGTGGTTTCCTCCAGTCCCGAGGTAACCAGGGCATATACCTGGTTTTGGAGAGAAAAACATACCAGGGATTGTTCTTCAGGGTCCACAATCCAAAAGTGTTGAACCCCTGCTTTCTGGTAAATTTGCATTTTCCTGACCCGATCTTTACCCTTATTGAAAGAAGAGAGGATTTCAACAATCAGGTGAGGAGATCCTGCAATATGGGTTTCTAAAATAATCTCCCGTTGTTTTCCAGAGACATAGAACAAATCTGGCTGGACCACATTTGTTTCATCCCAGGATACATCGAGGGGAGTATCGAAGACTTCACCTCTGGGATCGACTTTCTGAAAGTGGTCCTCCAGTGTCCGCTGCAGACGTCTGGAAACACGCTGATGTATT
>SL_8KL_010_SEDDRAFT_10005326_pt1 | contig 10104 bp, 4 predicted proteins | sample SodLakKL_010_SED_4_FD_11160 | JGI IMG/M metagenome (IMG submission 11160) | reverse complement strand
CGCAGGCCAAGGCTTTACAGCGTCAGGCAGGCCTCCAGATGCCTGGATGCCAGGGTCCTTGGCTCTTTTCCTGATCTGAACAAAATCAAATTCCACTGATACCACGATTTTCAGGCGGCAAAAAAATGATCAGATACTTCCGGCGTACTGCAATATTCTCGGTAGTCCTCCTGTTTTCCCTTATATGTTTCAACTGGCATGTAGGACATTGCGGCAATGTTTATTATGTCAGCAGCAATGATCCTTTGGCCAGCGACATCAACCCGGGAAGTGCCGAGGAGCCCCTGCTGACCCTTGGTGAAGCCCTCAGCCGGGTCACAGCCGGAGATACCGTTGTCCTGGAGCCGGGCACTTACCGGGAAAGCATGCTGTTTTCACAGGGCGGCGAGAGCGAGGATTTTCCGGTGACAGTCAGGGCAGGTGTGCCGGAAGCAGCTTTTGTGCTGGGATCTGATGTCGTTGTGGGCTGGGAGCATGCCTTTGATGAGACCTGGGTCAGGCACGGCTGGGAAATCAACAGCCAGCAGGTTTTTGTAGACGGACTGGGCCTGCAGCAGATAGGTCCTGGAAGTCTTTACCATTACCTGGAAGTGGATGGAGATACAGCCCTGCCGGTGGTGGGCAGTGATTTTTCAGATATGTATCCCGGTTCCTTCTGGTATGATGAAGACATGGGCTCTTTGTACGTATGGCTGCCTGACGGATCATCTCCAGAGAACTATGTAATGGAGGCATCGGTGCGGGATTTTCTCCTGGCCCCCAACAGCCTGGATTATATCAATCTTGAAGGACTGGTGTTCGCCCATTCCAATACCGGCACCTCTGGTGAAGAAGTCTCCATGCTCAATATCAGTGGAACAGGCTGGAAGCTGGAAGACAACTTTTTCCTTATGGCGGATATGTCCGGTCTATCCCTTTCCGGCCGGGACCATCTTCTGTCGGGCAACACCTTTCTCCTCAACGGTTATGCCGGCTTGGTACTCAGGGGACATGAAGACCAGGGGGAAGAACGGCAGATCCTGATGAGCGGCAATGAGCAGAGTTATAACAATACCAGGAACTTCGATTTCTCACTCAAGCCCGGGGGGATTAATATTACCGACGGATGCAGCGGGCTGACCATCGAAAACAACCTGGCCTGGCGCAACCACATGTTCGGCGTTTCCATGGACAGCCAAAGCAAGGATATTGTCCTGGAAAAGTCTTTTTTTCAGGACAATATACTGGGAGTATATGCCGAGGAAACAGACAGTATTATTGTCAAAAATAATATTTTTAATGAAAATTTTTATGCAGCTGGCCTGGACTCCACCAGCAATACCCACGTTCTATTCAATACGTTCCATGCAAATGAGTATGCCTTTACCGCCATGGATTCCATGGGTGATAGCCCGCTTTTCCAAAATAATCATATTCAGAACAACCTTTTCAGCGACAGCCTGATTGTGGATCTGGGGCTGTATATTCCAGACTTTCTGGATGAGGGGAATACCTCTGACTATAACGCCTATGCCAGAGCTTCCCAGGAAATAGCCAATATCTGGATCGATGAAATAGGTTTTCCTGTATTTTCTTTTTCCCTTTCTTCTTTTCAGGATCAGTCGGGATTGGACCAGAACTCAGTTGTTTCGGCTTCCATCTGGCCGGAGGAACATGACTTTGCCTTTGTTCCCCCTCATGACGCGCTGATTATTGATGCAGGTTCCCTGGAACTGCAGGCGGTGCTGTCCGATTTTTACGGACGTGAACGCCCCTGGGGTATGGGGCCGGATATCGGGGCAGTGGAGTATTATCCTGATGAAGATATTCCGGAATACCCTCATGAACTGGCAGAATTAGATCCTTCCGTTCCGGAGCAGCCGCCTGAACCGGATATGTGGGAGATTAGTGTTTCCGTAACCGGTGAGGGGCAAGTAAAGGTGAACCCGGACCAGACCGAGTATATGGATGGATCAATGGTGGAGTTGTCAGTGCATGCCGGTGATGGGTGGTATTTTGTGCAGTGGCAGGGTGATCTGTCCGGGAGTGAAACTCCTGTGACCCTGGTTGTTGACGAAGATAAGAATATTTCTGCCTTGTTTGAAAGATTGTATACTCTGAGCATTTCAGTTGAGGGGGAGGGGAGCATAATCCGTACACCTGATTTGTCGGAATACGAGTCCGGTGAGAGTGTAGAGCTAGAAGCTGTTGCTGCCGATGGTTGGGAATTTGTGGGCTGGAGTGGCGATGCTTCCGGCACAGATACTTCTTTGGTGCTGGTCATGGACACCGACACAAGCGTGACAGGCGTCTTTGAGGAAATTCCGGAACCGGAGCCTGAAGGTGAAGTATTTGTATTTGACCCCAATGCCTATGAGACAGGCTATAATCCGGTTGGAGATGTATTTATTCAGCGTCTTCCCGGATCCAGTGATTTCGGAGGTGATACGGGTATTGCGGAAGTTTCTACACCAGTCGGCAATAAAGTCATGCAATTCACCACTGAGTTAAGCTCCCCTTATTTTCATGGTGGTGTTCGCTGGCTTTATTGGACAGAATTTCAGAGAGATCAGGATCAAATTGAATTTCTCTATCTTTTCCGGCGCAGCGATCCAGAATATACAGAGCTTCTTGGCTGTATGCGCATGAGCGGTGAGGCAGAGCTTAATACTTATGCTGCGGGGTTGCGCAATAATTCTGATGAAATAAGAGGTCGCCGTGTGTTGCAAGGCAACATAATTAATGCTGGAGAGGAAAATCATAACCTGTCCGGAGATACTGTTGGGGATTGGATATGGGTGCGGGGTCGCATGGATCAAGATTCTTATACAATCAGATCCAGGGCATGGCTGCATGGAGACAATGAGCCTGAAAACTGGATGCTGGAATGGACTGACCAGGAAGCCGGCATTGCTTCCGGTGGGGCCGGTCTGGAGGTGTATCTGCGCCGGGCTGGGGACAGCATCGACCTGGCCTGGTGGTCCGTGGGATTTGGAGGGGCTGCAGCAGAGTTTCCAGAGGAAGAGACTTATGAAAATGATGAATTCTTCCCTCCAGAAATTTACGGTCATTATTTTGATCCAGCATGGGCAGAAGCAGAGCCTGGTTTAATCAGGGATCTTGGCTACGGCAATCCTTCTGAATGGCCCGTGGTTAATGGTCATGATACCAGGATCGTAATTCAAGATGAACAGAGTGTAGATCTGAAAGATATCAGGGCAGCTATATCTTGGGACTCCGGTCCGGACAAATACGGCACTACCTATATACATATCCGCAACTGTGAGGAGGTTGTGGTGGAGAATGTACACCTGCTACAGGCTGATCAAGATTACCTGGCTTCCCATACATTGTTTATTGAAGACTGCGGCAAAGTGATTTTGAGAGATAGTTCTTTTCATGGGTCTGTTGAAAGACATCATGTCCGCATGGAGGGTAATGCTGAGGTGATCATAGATAACGTGGAAATCTCGGGTTATGACTATGGGAATGGTATCATACGTACCGGAGGAGGAATCAGAATTGAAAACGGCGATGAAAGCCGCGGGGGGGTGGGACTTGCATCCATTTCCTCACCCAATCCCAGAGAGCTTGAGTGGCTGCAGATCACCAATTGTCATATCCGCGACAACCTGTCCAACCCACAGAGACTCAAGCATGATGGAATACTAATTCATTCGGGAGGCAACAGCCTGATATACAACAATCTGTTTGAAAACTGGCAGGAATTGGATGCGGCCTTTGATACTTCCCACAGGAGGTGGCAGGATAATAACTACGTAAACAAGACTATCCACATTGAGAAAAATAGATTTATCAACAACCAGAGGATCAAGATGCCTGGTCGTTCTGTGGCAGACAACAGCATCGTCTTTTACAAAAACTACTTCGAAAACTCAGGCCTTTATGATTACCATATTGGATATAATGTAATTTTCCGAGAAAACCTTTTTGATGGAGTGTTCGACTCAACCATGCTAACCCTGTGGCAAATTAATGGCCCCATGCTCTTTGAAAGAAATAACTTTATATTTGAAGACCTGCATATGTTCATCCGGGAGGGAGGAGCTGCTGATCCTGATGCCCATACACATGTAAACTTGCGGGATAATATTTATTTTCTGGGCAATGTCAGCACTTGGCTTATGGGCAATCAAGTCCAGGCTTATACCTGGGAAGAATGGCAAAATGTTGGTTTGGATACAGGTTCTGAAATCAGGCCTCTATCAGAAGCTCCTTAGGCATGAGATGTGTAAGTTTAAGAAAATAAATTAATTCATTCGAAGCGAGTGAAAAAAGACTGCTTGCAGCAAAAAGTATACATAAAGACAAAATATTTGATGACATTTAGTTTAACTGGTGTTATGCATTTATATATTTTCAGGTGCATTATAATAAGAAGCTAATGTTAAGGTCATTGATGAAAACCGCTATGATGCAGATACAAAAAAATAATTTTTTAAATCTAGTTATGTATTCATTTTATATTTCTGTCATCATTAATATTTTCATTGCAGAGCACTATAAGGAATAACTTTAATGGAATTATTGCATTTTGTCTCGATTACTGGCATACTTGTCTTGCTTATACTTGCTTGTACCTGGAATTTTCCATTGTTCTTTTTTGGACTGCATATTTTTTCCAGGTCCATCTTGGACAGTATTCCATATGTTACATATTCGGATATATATGCTGGTTTTTCAGTCATGCAGATATACTCTATATTTGTTGTTGCCTACTTGTCTATGTATCTTTTTTTTCACAGAGATACCCAAGTAAGGTCCATTCCTGCGGCAATTCCAGTACTCCTGGTTATTCTGTCCTTTATGGTCTCAGGCATCATCAGCAATGACTGGAGGCCTATTTTGGAAAACACGACTAAATGGATCTACATGATATTACTGGCAGGATTCGTTTTTCATATTCTTAAGACCAACACCTTGGACAGTCTAATTCGGGTGTTATGGCTGTCACTGCTTCCCGCAGTTTTCATTCAGTTCATGGCTATAATCACTAATGACTACGTCATTACCAGCGCAGGCCATATAGGATACTTTGGAGGGTATCAGCATCAAAATATGATCAGCTATTATTTGCTGGGGTTTACATCCTGTTCCCTGTATCTTGCAGTTCAGTCAGATAAGTTATTTTACAGGCTATTTTTCATGCTTTCAACCGGTTACGGTATCTTTGCGGTTTATGCCTGTGGATATCGCACAACCCTGATTGCTCTAATGATATTTCTCATAATAACCTATCTGTACAGTATTAAAAGATTGGATTTATCTAAAAAACTCCTGGCCATAAGTTTCATGCCCCTCGTAATGATTGTGGGGATTTATTTTGCCGGTGGAGAAATTTTCCATAGGCTCAGCGATATCTGGGTGTTTTTGCAAGCTCCAATGGACCACATAGACTTTTCAGGTAACGCCAGCATGACATCACTTTTTTCCGGAAGGATATATATTATTAACGTCCTGATGCATGCCTACCTGTCTTCGCCCTTCGAGTCCCTATGGGCAGGCATGGGATTGGATTCAGCAAGGCAGATCATCGGCACATACCCGCACAATGAATTTCTGGCTGCCCTGGTGGAAAGCGGTATTTTGGGGCTGAGTGCATTTTCTCTTTTCGTGGTTACTTATTTGTGGACCGTTAATTCTGGAGACTTCGTTGCTTCAGTCAAGGAAAGCGTTATAGCAGGTACTGGTACAGGACTACTCATCATGACTCTCGCTACCATGCCTTTTAGAGATATGCGGGCCATGATCCTGTTCGGAGTCTTTCTTGGGATTGCCCATTTTAGCATTTATATGAGAAGGCAGAAACCACATGAAACCTAAAGTTCTTTTTGTAGCCTCATATTTTGAATCAGACTGCATTAGTAACTACACAATGCCTTTTATTGATCGTCAGATGGAGTCTCTTAGAGAGGCTGGCCTCGATATTACCTCATTTAGTATCGAATCATTCAGAAGTAAGTATAATTACATTAAAAAATCCAGACTTCTACGTGACTATTTAAAGGAAAATAGAGTGGACATTGTCCATGCCCACTATTCATATGCTGGGTTAACCTGCGGAATAAGTAAAATTAGACCATTGGTAGTCAGTCTCATGGGTACTGATGTTTATGGAAGAGTGGGCAAAAGCTTGGCTGACAGGACAATNAATTTTATAAACCGGATGATCATCAGGCTATTGGCTTCAAGATGGGACGCCGTTATTGTCAAATCAGAACAAATGAAAAAGTTTATCTCCCATTCAAATCTTCATGTCATCCCCAATGGAGTGGATTTCGGAAAATTTTATCCCATGGATAGGCTCAAGGCTCAAAGTCTCCTTAATTTAGATCCGCACAAAACTCTTATTCTCTTTGGAGGTAATCCTGACAATCCAAGAAAAAACTACGCCCTGGCCAGGGAAGTTTTCAAGCTTGTTTCTCTTGAAATACAGGACATCTCCATGATTCATTTGAAGAATATTCCACATCAGGAAATTCCAGTTTATCTGAGCGCATGTTCTTGCCTGCTAATGACTTCTATTATGGAAGGGTCGCCCAATATTCTCAAGGAGGCTTTGGCATGTAATCTACCTGTCGTCTCTGTACGGGTAGGAGACGCAGAGGAGAGGCTTGCAGGGATGGATATGTGTCGGATTTGTAGTTATGATCCCATGGAACTGGCTCGAAACGTTACCGAAGTGATAGGTCAGGGCCTCAGGCCGGACAACAGGAGCAGAATCCAGGACTTGGAAATTGGCCGTGTGGCCGACCGCATTACTTCAGTATACCATCAAGTCCTTGAACAATATCGTCAAGGAAATGCTCTATGAATTCAGGAAGTCGGACTTAATCACCGAACTGTCCATGGTGTGAGCGCCAACCTGAACATGTCTTAATTGTGCCGGTTTGAAATTGTTTATATCTTATCCTTGTATCTTCTTATAAAAGAGAAAAGAGAAAAAAATTTTTTTGTCTTCTTTTATGTCCTTTTTTTTCTTCCTGTTCTGCCTTGTCGTTTGCGTATTTGCTTGCCGGAGGCAAGGGAGGGTAAGTTCTTGGGCATCACAAATGTGTTCAGAGTGGTAATAGAACCTCATGATTTCGACGTATAAAAAATGATTTTTCGAGATTTGTCAAATGAAGATGGAGAAGTTGTTTTTTTATTTATCAAAATAGAATTAGAAAGCATGTATACTAGTTTTAGTCATTAATGCTGATATGGTGGCTGTTTTTTATAATATTTTATTTTGGCGAAATCCTAAACAGTTATGTGTTCCCAATAAGATGTTTGCATAAATATGGCATGATAGTTTACCATTCGTCCATGATTTAAAATATTTTATAAGAAAATTAAGTTGGTGTATGTATTATGAAAAATAAATGCCTGGATTGATGCACCTGCAAAAAGTCAAATATTTACTGAAAGTGGTAAATATGGATGGTCTAACTATTTAATTTTACAGACTACTGACTAGTGCAACTAGAAATAAGACTTTTTACAGTCGTATCATAAATATTATAGTGTAGAATATCTACCATTATAACAATAAAGCTATGATCGTGATGGTATATCTATTATATGAAATGTTAACATATGAATTTGTTGATATTATTAAGCAACGAAAAAATTAAATGATTAAAAATAAAATTACTTCATCTATAATGTGTCTTGGCTTTTCTTTATTTGCTGTTATAAAATATTACAAAAAATTTATTTTCCATTCAGCAAGCCCGGTAAAGTTTATTGTTTTGTTACGGCTAAGATTTTTTGCTGAGCGTGCTAAGTGCGCTGAACTATGGGGTAAATCCACAGAGATATGGCAAGAGATACTACATATCTGTTCAGGTAAATCACCGGTAGAAGCTTATCTGGAACTGGGTAGAGCAGGGCGGCTTTATGGATTACTTGATATTGCCGAAGAGAGCGTTAAGTCAGGTTTAAACATGCATCCCCATAACATCCAATTGAAAAAGGAATACGCTGAGATTGCCACGCATCGTGAAAACTGGCCAGAAGCTATCAAAAGATGGCAGGAGGTAGTTGAAAAAAATGATGAAGATTTGAGTCCAAGCATCTCATTGATACAATTATCCAAAGCAATTCTAAAATACAAGCTGTATAAAAATAATAAAATTGAAGCTCAGCTATGGAATGACTTTAAAGCGATAGAAATTCAGATTCATAAAATAATTGCAAAAAAGTCCCATGATCCTGTTTTAATGTTGGAGCTTACAGAATGGGCACTAATTAACAATGAGCGTTTACAAGCTGAACATCAGTTGTCGATGTTTATGAATGTTTGTAGAACAACGACTATAGCAAGCAGTCTAATTATAAAATTTATCAATTTATGTAATAATAACAATTTATTAAAGAATAAAGATAAAATGTATTGCGCAATAAATAATTATAGCGATATAAAAATTAGTACTGTCAATGTATTATCATATATTTCAAATAAAAAAATAAAGTACAATGAAATAAAAACATTAAATTGCGATAAAGGATTATCAAATCATGGAGTATGGTTTCATGAAGCTAGAAGTTATAAAATAATAGAAAAAGTCACTTCAGTGCTAAACGAAAAGATTGTTTTACGACATATTTACAAAAACAATATTTCGACAGAGGATATAGTTCCACGTTTGTATGGATATATTGAGCATGAATACATAAGTATTGTCTATATGGAATACTTAAAAAATATAGGCAACGTTCCTAAGTTTAACAAACATAATGCAGTAAAGATATCTGACGCAATAATAATGTTTGAAGATTATTTAAGTAGTATACCTGAAATTTGTTCAAAAAAATTTAATATTAACAATATTGTATACAGAATAAAGTTGCTATTTGATAAAGTATCCTGTTTTGAGTCTAAAGATATTTTGAAAAAACTATGTAAATTCGTAGAGTATGAATCTTTTATATTAACAAATTATCCGTATGTTGCCTGCCATGGCGACCTGACCTTTGATAACATGTATTTTAAAATGTATGAAAACGGCAATATCTCAAAAATTAAAATATTAGATTTTGGACTTTGCATGAAATATCCTATCGGATACGATTTTCATCATTTTATTCGAGAATCTATTCTTAACAAAGAATTTTTACCTTTCTTGCATCAAATGATTAAAAATTACGCATTGGCAAAAAATATAGACGAACAGAAGTTATATTACAATGCTACTTTTTTTGCAGCGATAAGGGCTTTAAACGTCGTTGGAAGAAGTAATAATAAAGATTTTCTTTTCAAAGAAATAGATAACCTGATAAAGATAACTCGCTCCTTTTTTAAGATCCGGAATAATTGATGCGCCTGCAAAAATCGGATTATGAGCAATATGGCAATAAATTAAACTTATAATCCTCTGTTTTTATTGACCCCTGACCCCTCTTGCCCCCTGTTAAACACTTCTGAAGAAATTTTTGAAGGAGTTTCTCTGGTTCTCCAGACTCCTGCAAACGCAAAAAGTCGCTTTTTTGCCCAATCAAGAATAAAGCCAATAATTCGTGTTACGACTTTTTTCGATGATTACCTAAACATTTTCTGACGCAGGCCCGAGACGGTCAAAGTTTTACGAAGATATGAACGGAATAGCTATAAAAAAACAAAAGTATCCCTGTATCCGCTTTAAAATCTTTCTTTTTTCGACTTCTGGACCCACTACTGCCACCTTCCATCCAGTTGAAAGCTCTTTTAATGTTTAAGGACGTGACCGCCATGATAATTTTAAACTTTGATTTCACGGATCCCCGACATCTCAACCTTCTCAGGCCAAGATTAACCTTGAGTTGGGAAAAGCCGGCTTCACCTCCGGCCCGTTGTTTGAAAAGATTGATTCGTTCCTGATCCTCTTGAAAGGCATGTCTGCTAAGTTCAAAGTCCATGACTCTAAAGCCTTCAGGCGGCTTTCCGGTGGGAGGTGCTATGAGGTCAACGCCTTTTTCCTGCAGGGCCTGATGATTTGCATCGGATTCATAGCCATTGTCAGTCAGTTCCACATCAGGCTTAAAGACCTTCTCCTCTCTGGCATCTATTGATGGCTGCAGGAGTTCATGGTCCGAGATATTGGCGGGGGTAACCTCTGCATGGGTGATAATTTGCGGATTAGG
>SL_8KL_010_SEDDRAFT_10005324_pt1 | contig 10105 bp, 8 predicted proteins | sample SodLakKL_010_SED_4_FD_11160 | JGI IMG/M metagenome (IMG submission 11160) | reverse complement strand
AAACCGGGGGTGGATTGCGTGGCCGGGGAGGACACGTGGTCTCACCTCCGGTTCCGTTTATCCGGGAAGCGGCCGATGTGCTGGCGGATGTGCTGGCCGATGTGCTGGCGGATGTGCTGGCCGATGTCCTGACGGATGTACTGGCGGATGTACTGGCGGATGTGTTGGCGGATGTGTTGGCGGATGTGCTGCCGTTGGCAACAGGGTTTCTGGCCGGTTTCCGGGTGCGAAGCCTGAAGGGGCCATGGCGGTGGAAGCGAACATGGTGTGTGCAAAGCTGCGTGCAAAGCTTAGAATTTTCTAATCTTTTTGCGGGAATAGTGACAGTTGCGGGGCGGTTTTGTAAATTCGTTCAAACCAGCCATCATACACACCCCTCATACACACTATTAAACCGGTGAAAATCATGATCTCATTCATCAAAGCCTTCTTCTTTGTCCTGGTTGCCGCGCTGATGTCCGCGCAGGTCACAACGGCGCAGCTCACACTCACCAACACCTCGCTGGAGCGCTTCTTCGACACGGATTTCAGCTATACGATAGCCTTGAGTTCCGGGGACGAGAACATCATCCCGCTGCTGAACACGAAAGGGGCCGACCAGACCTGGGATTTCACCACACTGAACTATGATTTCAACATCACCGGGACCGGAGAGTTGCAGGCGTTCTCATCGGCGGCAGGCACGCCCGGCGAAGGCGACGCGCATTTAGAGCAGGCCACCCACGTCCTGCGCAGCGCGCTGACAATCCGGGGCATCGATGACGGACAGGAGGTTGAAGCCGACCTTATCCAGTTTGAGTACGCCATTATCAATCAAGAGGAGTACACGGTGCTGGGGAACCTGGTCATGGATTTAGAAGATCCCGACAAGGTGGACCTGCAGATCCGCAGCGTTCCCGGTGAAAAGTTCTACGAGTTTCCGGCATCCTACCAAAGCACATGGACGTCCGAATTTCAGGAGCAGGTGACCGGAGGCATCTTCGACGCCACGCTGGATTATATCGTGGATGTGGAAATCGACGGATGGGGGGAAATAGTCACCCGCGATGGTACGTTTGAAGTGCTTCGCGTCTCACGGCTCCGGAAGCTGGACCTTGGAGCATTCGTCAGCGAGTCGATGGAAGTGAATTTTGTCAACGAATTCGGTATCCCGCTTGCCAGCCTTTCGGCTGAAATCGATCCGGGTACCGGGGAATTCGATCTGGAGACGGTCGAGGCGTCGCTGAATGTGTTCACCCTGCCGACATCCAGTGAGCCAGAAATCGCCGATCTGCCCGGCCAGGTGACACTGCACCAGAACTATCCCAACCCGTTCAACCCGTCGACGCAGATCAGCTACGAGATCCCGGAAGCCTCGCATGTACGTCTGGAAGTATTTGACATGTCCGGCCGGCGCGTGGCGCTGCTGGTCGACGAGGGACGTCCGGCAGGCGGACACACCGTGAACTTCGATGCGAGCGGGCTTTCGAGCGGTATTTACATGTCGCGATTGCAGGCTGGCAAGTATACGGTTACGCGGCGTATGACGCTGGTGAAATAGGGCGAAGGCCGCCATCCGTATCCAACCGCCATCCGTATCCAACCGAAAAAAAACAACATACGGTTGATGACTCTTGTTTGATATTTTAGTAAGTTCGGCAGAATCAGTACACAAACTGCAAGCTACTTAAAACAAGAGATATCATGCGAAATACGATTTCGGCCGGATGCCTGGCCATGATGGTCCTCCTGGCGCTTGTCCAGACCGCCGCGGCGCAGATTACGCTCACACGCAATTCCATTGAGGTTTTTTTTAATTCGGACTTCCGCGTCGTTTCGGCTATGAGTTTTGACGCGGAAAAGATCGTTGAGCTTCTGGAGATAAAAGGGGCAGATCAGATCTGGGATTTCACGGATCTGGAGCTTGAATTCACTCTGGTGGGAGACGGCCGCATCAAGACATTTCCCTCCGTGGACGGCACGCTGGGAGAGGAGTTCGAGCATTTCGGGCAGGCCACAAATGTGATCCGCGCCGATATCATCATCAAGGAGACCTTCGAGGGCGAAGAGTTCGAGTTCAACTTTACCAATTACGAGTATAGCATGCTGTCGGATGAGGAATACATACTGCTGGGATATGTGCTCACCGAGTTTGCTGATCCGGAAGAGCGGGAGATAGAGGGGGTGATCAAGAAACGGCCCGGGCAGCTGATGTATAAATTTCCCGTCACTTATGGGAGTACGTGGGAATCGGAATACGAGGAGCAGACGATCTTTTTCGGGTTTGACAACAGGTTCGACTATACCGAGGAAGTTGTTGTGGATGGATGGGGTGAGCTCGTCACACCGTACGGGACGTTCGAGGTGCTGCGGGTCAACCGGCTCAAGAAAATGGACCTGGGGTTTACCTTCATCGAGTCTCTGGAAGTGGAGTTCGTGAACGCGAACGGCATGCCGCTGGCTACGATCGAGGTGGATATTGAGTTCGGCACCGGCGAGATCGATACGGAATACGCCGAGGCGTCGCTGAGCCTGATCCTCACAGGCACTTCGGCGCCGCAGGACCTGGCCATGGAGCTGCCCGGACGCGCGACGCTGCACCAGAACTACCCGAATCCGTTCAACCCGTCGACGCTGATCAGTTACGATCTGGCGGAGGCGTCGCTCGTTTCGCTGGATGTTTACAGCCTGACCGGCACCAGGGTGCTTTCGGTGATCGACAACAGCTATCAGTCGGCGGGCTCGCACACGGTCACGGTGGATGCATCCGGGCTGTCCAGCGGCGTGTACATTTATCAGCTCCGGGCCGGTGGACAGGTGTTCACGCGGCGGATGACGCTGGTGAAATAGGGAAAATTTTCCATATAGTAAATAACAGAATCAGTGCGGCGAGATATTTGCATTTATTGCGAAAAACCCCATCTTGTCATTTTTAAGTAATAGCATATTACCCGGGGTCGAAATATCTTTTATGCAATATGCATGCCAGTCTGGCACTTACGATCATATTTATTGATGCCACGCTTACCGGTGCAGGGGCACGCCGGATGGATAATGTGGGAATGGAGGGGTCATGATGACAACAGATCCGGCTGAGGGTACCCGAAACCCGGTAGCCGTCGCGGAGGAGCTTGAAGCACTGACTCCGATTGCGGAGTTTCGTGGTTTGTTGATATACCACTTTTCCGGGAATGATTTTCCGGCCACGCTTTACGAGATCGGCCGTCTGCGCGAAAAGGGGTTTATGGCCATCGGGGCAGGTACCGGCGTGGAGTGCGATCTGGACGAGTATGACACCGGTGAGAATGCCTACTACCAGCTCGTCGCCTGGGATCCCGATGAGAAGGAGATGGTGGCCATCTACCGTTATCAGCCCGGTATCAGCCGGGAAGCCGTGGCTATGGCGTGAGCGGATCCGTCCGGAAACTGCGTACCGCGAATCTGTTTGATTTTTCAGATTCCTTCCGAAATGAGCTGCTGCCCCGTGCGATTGAACTCGGCCGTTCGGTGGCCAATCCGTCCGCAAAAAAGCATCGCTTCGGGTTTTTTGCCATTTGGAAAGGGCTGGGAACACTGTTGCGCATCTACCCCGAAACCCGCTATTTCTTCGGTACGGTATCGCTGCACACGCACATGAATCCCGATGCCGTCCGCTGTATCATCAGCTACCTGCAGAAACACTATGCGCCGCCGGAGCCCATGCTGAGGCCCAAAAAAGAGATTGCCTATGATCCGGGAGCGGATTGGTCCAAACCGACGAACGACAAGAAGCCCGGAGTTCGGGGTGCAACGGCTCCTGGAACCCCGGGTGCCGAAGGGCCGGTTGCAGTGACGCCGGAAGGTCCGGATGCAGCGGGGCGGGGTGTCCCGGACGCGGTGGCGCCCGGCTGCCCGGATACGCCCGAAAAGCGCATCAAGCACCTCACCGCCCTCATGGAGCACTATGGTGAAACCGTACCCATGATCCTGAAATCCTACATGAGCCTGGCCAAAGGTATCTGGTTCGACGGCGCCGTGATCGACCATCATTTTTCGGACGCGTGCATCATCAGCCTGATCGTGCCGTTGGAGAATATCGACCCGGAATTCCGCAGCAAATTCATGAAGGATCAGGAATCCGGGGACTCCCCGAGTCATCAGTGAATCGGGGAGTCTTTGCCCTGCACCTCTTACTTCAGCAGCATGACCTGGCGGGTCTGCGTGGTGTGTCGGGTTTCCAGCCGGACCAGGTACATTCCGCTGGCCAGGCGCGCAGCATCCCATGTGAGTTCGTGGCGCCCGGCATCCATCCGGGTGTCGGTCAGGATGGCGATGCGGCGCCCCAAAGCGTCATAGATGCTCACCCGGACCCGACCCGACTCGTGCAGATCGAATGACAGAATGGTGGACGGATTGAACGGATTGGGATAGTTTGCGTGCAACCGGGTTGTCAGCGGAATGTCCCGGTACAAATCGCGGCCAGGGTCGGCGTCCACCGGCAGGTCCTGGCGGATCAGTTCCCAGCGTTCGGTATCGGGACGCAAATCCAGACCCTCAGGCGTGGACAGCGACGCCCGCTGCAGTCTCAGAACAGGCGCCGTTTCCCAGTCGGTGCGCGCCCGGATGGTCAGCGTGACAAGTTCCGTGGCCGGGACCGCGACCACCGCACCGGCATGTGCCCACGCCGCTGACCAACCACTGTGCTGTGTGTTGGTCTGATCACTGTACTGTGTGTTCCATTCGCTGCTTTGTGTGTCACTTATATCGCTGTACTTTGTGCCGTTTTTACCACTGTACTGAGAGCCGTAACCTGCACTTATCGTTTTATCTTGTATACCTTGTGCGGTTTCATCCAGAAGGATGGACTTACGGATGGTTTCGGGTGCGCGGCCATGATGGAATCGGATCAGACGGTCCTGGGCCTGCCATTCGCTCGCCCAGTCGCCGGGATCAAAGGACACGAGTTCCCAGGCATCAGACGGCAGTTGATCCAGGGAGAACCGGGTGCTGATGCCAAGCAGCGGGACAGCCTGGTCGGACCGCAGCACTACATGCACGGTTTCCTGAGCCGGGAGAACGGGCAGTGACTTGGTCAGAATTGTTGTCAGGGCGATTTTTTGCGGGCCGGACGCGACGGTCTGCCCGAAATTGCGTCCTATGGCCAGTAAGTCACGGTATCCGACGAGTCCGTCACCGTCCGTGTCGGCGTGGGCGGCGATTTCGGGTACCCAGCGGACCACCGGTTGCGGGGCCCAGTTGATCCGTTGCGGGATGCGCTCGGGACCGGTCGACATCCAGTAGAAGGCCAGGTTCAGCACGTCGGCTTCCGTCACGCTCCCCATGCCGCTGGTGCTGCCCGGCCAGACGAACATNTCTTCGGTNTCGAGCGGGACCCCGGTGATCCGGACCTCGTCCAGGCGGTTGGTGCCTGTGGGACCGATATCGTTTCCGGCGATCGAGGTGTTGCCGATGCGCACCCATCGCAGCAGCAGTTCGGGCGCGTCCGCAGCGTCCGCCGGCAGGTTCATGGTGTACAGGGTCCACGATGTGCCGGCCTGGAAATCGCCATCCGGTATGGGCTGCCATCCAGCTGATCCATCTGCGGCCCCGCCATTCAGGCCGTAGTAGAGACGAAAATCGCGCGGACCGGTGCCGGAGCCGTTCATGCGAAACTGCAGGGTGAGCTCGCCGTAGCCGGTCGTGGCCAGCCGGGCCTCCCAGTATTTGTCATTAGGCGCCGGGGCATCGCTGCTGTCACCGTTGCCGGTATCAGGGCCCCCGTTTCCATTGTCATCCCCGCCACCATCGGAGCCATTGTCTCCGTCGCCACTGTCTACAGTATCTCCGTTATCGCCGCTATCATCACTATCTCCGGTGCCTCCGGTGTCCTCCTGCTGCCAGCTGTTGGAATTGGGCGCACGCCCGGAGCTGCCGGTAGTCCAGCCGCTGAAGCGCGCCCCGAACAGCGAGACCTCCGCCGGTGCGCCGGGCTGCAAGTTGGTAAACAGGCCGGTGTCGGCGGTCCATTGCTCACCGTCGAAAGTCCATTCGGACACGGTGACACGCGGTGTGGTCACGGTCACCTCTACGGCGGTAAACGTTTCAGCGTCCCACAGACCGCCCCCGTCGCTGTCGTAGCCGGCGAGAAGCTCGGGGTGATCGTCGAGGCGGAAGCGGCCAGTGACCAGCCATGAACCGACCGGCTGCTCCGGAGGGAACGGCGCCTCGAACCGGAATTGTCCGCCGGACGTACCGGTGTAGCTCAGCGGGACGATCTGGTCGAACGCCGCCGGATCCGGAAACGGTGCGGAACCGTCCCACACCCCGGCATCGATGATGACCATTTCGGCGGTGAGGCGTTCCGGGTCGGACAGATCATCAGCTGTGACACCCGATGCGGCCAGGCGGAAGCCGAACTGCAGCTCCGATCCGCGCGCGATGGTCACCGGACCGGGACCGGTGATGCCGGCATCGGACAGGTAGGGTGGAATGTCGATGCCGACGGCGTCAGGAAGCGGCGCGGGCAGGGGGGACCCGTCGCTATCGGTGAATTCCAGATACTCCACGGAAAACGAGGCCGGTCCGGCCGGTGCCCCGTCGCGGATGATAAAGTCCATATAGAGGATGTCTCCGTCGGCCGGCCGCTCCCCGTCGGTGCTGCTTATCGAGACGCCGAGACGTCCGCTTGGCAGATGCCGGGCGATGGTGACCGCATTGCCGTCGAACACCGGTCCGGGCCGTTCCTGCAGGAATGCGAGCCGTGCGGTATCGTATTGCAGTTCCAGTCCGGCATACTGAATGTCCGGCAGAGCGGATGCCCCGAAAGTGAGCACGCAGGGTACGCCGGGCAACAGCGGGGTGTCGTCGCAATCTACCGACAGTGATGTCGCCGGTTCGGCCGGCGGCTCGGATTCATCGGCCCACGCTTCGGCGAGATTCATGGTAAATGCGCTTGCACCCGTTGGCAGTGCGAATCCGGTCAGTGCCAGCAGCAGCGCACCAAAGAGCAAATTAACGTAGTAAAATGTGTAACTGGATTTCATTTCTTTTACCAATTTAGATTTACAAGGTCAGAATGGACTCACATGACAGGATGTTATCTTGTCCCTGTGTGTCAACCGGAGGCAGTCATGGTCGTTTCATGATCCTTTCCTTGTTTGATGAATAGTGGATTGTAAGTTCCCGTGTCCGCCTTCCGGATCAGCCGGGTCAACGGTGCGGGATACTCATAAGATTAGCCGGGCGAGCCTTCCTTTCAAATAATTTACTGTCAATTTGTGCCGATCGTGCTGATTGTGCCGATTGTGCCGATCGTGCTGATCGTGCTGATCGTGCTGATTGTGCCGATTGTGCCGATCGTGCTGATTTCTGCCAGCATAAACCCATCACAGCAGATTTTCAGGGAACACGGATTACTGCATCCCGGATAAAAAAGACTGGTGGGAGCTTCCCGGCTCGCGGTTTTGATCTGTTAGTACGGAATTTCGGGTCCCCGCGTATCGCGCACCGATAGAGGAAAGGGCGGGCCTCTCCGCCGGTCATCATGAAGAAATGCTGAATCTCGATTGTAATTGGGATATTCTGGAAAGTCCCTGAAAAAAAATGCTATCATATTTTTAATATATACGAGAATTTTAAAGTGGCTCAGAAACACTATATAGAATTTGTCGGGGTCAACGGAAGCGGCAAAACCACCCTGGCCCACAAACTAAATGAACATCTCAGAGAGAAGGGATGGTCCGTCATTGACCTTCCCCGTTCGCCCAAAGACTAAATCCGAAAGCCCAGGCCCTTTTCGCGTTTTCGGAAAATGCTCAAATACTACTTTTTCCATCCCCTTTGTTTCGCTGAATGTGTATATCTCCGATGGCATCCCGCGTACCGATACCATGGCAGCCTTCACACCCTCATAAAGAGGAAATACAAGGCAGAGAAGCATTTCCGGAAAAACCTCGACGCCATCCTGAGTCACGAGGGAACCTTCCAGTTCTACCGTACGGCCGGCCACCACATTGGCAGCGTGAGTCGTTTGCCCCGTTACCACGCTATTTTCCGCGCCCGCGCGTGCGGATACGAGCCGATTGTAATCAACCTTCAAATGGATGCCGTTTCAGCCCTGGAACGCTGCGGGCTGGTCAGGCCATCGGTCAAAGAACCGGACAGTTGGTCGCTTGCCAACGAACCCGCCGACCGACAGCATGATCTGTTTGACCAGTGGGTCATCAAAAAAGACCATGTCATGGACCTGGTCCGACAGCACGGGATTCGGGTGATCGACATCCCCACTTCCATCAGCGAGGATGAGACTATGGCCTCCTGTTGAAAAAACTGCAGGAGGTTGTTCCTGCCGGAAGCCGATGAGGATCTAACAGCGGCGGATGCGGCTTGAGACTCGGGAGGATACGATACGGTTAGTGACTCGGGCAGTCGCTGTTTGCGTGCGGGGTGGATGCGTCTCTGTGCTATCTTTAGACAATTTGTGATTATTTACGAAAATTCATTGATTCCACAAGAGGGATGTATTATACTCTTTTTCTTGAAAAACATATATGTTCAAATAATCTACTCATTATGTGGTAGACTTATTGAACATAAAAAAAATGGCCTGTGAGGGCACTATTTCGCGGTTCACCGGAATCAGATCGAACGTCGGATTCAGGTTCAACGCCGGGATGTGACCCAGCGTCGGATGCAGATCCAGCGCCGGATGCAGATCCAGCGTCGNATGCAGATCCAGCGCCGGATGCAGATCCAGCGTCGAATGCAGATCCAGCGTCGAATGCAGATCCAACGTTGATAGACAGTAACAGTCCCGGCTGACCCGGTCACCCGGCAGATGGGACTCACAAGGCGAAGCTGTATCCGGCCCCTATTTGCTCAGAATCATGACCTCCTCCTGCATCGCTTGCTCAGCACCATAATCACATCCCGCACCCGCATCCTGCTGTTGCTTACCTTCTTCTCGAACGTCCGCAATACGGGCTTCCTGCGGGGACTGGCAGAAGAATTCGGCGACTCGACCAACTCGGTCAGAACCGAATTGCTGCGTCTTGCCGATGCCGGGCTCATCCTGAGCCGCGACAATGGCCGGCGGCGGTACTATCGTGCCAATCCACGCCATCCGCTGTTTCCCGAACTTCGGAACCTGGTCCACAAATCACTGGGGCTCGATCAGGTTCGGCAGGTCCTGTCCAGCCGGGAGGATATGCAACTTGTGCTGGCCATCGGCACGTACGCGCGCGGACGCGATTCCGGCACCATCGAACTGATGATCGTCGGGCGCGACGAGCCTCCGGATCTTGACGGAATTGTCACAAGGGCCGAAGAAACCTGCGGGCGAGCTATCCGGCCTTTCCTGTTCTCCGAACAGCAGTTCCTTCAACTGCGGCGATCCCTCAGGTTGGATCACGTTTTGGTACTTCGGGAGGATGAAGGTGCCGCCCAAAAACTGCTCGAGAGCTTTCGCGATCCCCGGTGGGAGGGCGACGAAGAGTGGAGGAAGGATATCTGCTGGATGACCGACACGCTGGATCCGGCCGAAACACAACTGGACAGCGTGCCCCGGCCATCTGATCCCCGAGGCGATGGCGAGTCCGTTCAACCCGGAGCAAGCAGTATGAATAAATCCCGGCCATCCGATCCTGAAAACGATGGTGAACCTGTTCTTTCGGGACCGGGCACTGAGGATGGCTCCCGGGTATCCGAACCGGAGAGTGACGGCGACGCCGGCGAAAACGGCGAAACCTGTAATGCTGGTCATACCGGCAACTCATCCACCGGGAAAAAGGATAATGGACATGGGCATCCTAACGCATCCAACACCCGCCGCAAGAAGCATCATTTTTACTGAAAAGTCTCTTATCTTTCTGTTTCACATCAAAATCGACATCAAAGTATGAGTTCGCAATCACCGCGGCATCCTGACAATATGGGCAACGGGCTGTCCAACGGCAGCTCCTCCTCCGGTCCGGGCAACGGTCCGGGCAACGGTCCGGGCAACGGCAACGGTCCGGGATACGGCAACGGCCCGGGCAACGGCAACGGTCCGGGCAACGGCAACGGTCCGGGCAACGGTCCGGGATACGGCAACGGCCCGATCGCGGCCGACGCCGACGACGAAATCGACCTGCGCAAACTCGCTGCCACC
>SL_8KL_010_SEDDRAFT_10005321_pt1 | contig 10108 bp, 7 predicted proteins | sample SodLakKL_010_SED_4_FD_11160 | JGI IMG/M metagenome (IMG submission 11160) | reverse complement strand
TGGAACCAGTATCATGAACACATTGATTGGATTAAACAATGGCAGCCAAACAGTGAAAAAGTCCATGCAATTCTATCAGACATTCAAGTAAAACTAGACTGCCAGGAAGACATCGATATTGCCCTAATCTATTTTGTCGGTGCATTTGAGAATAATGCCTTTGTAGCACCTTATAGTCAAAATCGACTGGCCTTATGTCTCCCTGTTGAAAATGGCGATAGTGATATTCTAATTGCTCATGAATTAACCCATATTGTTCATGCCAAAACTGCGCAGTTATCAGGTGCATGGGAGCGAACAATCGCCACGGTGATCATTCAAGAAGGTTTAGCGGCCCATATGAGTAAAGAGATTGTTCCTGATCAACAAGATGCAGCCTATATTGAATACAAGGCTGGATGGTTACAAGAGTGCCATGCTTACAGGAATCAGATCATAAAGGGAATCATTCCTTATTTACAGCAATCCTCATCTGAAGTCGTGACTAAGTTTACGGTTGGGAAAGGAACAACCAATCACGAACGTGAAGCATATTATGTTGGCTGGGTCTTAGTGCAATACCTGTTAGAAAGAGGAAGCACTTTTAAAGAGATTGCTCATATTCAAGAACAGGATTTAGCTCAACTGGTTAAAGAAAACTTAGTTCAATAGGGACGGGGCAATTTTGTCACATGGCATTATTTGATTCTACATTGATCATTTCATCTTCTTGTTTAACAGTGAAAAATAGTGCTTTAAGCTTTTTATAGTCAGAAGACTTTAAAAAGCGTATTTTTATCTGAATTGCGGTATTTTTTTGCAGGATAAGCCGGGTAGTTGAAGAAATAAGATTAGTGTTAAAACATATCGGGTAATAATGAAGGTGTGGTGTGAAATATGGCTGTTAGAATTTTGCATTGTGGAAAATCTATTGAAAATTATAACTTATGTGCAGAAAAGAGAGTGGCTGGTTTCACAAAAAGGGTGGCAGAAAAAGGTGATATTGTTTATGTTGCTGTTAAGGTGGGAAAATCAACCATTTGTGGTGTTAGAGGTAGATTAGATGAAGTAACTATGGACAAACCCTGGGAGGATTCAGACAGGTATGTACAAGCTTTTAAAATGATAGATGTGGAGTTTTGCAAGCCTTTTGATTTGAAAATACTGGCTGAACCAGGTGGACAATATTGGCCAATAAAATATATTCAAGGTTCTAAAGAGATTAAAGATGAAAGAGCTATTGAGCTTTTAGAACAAACATTTGTTGCTAATAAACAAGAGTCATTACAAAGACTTGAAGAGGACCTAGATAGTGAAGAAGAATATGAGGAAGAATATGATGAGGAAGAAATGAGTGAAGATGAAGTTGCATTACAAGAACATATAAAGATCATGGGAACGTTTGAGACAGTAAGATTTTTAAATGAAACTGATCCATATATGGGGCTTGAGAATTCGGTTAATAATTATTTCTATGAATTATTCCCAGATTTTCCTTGTGAAAGCTCCTTGCTAATAAAAGAGAACAAGATGTTTAAAACTTCTGGAGTAGATAGTGGTAATAAAAAAAATGTTTCAGGGATTCAAGGAATACCAGATGCATTACTAATAAAATATACTAAAGATGATGAAGTGCCATTGAAAGTAATATTAATAGAATATGAGTGTTATGGTGAAGCTAAAATTAAGACCATTGAAAAATTCAACTACCTAAATGGGCATATAATCCCACAATTAATGCGATTTGCTTCAACATTTAGTATTGTTACCGATAGGCAGATCCGAGAAAAGACAGTTAAGCTATGGACAGACAAGATAATGAGCTATATATATGAAGACATATCAATAAGAGATAAGGTTACTTCCTGGATAAAAGAGTTATACCCTGACATCGATGAACAGCAGATTGCACTAAAGCTTAATAATTTATTAATACAGGCTTTTCAGACAAATTTAGGCATAATGCTTATTATAGATGAATTGAATAATGAACAAAGGGATACAATTAAAAATATTATTGGTTCTTTTAAATTAGAAAACAGCGATAGCATAAGTTTTTATGGGTATGTGGTGAGATTGGAGCAAAAAATAAATGTAATAAATGAAAGTTTAGAATATGCATTGTCAGTGCAGCAGTTTTATTAGAATAACTTCTTTGGAATCTATATGACGAAGCTAATTATTGATAAATAGCTAAATACATAATCAAAGCAGCAAGCTCCAGTAATAAATCTTATTATGGGTTACACTCCTAACTGTATTATTTTAAGTTACTAATCGTCGATTTATTATAATTAAATGATTTAAATATATGGAAGGAGTGATTATGTCGTGACTCCTCTTTCAGAAGAAAAGTATCATCCAAAGATACCTAGGGAAGTAGCAGAAAAACTAAATATTAGTGAGCAAGTGGTTATAAACTGGCGAAGGCGAGCTCTTAATGTTCCAGAGGCTGATCCAGAAGAAAAGAACAAGCACCGTGCTGGTGGATCTATACCGAAACCTGAAGAAATACTTGGTCAAATAGGAAAGCAACACTATTCTCGTATAAGAGTGACTGCTAAGTTATTGGGAATATCCGAACAGAAAACTTGTAGATTATTAAAAACGTGCAGTTTGGATGGGATTAATTTATGCAAATTAAGAACCCCAGAAAAAACCTTATATGTTATTGGATTTATAATTCAAGTATAGAACCGTACAATAAAAGATACCCGTTCTAAAATAGAAAAGGTAAGTGATCAGTCATGACATTTCCAGTTGAATATGTTAAAGAGCGAATAGATAATCTATTTATCGCTTATTCGAATATTTATATTGATGATGCTATTCTGGCTCTAAAGCAATCACCTGAGGCAGAAGCAGTAATTATGCAGCCCTATGAAAGTCTTGGGAGTTTTACTTCTACACGAAAAGCAATAAGGGTATACAAAGAAATGAAGGGAGACCAAGAAATACCAATTTTATTTACTCCTGAAGGAAGAATGGCTGAAGATGGGCAATCCTTTGAATATGGTGCAAGGCTCATTGATTTATTTGATGTTTCTTTTATTGAGGTTCATAAGCTTATTAATTTTATGTTGATTACTGGCAAATGGGTTTTACAAACTCATGATAAATACTTATATGCAAAGAGGGACATACTGGTTGTTAGGGCTCCTATCATAGAATTGTCTAGTAAAATACCTGTTCAATCAGCATTGAATGTTTTAACTCATAATAAAGGAGAGCCTACTAAGGCAGTAGCAATACCAGCACCTAAAGAAATTAATAATGAATATGAAGGTGTCCTAAGGGAATTATCGGGTTGAGATTAAATGAATCATAAAACTATAGCGAAAGGATAACCTAATCGATGGAACAAAGATAAAGCAACTTCAGGTTTTGTTTTATATCGAGAAGATGAGGAATGGTTCAAAAGAGATGCCTGAGAAATAGGCAATCCATAGAGGTGTTAAGGACATGTATCTGATTAACAAAAATACAAATATTATATCTAAAATCCCTCAAAAAACTTTTGCGGAACTTGGATTTAAGGAAAAAGAACATCTTCAAGAATGGCTTGCTAATAATCCAGAGGCTTTGGGGGAAGAACTGCTTGTCATTCAAAAAGAGTTCAGCGGCTTTAGTGATACCAAAGAGAGACTTGATTTACTTGCCTTAGATAAACAAGGTAACCTGGTTATTATAGAAAACAAATTGGATGATACGGGGAAGGATGTAACATGGCAGGTTCTGAAATATGCTTCTTACTGTTCTACGTTGTCAAAAAAGGATATTACAGAAATATATCAGGACTATCTTGATAAAATAAGTAGCAATGAATCAGCAGAAAATATCTTGACAGAGTTTTTTAATGACAGTGAGTATGAAGAGATTCAGTTAAATAAAGGGCAGACCCAAAGAATAATAATGGTTGCTGGTGATTTCCGTAAAGAAGTTACTTCTACCGTGCTATGGTTAATGAATTACAAATTAAGAATTCAGTGCTTTAAAGTTACACCTTATGCACTAGAGGATCAGTTGTTCTTGGATGTTGAACAAATTATCCCTATGAAAGATACTGAAGAATATATTATTAGTATGGCTGATAAAACACACGAAGACATTAATTCACAAGAAGAATTAAAAACTAGGCACTACTTGAGGATGGAATTTTGGAAATTGCTTTTAAACGATATGAACAAAAAAACAGATTTATTCCAGAATGTCAATCCCACCAAAGACCACTGGTTAATTGCTGGTGCAGGGATGAGTGGTGTTGGTTTCAGCTTTTCAATAGGTAAAAATTATGCAAGGACAGAAGTTCATATTGCCAGACCTGTCGCTGAAGAAAATAAATTTATCTATGATGAGCTTTACAAGCTAAAAGAAAATATTGAAGCGGAGTTTGGTGAACCCATTGAGTGGGAAAGGTTAGATGATAAAAAGGTCAGTCGTATTAAACATGTAAAGCGAGATGTAAACTTTTATGATAAGGATGATTGGGAGAAAATGATAGATTTTATGGTCGATAGTATGGTTAGAATGGAGAAGGCTTTTAAATCAACTTTAGGAAATATAAATCTGAAACTGAAAGCTAAAGTCACATAATATGAATATACCTGAAAACATCAGTAATTATATAGAAGATAGAAACCCCGAGTTAAGGTATGCATCGTTTGATTATTGCTATAATTACTATAAATCATTTCATGAAAATGACAAGGTTGAAGAAATAGCTTCCCAAGAGAATCTTCAGATGAGCTGTTTGCAATTAGGTTTTTATTTAGCGAGTTGGGGCATGTTCAGAGGCTCATCCTTTCTACTTAAAAGGAGCTTCAAGCACTTTGAATCATTAATTAAAGAAATATCTTCTATGGGTAATTTATTATGGGAGATTGACATTGATTCATATTCGAATAAGAATATTGACTTGATCATTTACTCTAAAGACATGATCAGGAATAAGCTAGGTGATCCGTCAGAATATGCATCTGACACTTTAATTTCTAAAATTATGTTAGGTGTATTTGGCAATGTTCCAGCTTTTGACCAAAACTTCTGCATTGGATTCGGTATGAATAAATCTTTGATAAAAAATAATTTATTAATCCTCAAGGATTATTATAAGGACTATCGAAGCGAAATAGATGCTCAAAGAATAAAAACAATTGATTTCGAAACTGGAAAAGAAACTGATCGATTTTACACAAAAGCTAAAATTATTGACATGGTTGGTTTTATTGAAGGCATGAAAGCGAAAAGTTGATTACAAAAAATAATGTTTTGGAGGCTGACCATTGAACAACTTCCAAGAAAAAGTAAACTTCATCTGGAGCATAGCTGAACTGCTTCGAGGGCCGTACAGGAAAGAACAATACGGTGATGTTGTTTTACCGATGTGTGTATTAAGAAGATTTGATAATGTCCTTGAGCCTACCAAAGAAGAAGTGCTCCAGAAATGTGAAGAACTTAAAAAAACAAGTTTGCAAAACATCGATCTCTTTTTAAACAAAACCTCCGGTCAAAGCTTCAACAATACCAGTAAATATGACTTCCAAAAACTCCTTGATGAACCTGATAACATTGCCAATAACCTCAGAAACTATATCAATGGTTTCTCCAAAAATGCCCGTGAAATCATCGAATACTTCGATTTTGACAAACAGATCACTAAGCTTGATAGCAATAACTTATTATATCTTGTCCTCTCCAAGTTTAATGAAATAGACCTCCACCCTGATACGGTCAGCAACATGGAAATGGGCTACATTTTTGAAGAATTAATTAGAAGGTTCTCTGAACATGCTGAAGCTGGTGACCACTATACCCCCAGAGAAGTAATCCGCTTAATGGTTAATTTATTACTCAATGAAGAACAAGAAGATCTAACTAAAGAAGGTTTGGTTACCACTGTTTATGATCCTGCTTGCGGTACAGGTGGAATGCTTTCTATTGCAGAAGAATATTTAAGAGAGTTAAACCCTGGCATCCAAGTTGAAGTATTCGGTCAGGAGCTAAATCCTTATTCATATGCTATCTGTAAAGCTGATATGTTAATGAAAGGTCAGAATGCAGATAACATTGTTTTGGGAGATAGTTTTACTGATGATGGTCATAAGGGTAAACAGTTCAGATATATGCTTACCAATCCTCCCTTTGGTGTGGAATGGAAAAAGGCAGAAAAGATAATTAGAGATGAACATGAAAAGCAAGGTTATGACGGAAGGTTTGGTGCAGGTCTGCCTAGAATATCAGATGGCTCCCTCCTTTTTTTACAGCATCTTATCTCCAAAATGAAAGCCAATGAAAATGGTTCCCGGATAGCTATTATCTTCAATGGTTCCCCACTTTTTACTGGAGATGCCGGCTCAGGGGAATCAGAGATCCGCAGGTGGATTATAGAAAATGACCTGCTGGAAGGGATTATTGCCTTACCCGATCAACTTTTTTATAACACTGGAATATTAACCTACATCTGGATTGTCTCCAATAAGAAGAATGATGATATTAATAAAGGAGCTGTCCGTAAAGGCAAGGTTCAACTACTTAATGCTGTTGATTTTTATGAGAAGATGAGAAAGAGTTTGGGCTACAAAAGAAATGAAATCAGCCCTGAACAGATTAAAGAGATAACCAGGATCTACGGTGATTTTAAAGATAGTGAGCATAGCAAGATCTTTGATAATGAGGATTTTGGCTACCATAAGATAGTGGTTGAAAGACCTTTAAGGTTAAACTTCCAGGCTAGTGAAGAACGCATTAACAGGTTATATGAGGAAAACAAGTTTGTTAACTTAGCCAAGTCCAAAAAGAAAGGACAGGCTGGAGAAGAAGAAATAGAAAGAGGCAAGGAGTTTCAGGAAAGAATTATTGAGACCTTAAAGGAAATTGATTCTTTTGTTTATAAAAACAGGGATGAGTTTACAAAATTACTAAAAGATACTTTCAAGCATAAAAGTATTTCTCTTGATGTTTCACTCTTAAAATCAATACTATCAGCCTTATCAGAATGTGATGAAACAGCAGATACCTGTCTTGATAACAAAGGCAACCCTGAACCCGATCCCGAGTTGAGGGATACAGAGATTGTTCCCTTAAAAGATAACATTCATGCCTATTTTGAAAGGGAAGTAAAACCGCATGTTCCCGATGCCTGGATTGATGAAAGTAAAACCAAAGTTGGTTATGAGATACCTTTAACCAGGCATTTCTATAAATATAAACCGCCAAGACCTTCGGAAGAAATCATGGAAGAAATTAAAGAACTTGAAGAACAGATTGCTGAAAAGATTAAAAGGGTGATGGCTTGATGTATAAGCGGTATGAGAGGTATAAAGATTCAGGGATTGAATGGATTGGGGAGATTCCTGAGCATTGGGATTTAAAACAACTTAAGCATGTTTGTAAAATAATAATGGGTCAATCACCAAGTTCAGATGAATATAATATTAACCAATATGGATTACCTTTCTTGCAAGGAAATGCAGAATTCGGCAAACAGAATCCTACACCTAAATTGTATTGTAGGCAACCAAATAAAAAAGCAAAAAAGGGCGACATACTATTATCGGTACGTGCACCTGTAGGGGCTTTAAATATTGCAGATCGGGAATATGGTATAGGAAGAGGATTATGTGCAATTAGAAGTTACTCTGTTAACAATAACTATTCTTGGTATCTTATGCATGGAGTACTGAACGAATTATATCTGATGATGACAGGTAGTACTTATGATGCTGTATCTGCTGAAGACGTTAAGAATGTTACAGCAATTGTCCCTATGTTAAATGAACAAAAAGCTATTGCTAACTACCTTGACCTTAAAACATCCGAAATAGATTCCCTTATAGCTGACAAGGAAAAGCTAATTGAAAAATTAGAGGAATATAAGCAATCTATAATAACCGAAGCTGTGACCAAAGGGCTTAATCCTAATGTAAAAATAAAAGATTCAGGGATTGAATGGATTGGGGATATTCCAGAGCATTGGGATGTAAAGAAAGTTAAGCACATTACCAGTTACATCGGTAGTGGCAAGACTCCACGTGGGGGATCTGAGGTTTATCCTGAACATGGGGTTTTGTTCCTAAGAAGCCAAAATATTTACCCTGATGGATTATGGCTTAAGGAAAAAATATTTATAGATGAAGAAATGGATCACGAAATGAAGAATACAAGAGTAAAAAGGCAAGATGTTTTACTAAATATTACTGGAGCTTCTATAGGTAGGGCTAGTATTGTTCCTGATGATTTTCCTAGGGCTAATGTAAACCAACACGTATGTATTTTGAGANCGCTTATAATGAAAGTTGTTCCATCCTTATTGCACATAATAATAACCTCTAAATATCTGCAGAGCCAAATATTTATGCACCAAAGTGGCAGTTCAAGAGAAGGGTTAAACTTTGAACAAGTTGGTAATCTCATGATCGCCTTGCCTCCTATTGAAGAGCAAAGAGAAATAAATATTTATCTTTATGAAAAAACAAAACTGATAGATGTTTTGGCAAATGATATTAATACAGCTATAAATAAACTAAAAGAATACCGCCAATCCTTAATCTACGAAGCAGTAACAGGTAAAATAGATGTCCGAGAGTATCAAACTGAAAGGAGTGAGCAACTTGCCTAAAACTCCACAAGAACTTACAGAAGGTGGTTTTGAGGAATATATTCAGGAATATCTAATCAATCATGGCTATAATAAAGGCGATCCGAAAAACTACAACAAAGAATATGCCCTTGATACAACAATCCTCTTTGACTTCCTAGAAGATTCCCAGCCCCAGAAATTAGACAAACTAAAAGATATCTACAAAGACCAGTACAAATACAGGATTATAACCCGCCTTGATACCGAACTGAATAATAGGGGTATGATCGATGTACTAAGGCATGGAATCAAAGATTACGGTGTCCACCTTTCTTTAGCAAATTTTAAACCAGCCACCAGTATGAACAAAGAAATGGTGGAACAGTATAACAAAAACCAGATCTCTGTAACAAGGCAGATCCACTACAGCACCAAAAATGAAAACAGCGTTGACTTAACTATTTTTGTCAATGGTTTACCGGTAGCTGTTCTGGAATTAAAAAATCCCTTTACCGGGCAAACCTATGAACATGCCATAAATCAGTTTATGAAAGACAGGCAACCCAATGAACTCTTATTCCGCTTCAAGAAAAGAACTATTGTCTTTTTTGCTGTTGATACCGATGAAGCATACATGACCACCAGGCTGGCAGGAGATAACACGGTATTCTTACCCTTCAATAAAGGTTATGAAGGTGGAAAAGGTAACCCTCCCACAGAAGACGGCTTTAAAACTTCTTATCTCTGGGAAGAAGTGCTTCAAAAAGACAGCCTCTTAGACATAATTAAACGCTTTATCCACCTTGAGAAAGAAGAAAAAGAAATTGAGGGTAAAAAAGTAATCAAAGAAACTCTTATTTTCCCAAGGTATCATCAACTTGATTCAGTAAGAAAACTAGAAGCTGATGCGAAAGTTTCTAAAGCAGGTAATAACTATCTTATCCAGCATAGTGCCGGCTCAGGTAAAACAAACTCCATTTCCTGGCTGGCACACAGGCTTGCTAACTTACACGATCCTAATGATCAACCTGTGTTTAATAATATAGTGATTGTAACCGATAGAAGGACACTGGACAGGCAACTGCAGGAAAGCGTGTATCAGCTGGAACATAAATACGGTGTAGTAGAAAAAATCGAAAAAGATTCAAGCCAGCTTGCTAATGCATTAAGTAGTGGCTCAAAGATTATAATCTCCACTCTCCAAAAATTTCCCTTTATTTTGGAGAAAGTAAGCGAGCTTGGCACAAGAAACTATGCTGTTATTATCGATGAAGCTCACTCAAGTACAGCTGGTGAAACCATGGGAGCATTAAGGGAGGCTTTATCTGCCGATTCTTTGGAAGAAGCAACCAAAGTTGAACGGGAGTTGGAAGAAAAAGCTCACGATCCCGAAGATGCTATTTTAGAAGAAATCCGTAAACGTGGCATTCAGCCCAATATCAGCTTCTTTGCTTTTACTGCTACCCCGAAAGCTAAAACACTAGAGGCATTCGGTACTCCCGGTGAAGACGGGTTACCGAAACCGTTTCATTTATACTCCATGAGGCAGGC
>SL_8KL_010_SEDDRAFT_10005319_pt1 | contig 10112 bp, 5 predicted proteins | sample SodLakKL_010_SED_4_FD_11160 | JGI IMG/M metagenome (IMG submission 11160) | reverse complement strand
GTATGTTTCCATCGAACGCCTGGTCCAGTTCCTGGTTGCCACCGATGTTTACATCACCCCTTATTTAAGCCGGGAACAGATCACCTCCGGGACCCTCGCTTATGCCCTGGCCTGCGGTAAAGCGATTGTTTCCACTCCCTACATCTATGCCGAAGAACTCCTGGCCGAAGATCGCGGCTACCTGGTTCCTTTTAAGGACAGCAAGGCGATGGGGCAGGCCGTGACCAACCTGTTAAGCGACGAAGCATTACGTAATCGGATGCGGAAAAACTCTTACCAGTATGGCCGGCAGATGATTTGGAAGGAAGTAGCCCGCAATTACGCTGCTTCTTTCGAACAGGCCCGATTTAGTTATAGCGAAATGCTCTGTCAACCGGCTCAAAGCGCCGAAAGCACGGAACGGGTTATCCTGCCCGAAGTCAATTTAAGGCATCTGCGTGCCCTGACCGATGATACCGGACTGCTGCAGCATGCTGTTTTTTCGGTGCCTAACCGCAATCATGGATACTGCACTGATGATAATGCCCGCGCCTTGATTGCGGTAGTCATGAATTGGCGTCTTTTTAAAGATGAAGCTATTTTTCCGCTTCTCAAAACATACCTGAGCTTCCTGTTCCATGCTTTTAATGAAGATAAAAAGATGATGCGAAACTTTATGGATTATGAACGCTGCTGGCTTGAAGATGCCGGTTCTGAAGACAGCCAGGGCCGCGCCGCCTGGGCGCTTGGCTATTTCATCGCCCATCCGCCCAGTGAAGATTTGCTGGGCCTGGCCAACCGCCTGTTCAAGGAAATTATCAATAATGTCTGCAGCTTTAGCTCCCCGCGAGCCTGGGCCTTTGCCGCCCTGGGGGCTAGCTATTACCTCCGCCGGTTTGGAGGTGATCGGCGGGTCCGCCAGATTCTGAGTGAACTCGGAGAAAATATGCTCCGCCTTTTCCGGCAGAATGCCTCGGAGGACTGGTACTGGGGCGAAGATATAGTCTCCTACGATAATGCCCGCCTGTCTCAAGCCTTGATTGTGACCGGAAGCTACCTGGAAAACGAAGAAATGTATGAATGCGGGATAAAAAGTCTACACTGGTTAATAGAGATTCAGACCAACCCGGAAGGTGGACACCTGTCGCTTATTGGTAACGACGGCTGGTACAGGAAAGATGGAGAAAAAGCCCGTTTTGACCAGCAGCCTGTCGATGCCACGGCCCTGACCGATGCCTGTTACCAGGCCTTTGTGACGACAGGTGAAGCCCACTGGCTCAAAAAAATGGAATGGGCCTTGAACTGGTTTTTCGGCAGCAACGATATCCATCAACCGCTCTACCACTTCTCCCGCGGTGGCTGCTACGATGGTATCCAACCGGCCGGTGTAAACCAGAACCAGGGCGCAGAATCAGTTGTCTCGGTAATACTGGCTTTGCAAAGAGTTCACCTGGTAGCCCACCAGGGCCTCTCCCAGGAACTGCTCATGCCAAAAGGCTGGAGTTTTGAAGACAATGAATGATCGAAGACATAACGGGGCAGGATTTAGAGAGGACAGCTTTTTAAAATGGATATTGCAAGACAATCCATTTGACCGCTTTTATGAATAAAGATGGGGTGATCTTATGTATGTAGTAATCTTGGCCGGCGGAAGTGGAACTCGTTTATGGCCGCTTAGTCGCGAATTGTTTCCCAAACAATATCTGTCTTTGCCTCTTGCCGGGGCAGGAGCTGCTGAAAAGACGTTATTTGAGGCCACTTTTGATCGGGTTACCGCTGCGGTATCTCCTTTGAATATTGTTGTGGTCACCCATTGCGATCAGGCTGCTGAAGTAAGGCGCCAGCTTGATGGGGCCGGACTTTCCCAGGTGCTTGTGCTTAAAGAGCCGCAGTCCCGCAATACTGCTGCCGCGATCGGCCTTGCTGCCTGCTACCTGCAGGGTGAAGCAGGCCCAGACGCAGTAATGGCGGTCCTGCCATCCGATCACCTCATCAAGGATCACGCCCGCTTTAATGAACTTCTGCTCACCGGCCGGGCTGCAGCACAGCAGTATGGCCTGGTCACTTTTGGCATTCGCCCCACCTACCCTGAAACCGGGTATGGCTACATATGCTGCGGTGAGAAGCTAGACCATTCAACCCACAGCGTCGCTAAATTTGCGGAAAAACCCGACCTTGAAACAGCAAAGTATTACCTTGAGGATTCCCGTTATCTCTGGAACAGTGGGATGTTTGTTTTTCGGGTTGATGCGCTTCTCGAGCAATATAGCAAACACTTACCGGAAATGTGTGACGCACTTTATAAAATAGACTACTATAAGTTTTCAAACCTCGAAGAAATCTATCAAAACCTGGAGAAAATCTCTATTGATTACGGTATTTTAGAACGCGCAGACGGGGTAACAGTTATCCCGACCGACATTGACTGGAGTGACCTGGGCAGCTGGGAAGCTTTCTACCAGGTCGCCCCCAAAGATGAAGAGGGCAACTATATTAAAGGGCGGGCCATCCCGGTCAATACTGAAAACAGCCTGATTATCTCTGATAAACGGCTAATCGGCACAGCCGGCATCAAAGATTTAGTGATCGTTGATACTCCTGATGCCCTGCTGGTTTGCGATCGCAACCAGACCCAGGATGTCAAAAAAATAGTGGACCAGTTGTCCGCGCAGGGTGCTAAGGAAGCCAAAGAACATCAAACCGTTTACCGGCCCTGGGGCAGCTACACTTCTCTTGAAATTGGCGACAAATACCAGGTTAAAAGGATTAACGTTAATCCCGGATCGCGCCTCAGCCTGCAGAGCCACCGCTACCGATCTGAAAACTGGGTGGTAGTCAACGGGGAGGCTTATGTGACTATCAATGATCAGCAGTTTACAGTTCAGCAGGGTGAGCACATTTTTGTCCCGGCCGGAGCGCGCCACCGTATGGAAAATAAAGGGAAAGGGCCGCTTGTTTTCATCGAGGTGCAAAGCGGCGATTACCTTGGCGAAGATGATATCGAACGCTTTGAAGATGATTACGGGCGTACGGATGCAGCCGGGGAAACTTCTTGTGGGGGAGATAACCCGGCAAAACCGCCCTCCTCGCTGGCAGCAGCCCTGAACCCGGCTCAAATAGCCCGCCAGCGCTTTGAACAATGGCTGGCCCACCCCGATCTCGAAACAGATATGCGCCAGGAATTACTGGCCATGCAGGATGATGCCGAGCAGATCCAAACCCACTTCGGCAGTGAGCTGGCCTTTGGCACCGGCGGGATGCGCGGGGTAATCGGCCCCGGATTGAACCGTATTAACCGCTATATCATTCGCCGCGCCACTCAGGGCCTGGCTGATTACTTAAACAACCTTGCGGCAGCAACCCCATCGTCAGAAGGGTCCTCGGGCGATCGGAATTCTTTCAAAGAGGCTTCTTTAAAGGTAGCTATCGCCTATGACACCCGCCGTTACTCAACTGAATTTGCCGAAGCCGCCGCCGGGGTTTTAGCGGCCAATGGGATTAAAGCCCTGCTTTTTAATGATATTCGACCCACCCCGGTCCTCTCCTATGCCACCCGCGAACTCGGCTGTGCGGCCGGTATTGTAATTACTGCCAGCCACAACCCTCCGCAGTATAACGGTTATAAAGTATACGGCCCCGATGGAGGGCAGGCGGTCAGCCCGCTGGTCGACGATCTTGTCGAAGCTATTGAAGCAGTAGATATGTTCCATGATGTGCAGACCATGCCCCGGGAAAAAGCCATTGCAAAAGGGTTAATGGAAACTATAGATCCGGCTTTGGATCAAAACTACCTGGACAGAGTAAAAGCCCTGTCCTTAAGCAAACCACGGGAGAATATAAAAGTAGTTTTTACGCCCCTGCACGGGACCGGGGGAGTTCACATTCCGACCCTGCTTGCTGAATCTGACTACATCGCACTATTCCCGGTCGAGGAGCAGAGCAACCCCGATTCAGAATTCAGTACCGTGCAGGTGCCCAACCCCGAAGACCCGGCAGCGCTCGAGATGGCCCTGGCAAAAGCTCGCCGCGTTGAAGCAGACCTGGTTTTAGCAACCGACCCCGACGGAGACCGGGTCGGCACTGCTATTCGAGATCACCGGGGCAGCTACGTGATCTTAAGCGGCAACCAGGTCGGAGCACTGCTTATCGAGTACATCTGCAGCCGCCTGGTGGAGCAGGAGGCCATGCCTGCCGGACCGGCCCTGATTANAACAATTGTGACCGGTGACCTCGGCCGCAGGATTGCAGAATCTTACGGCCTGCAGGTTATCGAAACCCTGACCGGTTTTAAGTTTATCGGTGAAAAAATCAAGGAATTTGAAACCCGGGGCACCCCCAGGTTTATTTTTGGCTACGAAGAAAGCTGCGGTTACCTGTCCGGTACTTTTGTGCGGGACAAAGATGCAGCTATTGCAGCTTACCTGCTTTCAGAAATGACCGCCTATTACAAGGAACACGGTAAAAATCTGCTTCAGGTCTTAGATGACCTCCAACAAAGCTTCGGTTACCACTACGAAGACCTTTTTACCATCGAACTGCAAGATATCTCTGAAGCGGACCGCCATGTTGCCGCCTACCATGCGCTGCCCGCCCAACTTGGCGGCCTGAAAGTCGTGGAAAAGAGAGATTATGAGCAGGGCAAGGGCTGGGATTTACAGTCCGGCCGGGAATACGAGCTTACTTTGCCCCGCTCCCCGGTTTTGCACTTTCGTTTAGAAGACGGTTCGTGGTTTGCCGTGCGCCCCTCAGGTACCGAGCCGAAAGTCAAGTTTTACCTGTCTGCTACAGCTCCGGAAGCCTTTGCAGCAGAGCAAAAATTGGCTCATTTGCGTGAAGCCGTGATAGAGATAAAATGAAAAATGATAAAGTCGACACAATAATTTTAGGCGCCGGGGTGATTGGCCTGGCTGTTGCTGCACAGCTTTCTGAACGCCGGTCGGGAAGCTCCGCCGTTTTGATTGATCGGCACGAAAGCTTCGGCCGCGAAACGTCCAGCCGCAACAGCGAAGTGATTCACGCCGGCATCTACTATCCGACCGGGACCTTGAAAGCAGGGCTNTGCGTAGAAGGCAAAGCCCTGCTTTATGAGTTTTGCGATCAGTGGCAGATCCCCTACCAACGCACCGGTAAACTAATCGTTGCCAGGACTGCTGAAGAATCAGCTTCTCTGGAGGAACTGCTCAACCAGGCTACCGCTAACGGGGTGGATGATCTCGAAACACTCGGATTCTCTCAAATAAGCAAACTCGAACCCTCTGTCAGCGCGAAGTATGCCTTATTCTCCCCCTCCACCGGGATCATTGACAGCCATGCCCTGATGACCCGCCTGGAGCAAAATGCCCTGCAAAACGGGGTTTTGCCCGCTTACTGCCATTTCGTGTACGCAATCGAACCGCTCAGCGAAGGATACCGGGTCCATTTTGAAAACCCCGACCGCAGCACCGATGCCCTGGACTGCCTCCATCTGATCAACTGTGCCGGACTGCAGTCTGACCGCATAGCAGCCCTGACCGGGATCGATCCCGCAGCAGCCGGTTACCGTTTATATCTTTGCAAGGGTGAATACTTCAGCCTTCCCCAGGTTAAGGGCAGTCTGATCAGGCACCTGATTTATCCGCCCCCGCTGCACGGTCTGACCGGACTGGGCATTCATGCCACCAAAACGCTGGACGGCCGTCTCAGGCTCGGCCCGAACACGCACTATATTCCTGAAGAAGATTACCGCGTTGATCCGGACCACGCCGCTGATTTCTACCGCTCTGTCAAAGAATTTTTACCTTTCATCGAAGAAGCTGATCTCGAACCCGAAATGGCCGGGATCAGGCCCAAATTATCCGGTCCCGGCGAACCATTCCGTGACTTTGTAATCCGCGAGGAATCAGAACGCAGCCTCCCCGGCCTGATCAACCTGATCGGCATTGAATCACCGGGCCTGACGGCCTCCCTCAGCATTGCCCGCCTGGTCGGTAAATTGCTCGGAGCATAAAAAAAAGAGCCTGCTGCTTACAGTGCGCGCCCGCTCTACTTTATAAAACTTCTTACCCCTATTTTACTTACTCGCTGATTTTTTGGCGCAGCCGGTTAAGCAGCTCCCGCTTTTTTTCATCTTTTGCCTCCTGATAAGTTTCCTCGATCTCACCGGTAATCTCAGTAGAATGACCCTGCCTGATTAATTCCGCTTCCATCTCTTCGAGCATCTCATAAAAAACATTATCCACGTTATTTTCAAGCATCCGCCCGGCCTGGATATATTTGTTGGTCAGCACAAACCGATCAACTGTCCCGTCTTTTTCCTGCTCGTGGTACTCATTTAAAGCTGCCTGGAAAAGACTTTCCAGCCTCTCCATAGCCTTATCCTCAAGCTCCTCAAAAGCAGGTTCATATGCATCAATGATGCTATCTAAATCTTGCTCCCCACCGCCTGACTCAGGCGCAGATACTCCAAACTCGCTAAAGAAATCATCACCATACTGGGCCCGCAGCTGGCTTGCCAGTAAGGGGTTGTAGCCAAGCGCTACTGAAGCAGCCAGCGCAAGCCCGGCCAGTAAGACTATTGATATGACCACAAGCGGCCACTTTTTTCGGCGGGGTTTTTTTCTCCGCCTCCGGTATACTCTTCTGCTCACTTCAGTCCCAGCCTTTGCAGTAAATGATCGGTTTCTTCAAAATCAGGAAAGTAGTAATAAGTTTCGCTATCGATGCGTTCCTGGTAAACAACCTTGCCTTCACCGGGCAGAACTGCTGTTTCCATATCACCGGGATCCTGGTTATAGAGCAGATTCAGCAGGTCGAGAATGTCCCAGTCTTCCAGGCTTGTATATAACTTGTCATCTAACTGTTCAGTAACCTTCATCAGCTGCTCGGTTTCCATCGTTTTGCACTGTTCAAGCATCCCTTTTAACAGGCGCTGGTTACGCAGCACCCGGTCTTCGTGTTGACTGGCTGAACCCGGTTCCGGAATGCGCGGATTCTGACGGTGCCTGGAATAGATTAAAGCCTGCTTGCCGTCTAATTGTTGTAAACCGGCGGGCAGGCCACGTTCACTGAATTCCGGGGCCACCATAATTTCCACTCCGCCAATGTAATCGACAAGCCTGATGAAGCCGTCCAGGGTGATGCTGGCATAGGCATGCAGATCGATATCCAACAAATCTTCTACTGTTCTGGCCGCCAGCCGGGCCCCGGCGTGGTAATCGTTATCCTGGCCCATCCCATGATTGTTGGCCCAGGCCAGGTGATTCTGCCCGGAATCCTGATGGGCCCAATCCTGATCAGAGACGAATGTGTCACGTTTGATAGAAAGCAGTGCGCTCTCAAAGGTATATAAATCGTAAGAAATAATCATTATCAAATCGCTCATGCCCCGGTCATCGAGTCCAAGGAGGAGAATATTTTTTTGACCATCCGGTTTTTTAGGTTCCCAGACATGTTCATTTTCCTGCCCAGGATTCGGTTCTTCAACCTCTACTGCAACCGGTTGGTCCTGTTCACTGGCAGACGCGCCCCAGGAAGAAACAAGAGTGTTGTGCACAAAGAAGCCTGTTCCCGCTATAGATAAAACAGCGATTAAAACTATCCAGAATATCGTTTCAGGCGATTTTTTGCGCCGCCCAAAAGATCTTCGCGTGCTGCGGCTGCTTTTTCTTCTTCTCCCCATCCCAGATCCTCCTCATCCAGAGGTGCAAGCATAGATTAACGGGCAGCTCAACAAGGAGTGCCCGTTAAGGATCAATCACCTGTCAATAGATACATCACTATAGATACAAGGTGCGCTCCTGCGGACCCGCAAGCAAAATGTAAATATAGGTTCAGCAGAAAACCCTTAAATTCCTGCCGCTAACTTAAAATTACCTGGCCTGTAGCTTCCTGATTGTTATAAATGAACCGGTCAGCACCGCAAGCCCGCCTATCAAAAGTAAGGGGCCGAAGAAGCTGCCGCCTCCTGTGGGCGGAGTTGGCTCATCAGGATTTACAGTTACCGTGGTGGTGGCGGTAAGGCCGCCGTCTTCAGTAATTGCTGTAATAACTGCCGTCCCCGGGGCGAGTGGGGTAACAACAGCATCACTGCTGGCATCCACAGTAGCTACATCATCATCACTGGATGACCAGTCGATCTTCGGGTTGGTGGCGTTTGCCGGTTTGATGGTCGCCCGCAGGATACCAACCTCACCACCTGCAACCAGCTCGAGGCTGTCAGTGCTCAGGGTGATTTCTTCTACCGGGACCGGGCTGTCCACCTCATCATCTTCTGCCCCGGCTGCGCCACCCAGAATCAATACGACGACCAGCGAGAGGACCAGGCTGAGATAAAACTTTTTCATAATTTTCTCCTCCTATACTGTTTTTTTGGGCAAGCATCTGACTTAGCAGATTAATTAGGCAAAACACTACTGTTTATTGTAACACATTTTTGGGACTTTTTGAAAACAAAAAAAAATTGACCAGGCTTTTTTTGCTGCCGGCTTTTGACCCTCAGCCTTTCAACCGCTATAATGGATCAGGCAGGCAACATACATTATCACCAATCAGGAGTAAAGATGCCCTTATTGACCCTATCTCGCGTTGAAAAATACTATAGTTCCGATTTAATCCTGGACAATATAACCATGCAGCTCCAGCCCGGCGAAAAGGCAGGACTGATCGGTCCCAATGGTTCGGGCAAAACTACCCTGCTTAAAATTGTTGCCGGGGAGCTTGAAGCTGATCAGGGGGTGGTCCACCTGACCCGCGGGGCCCGCTTCGGTTACCTGCCCCAGGAACCGCGGCCGATTACTGACGGGACCCTGCGCCACCATCTCGAACATCCCCTGCGTCATATTTTCGGTATGAAAGAGCAGATTTCCTGCCTGGAAAAAGAAATTGCCGAGCAGGCTGAGCAGGGAGCAGATCCGCCCCGGGAGCTGCTCGATCGCTATGCCGCCCTGACCAACCGCTTTGAAGAGGAGGGGGGCTACCAGGTCGAAAGCAAGCTCAGTGGGGTGGCCCGGGGCCTTGGTTTCAGCGAAAGCGACCTTGACCGCGACCTGTCCGGATTCAGCGGAGGCGAAAAGACCCGGGCCCGCCTGGCCGGATTGCTTCTGCAGGATCTTGACCTGCTCCTGCTCGATGAGCCGACCAACTTCCTTGACCTCTCCGCCCTCGAATGGCTTGAAAAACACCTGCGCGATCTGCCCTGTGCCCTGCTGGTGGTCAGCCACGACCGTTTCTTTCTCGACCGGGTGGTCAGACGCATCTTCGCGCTTTACGGCAGCCGGATCAAAACTTACAGCGGAAACTACAGCTCCTACCAGGAGCAGCTTAAGCTCGAGCAGTTGAGCAGCGAACGCGAATACCAGCGCCAACAGCGCATTAAAAACCGTGAAGAACGCCTGATTCGTGAAGCCAAGGCTGATGAACGCTCCAAAAAGCAGGCCAAAAGCCGCCAGAAACGCCTTGAAAAGTTCGACGAACCAGAACGCCCCGCCCAGCAGGTCCAAAGTTTTAAACTCGGCCTCGGTTATAGCGGCCGCAGCGGAAACCAGGTCATTATCTTCGACCAGGTCTGCAAATCATTCGATGGTAACCCGATTTTAGAAAACCTCTCTTTCGAAATCAGGTGGGGTGACCGGGTTGCCATGATCGGGCCTAACGGGGCCGGCAAATCAACCCTCCTCAAACTAATCTCCGGGGAACTTGAACCAAGCGCCGGCCTGATTCGCCTGGGCCCTTCTGTCCGCGTAATCTACTTTTCCCAGGAACAGGAGCAGCTCGATCCCGAGCACACCCTGCTCGAAACGATTACAGCCGCCTCTGATTTAGACATAAAGGATACCCGCAACCACCTGGGCCGTTACCTTTTCCGCGGAGACGATGTCTTTAAACGGGTCCGCGATTTAAGCGGAGGGGAGAAAAACCGCCTCTCCTTAGCCCGCCTGGCGTTAAGCACCGGTAACTGCCTGTTGATGGACGAACCGACCAGCCACCTGGATCTTCCGGCTTTGGAAGAGATCGAAAATGTTCTGGCCAACTATCCAGGAACCTTGATCATCGTTTCCCACGACCGCTATTTTCTTAAAGGGCTGGCCAACCGGGTCTTTGAAGTTGACCATGGCTCGGTGCATTTCCATGACTGCAGTTTTGAAGAGTACCTGTCG
>SL_8KL_010_SEDDRAFT_10005317_pt1 | contig 10113 bp, 9 predicted proteins | sample SodLakKL_010_SED_4_FD_11160 | JGI IMG/M metagenome (IMG submission 11160) | reverse complement strand
CCGGCGAACTGTCTCTGGCGGCTTCCATTGTGGCAGGTGACTTTGTAACCGCCCATGAAAAGTTCGGCAGAAACAGACCAAAATAAAAGCCCCTGTGTATGACCACAGGAGCCTTTATATCAGATATCCAAAAGACCTTGATGGATTATTAACCGGTTACAGGGCTTTTTGAGCCTTTCCGGCCATGCTACCCCGATCAGGGGTCTTACTGGCCCGACCTGGGGCCATGCTGTTCCGATCAGGTTCCCATGATTTGTCCGAAAAACAGTGAATTCATAAACATTTTGCTGTTTCCGAACCAGAAACCCCTGAAGTTCGGGTTATGCAGGATGGAAACCACGGTACCACGCCCAGGGCTGTGGATCTGAACCCCAGCCGAACCGTCCATTACATTCAGGTAAGGCTCCCAGACATAACCGCTCACCAGTGAATTCTCCTCAAAGATCACGGGGTTGGTGAAGGGATTGTTGTTGGTTTTGGCACCGAACGTTCCTGAAACATAAACAGGCAACGACTCTCTTCTGTAACCATATCCCACCGGATGGGTCGTATCCAGGCTGGTCATGAAAATACTTCCGGATATCCTGCGGGCACCGCGAATATTGCTCCGCAAATAGTAAGGCAAACGCTCTTCATCCTCGATATCGGGCGTGGAAATAAATTCCATATCCACAAAATCATGACGATCCAGCCACCTGTTGGCTGTACCGAGGGCCACAATGGTTCCGCCGGAACGAACCCAGTCAGAGAGTGCATCCCGGTCAGACTCTCCCAGTCCGCCATAAGATCCTGAAGCCATCACAATGACATTGTACCTGTTCAGGTCAACTCCGGAAAAACGCTCAAGCTCAACCTTGGTCACAGGCATGTGAAAACGCTGATCCATCATGTGCCAGATCTCTCCTGCTTCACGGCTGTTGGTTCCGGAGCCAATAAGCATCAGCACCTCCGGTTTCCGGAGGAAGGCAAAACTTCTGCTTCCCAGGTGAATCCCTTCATCCACCAGGCTGGTCTCAACCGGGTAAATTGTGATACCGGCCTCAGTGGCAGCCCCGGTAATGAGTTCATAAACCCTTGAGGCATCTTTATCCTGGGTCTTGACCGGCACCATAATGGCACCAAAATTAAACTCTCTGGGGCCACCGGCCAGCGGCATGGTAAATGGCTCCGTGGCCACATGGGTGCGCAGCCCGTGCTTCTGGAGGTAATACAAAGCCTTCGGGGCGTAATACTCATCCCACTCAAAGAGGTAGGCAACATGGCTTTCAGATCCTTCTACACGGCCCTCCGGGAGCCCGATCTCCGTGACAGCACCACCCTGAATATTCCGCATTTCCCTGGCCGAAGAAACTTTTCCGTAAGGAAGGTTGAACGCATAGGGTTTGGTCCATGTGGATACATCATAAAAAAGGCTGTCTTCAAATTCCAGTGCCTGCTCAAACATGGACTGAATGAGCCTGTACTGTGGCTGTTTCAACGGCACGACCCAGGCACTGCCCGGTTCAAAATCCTGGCCATCAATGCGGACACTCTCAGTGATGTCATAAAAATTCACCTGATGGGTTTTCAGGATGTCATGCAGGTGGTAATTCTTTCCCTGGTCATAGGGGTCTCCGAAAATATAGGCTTCAAAATCTTCCTGCCCTGCTTCCTCAATGGCTGAGGAAAAGAACCAGCGAAGATGCTCAAGCAATGTTTCACGCATCTCCAGCCCGGCCTGCATCGACGACATAGACACAATGACCTGGTTGCGGATGGTTTCGGCAAAAGACAATTCACCATGTATGGTTTCCTGCAGGTGACCCCGGCTGGAGGCCTGCTCGAACAATATACCGATACTCCCCTGAACATCGGGATAGGTGGAACCTTTGCCGTAGTAAAAATCATCAAAACCCTGCTGGGTGTAATAAGTTTGCCCGATCTCATCAAAAAACTCCGCATGGTATTTTGCGACCTCCATGGTCAGTTCATCGGTGATCTGCGGAGTACGGGGGTTCACACGCAGGGGTTCTCCCGGCTGGAAGAAAAAGGTAGAATTGGAACCAAACTCATGGTGGTCGGTATTGATGTTGGGCATCCAGCGGTGGTAGGCATTTACCCGTCCGTGACTCTCGGGGTGCTGCACCGGTAGCCAGTCGCGGTTCAGGTCAAACCAGTAGTGATTGGTTCTTGAACCGGGCCACACATCACGGAACTCCCGGTTATTGGGGTCGGGATTAAGCGTTTTGCTTTTATGACGATTTACCCAGCTTGCAAAACGGTCCTGTCCGTCAGGGTTCAGTGAGGGGTCGATCACAATGACCATATTGTCGAGAAGCTCCTGCACCGCAGCACTCTGACCGGCTGCCAGGTAATAGGCCACCAGCGGGGCGGCATTGTGCGAGCTCTGCTCGTTTCCATGTACTCCGTACCCCAGGCGCACGACGGCCGGCATATTGCTGATATCCATATCCGCAGAACGGTCCGGATCGGTCAGTGCCAGGTGGTTGGCCTGTATTTCATCCAGGTTGCGCTGGTTTTCTTCAGATGTGATCACCAGGTGTACCAGCGGGCGGAATTCATGTGAACGTCCATATTCATAGATCATGGCCCGGTCTGAGGCTTCTGCAATACGTTCCATATACTGTACCATGAGTGCATGGGGAATATGCCACTCACCTACCTGGTAGCCCAGAAACTCCTCGGGGCTTGGCACAGTGTTGTCATAGGGAATGTCTTCCAGAAAATACGTCAACGGACGATTTGCCTGAGCCTGCATTGCAGCAAACCCAAGCAAAAGGGAAATAACCACGAATGCTTTACCAAAATAATGCTTCATGTTGTAGTGGATTGGTTGGATTAGTTAGTAAATGATAGAATTATTAAGTATGTTTCTGAAGATCATATACCGATAAGGTCTTTCCAGAACCGGACAAATATAATCAGAAAAATAAACTATCAAAAACCAACACAAGTCTAGAAATCAGCATTCAAGACCTTTTGGGAAGTTTTTTCCTCATTTGGTCGAAGCCGTTTCATGATTAAAACAGAAATCGAAAAAATTTACAAGGCAAGAATTTCTGCAATGCTATGCAGTTCCACATTGATGGGCCGGTTATATTTTATGGTTTTCTCCAGGGGGGTAAACTCGATTTTCCTGTTGATGGATCCCACCATCATGCCGCTCCTGCCATCCATCAGACCCTTCACAGCCTGGAAACCAAGTCCGCTGGCCAGTACACGGTCAAAAGCTGAGGGAGCACCACCCCGCTGGATATGACCCAAAATAGATACACGGATATCGAATTCAGGGAAGCGGCTTTTAATCTTTTTCTGCACTTCCAGGGCACCGCCAAAATCATCCCCTTCTGCCACGATGATAATTCCGGCACCCTCATCATGAGACTTCCCTTTGGCCAGCGATTCATAAAGGTCTTCAATAAAAGTTTTGGCCTCAGGGATCATGATCTTTTCGGCTCCGGTGGCAATGCCGCTGCGCAGGGCAATGAAGCCTGCATCACGCCCCATCACCTCCACCACAAACAATCTGTCATGCGAATGCGCCGTATCCCGGATCTTGTCCACTGCCGTTACCACTGTATTGACGGCCGTATCGTAGCCAATGGTATAATCGGTACCATACAGATCATTGTCAATGGTTCCGGGAAGACCGATCACCGGCACACCGAATTCTTTTCCGAATATTCGTGAACCGGTCAGGGTACCATCACCTCCTATGGTCACCAGGGCGTCAATGCCCCGTGCCTTCATTGTATCAAAAGCTTTCTGACGCCCCTCCTTTGTTCTGAATGCATCACAACGCGCACTTTTCAGAATGGTGCCTCCGCGATGGATGATGTTGTATACATCCTGACCGGAAAGCGGCTTTATCAGGTCTTCAATGAGCCCGAGAAAGCCTTTCTGTATTCCCAGAACTTCCTTGTTGTAATGAATTCCGGCTTTAACCACTGCTCGGATTGCCGCATTCATGCCGGGGGCGTCTCCACCGGAAGTCAATACACCGATTTTGTTGATGCTTTTCATACCCTTCAAGATTGGTCAGGAGCAAAGGTATGAATTTTTCTGCGGGCCATCAGTGACCTTCGGCAACAGTTGCCCCACTAAAAGATCGGGAAAGAGCCGTAAGAATTGCTTCACAGGAAACCGTTGCCCCGGAAACCACATCAACCTCCGGTTTCTCCCGGTCAAAATCTGAGGCAGAAAGACCTTCAACCCTTTCCAGGAAATTATGCTCATAGAGCATGGCAAAAAAGGAGGGTGTTTCTTCATGCTCATAAGGATAAACTTTGGTGATAATACCATCCGGGTTGGTAAAGGCAACCACCTTCACCGGCCCCGCGTACCCCTGCCCCATCCCGAAATAAGCATACCCTGACAGATCGCCATTTATGTTATAAATTTGCCAGCGGCCTGAATCGTCCCATTTTACCGAAACGGCCTCGTCTCTGTACAGGGTTTGAATCATTGTTCGCTGTATCTCAGACCCGTTTTCATCTTTCATCATTGTGGCAAAAACCACAAGGGCCGCAATCAGGGTCACTGTGAGCAACCCGGCCCCAATCAACCATTTACGCATTCCCATTATTGCTATATTGACAATCTCATACTTTTTTCAACAGCTGCCACAGGCCCAGACCCAAAAGGATCATTAACCCACCAAAAACAGCAAGGAACCAGACCCCGGCCCGGACTTCCCGTTCACCAATCAAGGTAAAAGCCGCCGCTATCACCACAAAAAGCAGCAAATACCAGGCTCCTGCCAGGAGCCATTTCCACCAGTTCATGGATATTTTGCTGTCGTGAAACCAGTAACGAAGCGCCGCAAAAAAAAGGATCATTAACCCTCCCATGGCCATCCAGAACACAGGTTTCATGATGGTGGGATCAATCAGCAGGGTAAAACCCGGAAGCAGAAATAATTTATTTATCAAACCATTCATCGGTACGAAGCCATTTAGGGGGTTCAAGATAGGTTTTGTTGTCTCCGTCGGGCGGGGGCAGGTAAGCAGCAGCCCCCGGATAGGAAAAAAAAGTTTTCTGCATCGCCAGCATGCTGCTTGCAAACAACCCTGTCGGATCTCTGGGATCGGCCACCCTGACGATATTGTGTATCCAGTTACGCTTTCTGGAATAAGGACATACCGCCAGACACACCCGGCAACCACTGGGGCGGCTTGTTGCCACCCAGTTCCAGGCAGTATAGCATTTTTCCTGATCGATCCTCCAGCGCCGGAATCCCCTTATCACCTCCGAAGGCCGGTCATCAAAACTGATGGCTCCGCTGGGGCACTCCTCTGCACAGATTTTGCATTTGTTGCAAAACCTCTTAATGCCCACATCAATGGGTTTGTCCACTTCCAGAGGCATATCCGTGGTAACTGCAGCCAGCCGGGTATTGGCCCCGAGCTCAGGGGTTACAAGCACCCCATGGCGGCCCTGCTCACCAAGTCCGGCGTCGATGGCCAGGGGAGGCATGGATAACTCGTAAGAGGTGGGCGGGAAATGGGACCGTGCGGAATAGCCGATTCTTTTAACAAACACTTCCAGTTTCCCCACAATAAAGCGCAAATTGGAATAGGCGTCATAAGAGGTTCCATAAGTCGGATTGGCATACATGGAGTCCCATTCGTGGGGAACCGCAACCACAATGGCATATTTCCAGTGTTTTGGTACGTCAAAATCAGTCCTCCCCACGCCGCGCAGGAAACCCTGGGGTACCCATTCTTCCTTCACACGGCAAATCCCCACCAGCGAAGCCCCGAAGGAGTGGGCAACCTGTTTGATCAACTCCGAACCATGGCCGGCAGATTTCAGCTTCAAACCGGTGTCATTCACCCCGCGAAAATCTGACTCTTCCGGCGGTCCATCAGGCTGAGGCGGAAAAGCCCCGGGACCACTTACAAAACTCGCATGGGCTGCTGAAAAAGCCTGGGCAAGCATAAACTCATCTTTGTACTTAGGCCAGTTTTCCCTTTGTTCGGCTGCTCTTTGCATCGCAAACCGGTATTGCTCCAGCGCACCGGGATGGGCCTTATAATAACTCCTCAGCGGTTCAGGCAAGGCATCAACCCCCTGATCAAAAGACCAGCGCGGCGCCTCACCGTTTCGCGAAAAGGTCAGGCGGCGCAGCTCTCCCAGCCGTTTAAAAAAATCTTCAATGTAAGCGATTCGTTCCGGTGTTCCGACTTTTTCGTAAGTCGGGGTTTCCACGCGGAAAGGACGACGGTTGAAAAACTGGTCGCCACCGTAAGCTGTGCGGCCCCACCCGGTATAGCTTTCCTTGTTGCTCCCGGCAACCAGTCCGGCTCCGGCAGCACCCGCAAGGCTCAGGGCACCTCCGATCAGTCCTGCTTTTTTGATAAAATCCCTGCGATTCAGGGCATTTGGTTTTTCTTCCATACCTGTTTATTCAATAGCCAGATGACAAATATACACTTTAGTTTCAATTGAAACCAAATTACCGGCAAAATTTCCAGTATTTTTGTTTCAGAAAAATACAAGCCATGCAATACCATTTCGACCATTCGCTGGGAAGGATCACCCAGCAAATATCCAGGGCACTCGGAAAGCGCTTTGAACAAATAAGCAGGGAAAAAGGGATTCACATGCGTCCTGACCAGTGGTCGGTGCTCTCGCTGCTTTATCATAAGGGATCACAATCTCATAATGCGATTGGCGAGATTTTATTTATGGATAAGGTTTCAGTCTCAAGAACCATTGAAAGAATGGAAAAAAAGGGCCTTGTTGCCCGGGAAGTGTCGGGAAACGATAAAAGGGTGCGCATTGTGAGCCTTACGGATGCCGGCAGGAGTGCCTACGGCAAGCTAAGTCCGCTTGCAGAAATGACCATCTCAGAGGCATTGAAGGATTTGCACAAAGAAGAAACCAGGGAACTTTTCAGAAGTCTGGAAAAGGTCAGCACCAATCTCAGCGATTAACCACCGCCTTATTTCAGCGTTTACCCGCCGGCCTTATTGCGGTATTGATCTGCCTTTTCCTCATTTTGCAGCCGTTCATAGATGTTGGCAATATAACTGGCATAGGCAGGCAGGGGTTCCTGTTCAAAAAGTCGTTTGAAGTAGTCAAGGGCAATGTGCAGATCCGTATTTACGATCTCCAGTTCCTCCAGAAGTTGCGCATATTGCCGGTGAGTCCGGTTTTCCTCGTAAGCAGCCATTTCTCTGTTATAGCGCTTTTCGGCCTCTTTTAAGTGTTTTCTTCCAAGCCACTCAAGTGCTGTGGGGTTGTCAGGGTTGATCTCCAGGATTTCCTCAGCAAGCTCCGTCACGCTTTCCTCATGGCCAAGTTCCTGCTTCACCTCCATATACGCTGACATCATTGCCTCATCCTGCCGGTAAGACCGNTCAAGCTGCGGCCACAACNCATAAGCCTCCTCTGTTTGTTCGCTTTCCACCAGGGTTTCAAACAACATGGCCCGCATTTCATCGATTTCTTCCCCGTCCGGGTAATTCTCAACATAATTNTCAAGTGAGGTGATCTCAAGTGANAAATTGTCAATTTCACGGTAAGATCTGGCCAAAGCAGCATGCGTGGCTGCATCGGCATGGGGGGTCCTGCGGATCTCCCCAAGATAGTCGATCGTTTTNCCGGTATCCCCCAGTTCATAGGCCAGCAGTCCGGCTCTTCTGTAGATNCGCGGCGGAACACTTTCCCCCTCCTCTTCATAGGCAGCAATCACCTCCTCGTAAGCGGCCAGGGCTTCAGCAGGTTCGCCGGTTTCATAGATTTCGTCAGCAGCTTCGGCCTTGCCATCCAGCTGTGAAAGTGCAGCGCAGCCGCCGGCAATAAAAATGATGGAAAACAATATTAAAGTAATCCGTGATGCATTCTTTTTTGATGTCATAAATAATTATTCCTCTTTTCGNTGTNTCTGAATCNGCCTNCAAATAAATCACAAAAATACAGATTATTACTTTGCAACCTTTTGCCTATTTTTAACGTCTCCTATATAACCAAGCGATCCATCATCAAAAATTGCACCAATGTATTCAGCTATAGGAAAACAGATAAAAATTCCTCCGGGATTTTTTATCATGGGTTTTGTACTGTTATTCACTTTTACAGCCTGTGACAAAATCACAGACTCTGATCCTGACAAGTTGCCCGCCAAACTGAAATTCGATTTCAGCATGACAGACTTTGCCCTGTCGGGAGAAAAAGACAACGAAACAGTGCAGCCCCGGGGGGCGGCTCCCACCGGGAAGCAACAGGAAGGCCCGGACGGCCGTCCCAATCAATTCGTTCTCGACAGCGGAACCATGGTTGTCCGGAACATCGAATTTGAGGGCCGCAGAACCCAGGGTCAGGAACATGTTTATTTCATGACCGATTTCCCATCAGCCTACGAAATCGATCTCTCCGATCCGGATGCACAGCCGGATATATCTTTTGACATCCCGCAAGGCAATTATTACCTGATTGAGATTACCCTGCACCTTGGNAGCAGTGAGCTCTCCTCNCTGGTTATGCAGGGGNACTATACACACCCGGNCCGGGGAGAGATTCCGGNCATCCTGGACTACGGNCCGGAGGAGGANATCCGGATCCGGGCCCGGANCNCCGGGAACCAGACAAATATTGTTCTGTCGAAGGAAGANGATTCAACTGGCAGTATCAAACTTGACACCGATTCCCTGATGCGGCTGATCAATTACGGNATGATTGTCAATGCCACGCTGGCCGACAGAGAAGGGGAAGAGGTTTTACTGATCAACGAGGACATCAACCCGGGGCTGTTTAACAGCATATCAGCCAGGTTGCCACATGCTTTTACGCTTGTTATTGAATAGAACGCTTTATGCGGCAGGATCTTTACCCGGAGGAAACGATCCTGGAAGGTTGTAAAAAAAACGACAGACACTTCCAGGAGGTACTGTACCGCAAATATGCCCGTAAAATGTACGGCATATGCATGGGGTATGCCGGGGAACGTCCGCTCGCGCAGGATATGCTGCAGGAAGCTTTCGTAAAAGTATTCAGGCAGATTGCTAAATATAGCGGCTCGGGGTCACTGGAAGGATGGATACGGCGGATCGTTACCAACACCGCCATTGACTTCCTGCGAAAAAAAAACAGGTCAGAACTGTTCATTGATCAGGAAGTAAGTGGGCAAACTATGCAAACGAATAAATGGGTGGCTCCGAACTTTATGGAAGCAGGAGACATCCTGAACCAGATCAAAAAGCTGCCGGAGGGAGCACGCATCGTATTTAATCTTTATGCGGTGGAAGGATACACCCACAGCGAGATCGCCCAAAAGCTCAACATCACCACCGGCACTTCCAAGTCGCAATACAGCCGTGCAAGGATGCTGCTTCAGCAATGGGTAGACAAACCGAATTAGTGCAATGGATTTTAACCAACTATACAAGCAATGGATGGAGTCCGGGCGTGAAGAGCCCCCTGAAAAAGTCTGGGAAGGCATTCAGGATGAACTGGATGTAAATGACGTATGGGCCAGGGTAAACACTGAGCTGGCTGCCAGGCGGGGAGCTTCGGCCTATTATATGCTCAGGGCAATTGCCGCATCTTTCTTGCTGCTTCTTGCCTCTGCCACCGTATTGTATTACTTTGTCCTTCAGGATGACATCCGGCCGGCAATGCAGGAAGTGGCCGATTTTCCGGATCTCCCAACACCTCAGCCCATGCCGGAGGTATCGCCGGAGCAGATCCCCGGCACAGATCAAAGGGAAACACTGCAGCTGGCGGAAAGCGACCTGGTGCAGACAAGGCGGGCTGAAGTGCAGGCTGAGGACAATTTGGCTGTAAGGATGACCCTTGCTGAAACCTTCGATGTTCCGGGCCTCCTTGCATCAAAACCCGGCCTGGTGCCAGACCGCCCCGAAAGCATCAGGACAATCCGAACCTTCATGGCAGCCAGGCACATAACCCACATACCCGGCACAGACATTTCTGAAACAGACATCGCCTATTCGCAAACAAGGGCACAACGACCCGCTTTTTTTGCAGGTGTAAACGGACAGATGGGAAACACCTGGATGCTCAACAGCAAGACCATCAGCGGCTTGTCCGCAAACGATATTACCGACACCCGCCCCTCTTTCGGAGGTTCCTACGGCTTTGTGGCGGGGG
>SL_8KL_010_SEDDRAFT_10005316_pt1 | contig 10114 bp, 9 predicted proteins | sample SodLakKL_010_SED_4_FD_11160 | JGI IMG/M metagenome (IMG submission 11160) | reverse complement strand
TTTTTTATTCAAAGATAAAAGAAAAGGAGATTCCTTCGATTTTCCTGACATCTGACCGGGCCATGGCGGATTGTATAAACTATGAATGCCGCATCCACTTCCACAACTCTTTGTAATCGACCTTTTTTCCGTACATCAGAATGCCTGTCCGGTAAATTTTTGCGGCAACCCAGGTGGTGAACATAAAACCTGCAATCAGCAATGCGGCCGACAGGGCCAGCTCCGGATAAGAGACACCGAACGGTATACGGGCCATCATGATCACAGGTGAAGTAAAAGGGATCATCGAAAGCCATAATGCCACCGTGCCTCCCGGATTGGTGATGACCATCTGTGTCATGATCAGTGCAAGCAACAGGGGGATGGTGACGGGCAGCATAAACTGCTGGGTGTCGGCTTCATTATCCACAGCGGATCCAATGGCTGCGAAGAGGGCGGCATATAACAAATAACCGCCCAGGAAGTAAAAAATAAAGGAAAGCATCATCACCGGGATATTGATGGCTGAGATCCCTTCTAAGAGCTCTCCGGCCAGTGTGTCATGTTGCTGGATGGCTTCTCTCCGGATCTGCAGTTCTTCCTGATTGAGTACCTGCCCCCCGGTTACGAATACTTCTTCATCCGGGGTAAACCTGAACATTTCGGGAGCGGCAGCCTGAAATCCGCTCACGATAGCCAGGGTGAGAAACACCCATATCAGAAACTGTGTCAGTCCGACCAGTCCGACCCCGATGATCTTTCCCATCATCAGCTGAAAAGGTTTTACCGAGGAAACGATGATCTCCACAATGCGGCTGGTTTTCTCCTCCAGCACACCCCGAAGCACTTGTGATCCGAACAGGAATATAAAGATATAGATCAGGAACCCGCCCACAAAGCCCAGTCCCATGCTGATCTCAGGGTAGTCGGTCATTTGCTCCCCGTCGTCTGATATGCGAATGGCCTGGATATTCACCGGAGATTCTATGGAGCGCAGCACCTCTTCGTCTATGCCTGCCGAACTAAGTTTCATGCTCTCAAACTCAAGCTTCAAAATGTTTTCTATCAGAAGCTTGGCATTGAAATTCACTGATTTTTCTGAAAATAGCCGGAGGCTTGACGGGGCCTGAAACGCCACTTCCGGGATGTGGAGTACTGCATCAAAACGTCCGTCGTGCATCCGTTCGATGGCATTGTCAATATCTGTGTCGAGGGGTGTGAAATATATGTTGTCCCTGTCCCGGAAATCCTTTGCGAAAATACCGCTGTCATCCACAATGGCGACGGAGTAATCACTGTCGGATAGCTGGGCCAGCAACACCGGTACAATAACAATGGCTGCCATGAGAACAGGTCCCAGGATGGTCATGGCCACAAAGGATTTTTTTCTGACTCTGCTGAGAAACTCACGCCGGATGATGGTTGCGATTTTACTCATGTTGGCTCATTTTTACTGCTGTCCGGCCTGAATAAACGGTTCTGTTTTCTTCCTGTTCCCGGTCGGGTATTCTCCGGTGACCTGTTTAATAAATATATCGTTCATGGTAGGCGTCAGCTCCCTGAAAGAGGTGAGTTGCCCGCAGGTAAACAAAGATTGTAAAAGCTCATTGGGAGTGGCCTCCTTGGTTATCCTGATCCGGACGGTCAATGACTGAAGACGCTGCTCAGTATTCACCAGCTGAAACCGGCCATCAAGTACCTGCTCAACTGGGGTATGAACCCGCTCCAGTTCTGCTTCGTAAAGCCTTGTGGAATGACTTTTCCTGACCTCCCTGACATCTCCTTCCAGTACAAGTTTTGACTTGTTAATCAGGGCGATATGGTCACAAAGCTCCTCGACCGAGCCCATGTTATGTGTCGAGAAAATAATGGTGGACCCCCCTTCCCTTAACCTGAGAATTTCATCTTTCAACAGGTTTACATTGATGGGGTCAAAGCCGCTGAAGGGTTCATCAAAGATCAGCAACCGGGGCTTATGCAACACGGTGATAATGAATTGCACTTTTTGCTGCATGCCCTTGGAGAGCTCTTCCACCTTTTTTCCCCACCATGGCATCAGGTCGAATTTCTCGAACCAGCCGGTGAGAAGTTTCCTTGCTTCCTGTCTTTTCAAACCTTTCAGCCTGGCAAGGTAAATTGACTGCTCGCCCACTTGCATCTTTTTGTACAGGCCCCTTTCTTCCGGCAAATAACCTATCCGGGAAACATGTTCGGGCCTCAGCGGTTCATTGTCAAAAAGGATGGTGCCCTGATCCGCACCGATAATCTGGTTAATGATGCGTATCAGTGTTGTTTTTCCGGCTCCGTTGGGCCCGAGTAATCCGAATATGCTCTGATCGGGGATGTGCACACTTACCTGGTCCAGCGCCCGGTGGTCTCTGTACGTTTTGGTTATATTGTCCGCCTCAAGTAGTGTGCTCATGAGATAACATTAGTTAAACGCGGCTTTCATGCGTTCGAAAAAGCTTTTGTCACCCTTTTTGGGTTTTGGCTTGAAGTTCTCGGATTCATCCAGTTGCTTCAGGATTTCTTTTTCTTCTGCACTTAGTTTCTGAGGTGTCCAGATATTAATATTGACAAGCAGGTCACCCCGGCCATAAGAATTTACGGACGGGAGCCCCTTGCCTTTCAGCCGCAACACTTTTCCGGGCTGGGTGCCGGGCTCAATTTTAATTCTGGCCTTCCCTTCCAGTGTGGGGACATCAATGCTTGTTCCCAGGGCCGCCTGGGGGAAACTGATATGATGATCGTGCAGCAGGTTCATTCCGTCCCGGACAAGCTTGCTGTCAGGTACTTCTTCCACGAGCACAATGAGGTCGCCGGGAATCCCGCCCCTCGGGGCAGCATTGCCTTTCCCGTTCAGCGACAATTGCATTCCTTCCTCTACCCCGGCAGGAATGTTGATGCTGATCACTTCTTCATCCCTGACGATACCGTTGCCGTAACAGGAAGAGCATTTTTCATCAATGCTCTGACCTTCTCCGCTGCAACTGGGACAGACCGATGCGGTCTGCATTTGTCCGAGAATGGTATTGGTAACCCGCGTCACCCTGCCGGCCCCGTTACAGGTTGAACACGTCCTGAAAGACTTGCCGTCTTTGGCGCCGGTTCCGCTACATGGTTTACAGGACACATATTTATTGACCTTGATCTTTTTCTCGGTTCCTTTCAGGACGTCTTCCAGGGTCAGTTTTACTTTAAGCCTCAGGTTGGATCCTTTATTGGCACGTCTTCCGGCCTGGCGTCCGCCGGCCCCGGTGCTTCCGAAACCACTGAAACCGCCTCCGAAGGCACCACCAAAGATATCACCGAACTGGCTGAATATGTCGTCCATTGACATACCGCCTCCGCCAAATCCGCCACCGCCGAACTGACTGCTGGTTCCGGCGTGGCCGAACTGGTCATAGCGTGATCTTTTCTCCGGGTTGCCCAGTATCTCATAGGCCTCGGCGGCTTCTTTGAACTTTGCCTCGGCCGTTTCGTCATCGGGGTTCTTGTCCGGATGGTATTTCAGCGCCATCTTCCGGTAAGCCTTTTTGATCTCTTCCGGAGAGGCGTCGCGTGAGATTCCTAATATTTCGTAATAGTCTCTTTTTGACATAGTTGAATCCTTAGTTGGCTACCACGACCCTTGCGTGACGAATTACTTTTCCGTTTAACAAATACCCTTTCTGCACTTCTTCGACCACTTTGCCTTTTTGTTTTTTGTTTTCAGCCGGCACATGGGTGATGGCCTCATGGTAGTCAGTATCAAAATCAGCCCCAATGGCGGGAATTTCTTCAACGCCTTTTTGCCTGAGGATGGTCTTGAATTTGTTGTAAATCAAAACAACTCCCTCCAGTTCTGCATCTTTTTCCTGCTGTTGACCGGCATTCCGGCTGGCTCTTTCCAGGTCATCCAGGATGGGTAAAAGGGCGGTGATGATTTCTTCAGCTGCCGTTTTGGCAAACTCTATTCGTTCTTTGTTGACCCTTTTGCGATAATTATCAAACTCAGAGAACAGCCGCAAAAACTTTTCATTGGCTTCAGACAGTTTGTCCTGCTGATCCCGGAGTTGTTTTTCGTATGCTGCAATTTTGTCTGACTCCGCATCCTTTCCGGAATCCTCCGCCTCTTTTCCGCTATTTTCCGCTCCCTTCCCGGGGTCTTCCGCAGCTGTATTATCTTCCTTTGTTTCTTTTCCTTTTATATCTTCTTTTCTCATCTCCGAAAACTGATTTTTTAAATTATACGAACTGCCACAAAGCCTATCAAAAGCTTTGCCATAAAGTCCCTGAAAGCCATTTTGTCAGGCTAAATTCTGCGAATATCTGCTCCCAGCTGTTTCAACCGGGTGTCAAGGAACTGATAGCCGCGGTCGATCTGCTCAATGTTGTGGATAATGCTTTTCCCTTCTGCACTCAATGCTGCGATCAGCAGTGCAACACCGGCCCTTATATCCGGCGAGGTCATTTCCAGAGGCTTCAGCGGGTATTTCCTGTCCAGCCCGATTACCGTGGCGCGGTGGGGGTCGCATAGAATGATCTGTGCGCCCATATCAATAAGCTTATCTACGAAGAAAAGACGGCTTTCAAACATTTTCTGGTGAACCAGTACGCTTCCNCGCGCCTGCGTGGCCAGTACCAGTACCACACTGATCAGGTCAGGAGAGAAGCCCGGCCAGGGCGCATCGCTGATAGTAAGTATGCTTCCGTCAATATAAGTATCTACTTCGTAACTGTCCATTGAGGGAATAAACAGGTCATCACCGCGGTGTTCCAGCTGAACCCCGAGTTTGCGAAATACTTCGGGAATCATTCCCAGTTGTTCGTAGTGTACCCCCTTGATGGTGAATTCGGATCTTGTCATGGCAGCCATGGCAATAAAGCTTCCGATTTCAATCATATCCGGGAGCATACGGTGAGTACAGCCTCCGAGCGACTCAACCCCTTCAATGGTCAACAGATTGGACCCTACACCAGAAATTCTGGCGCCCATGGAGTTAAGCATTTTGCACAGTTGCTGGAGATAAGGCTCGCAGGCCGCATTGTATACGACTGTCGTTCCCTTTGCCAGGGATGCAGCCATGACAATGTTGGCCGTCCCTGTAACTGAGGCTTCATCGAGCAAAATATGGCATCCCTTCAGGCCTTCCCCGTGGATTCGATAGAATTGGTTCTGATGATCGTAGGAGAATTCGGCCCCCAGTTTTTGCAGACCCAGAAAATGGGTATCGAGACGCCGCCGCCCGATCTTGTCTCCCCCCGGTTTGGGAATTGCTGCACGTTTGAACCTGGCCAGCATGGGGCCCACGATCATGACCGAGCCCCGAAGCTGGGATACTTTGCTGCGGAAATCCTCACTATCGATGAAATTCATGTCAACATCCCGGGCACAGAATGAGTAATTATGGTCACTCAGTTGTTTGACCCTGACACCGAAGTCTGATAATAAATCAATGAGTTTGAGCACGTCCCTGATCCGGGGAATGTTTTCGATCACAACCTCANCGGCCGTAAGCAATGTGGCACAGATAATCTGCAGTGCTTCATTCTTGGCCCCCTGGGGGATGATCTCGCCTTTCAGCTGTTTTCCGCCATTAATTTCAAAAGACCCCATAGTTCACAGAAATTTACTGATACAATAAAGACAGGTATCCGGAACCCGATGTCCCGGTGGATCAATGATACAAAAAAATGGTTAAAACGGGGGGGAGGTGAATCCCATTATTGGTTTTTCCGTCCTTTGTTGTAATTCCTGCTTCCTCCGCCCCTGTTGCCCTGAAATTTTCTCTTCTTTGGTTTCGGGGCCAGAATCTCGGTGGGTTCACTAAGCTTGATGTTGTCCTGCAGCTTCAGCCTTCCGTTGGACAGTGTGTTCAGGTGTTCGGCGATCTCTTCATCCGTCACCGAATCACGGCTCCAGGTCAGGTAGGACTTTTTCAGATGGTTGGCGATAAGCTTAACGAGGGTATCTTTGACTTCGCCCTCCTCCATTTCGCAGGCTTTTTCGATGATCCTTTCAATGTGCCTGCCGTAATGCTTATATGTCACATTATTGGATGCATATTCAAGCGGTTCCGGTTTGCGGGTGAGTATCTCCCTGGAAGGAACGGGGTAGGGGGAGTCTACATCAAGGCGGAAGTCAGACATGATAAATAAATGATCCCAGAGCTTATGCTTGAAATCGTTCACGTCGCGCAAATGGGGGTTCAGCTGACCCATCACATTAATTGTGGCCCTCGCCAGCTTATTACGTTTTTCCCGGTCTTCCACGCTGATGATATATTCAATCATCTTCTGAATATTTCGTCCATATTCGGAAATATTCATCTTTGAACGTTCGCTGTTATATTCCATACGGTTGGTTATCGGATTATCTATAGAAGATTCTCTTTACCTGAAGTGTGTTGTACTGTAATCAATGAGGTAAATAAGGCAATAATATCGGTTGGTGTTTTCTTTATGTGATGCAAAGGTAGTAAATATAATTCAGAAAGGTGGCTTACCCCATGATTTTCAGTCTTGCGAACTTCAGCAGCAGCTGCTTGTTGCCGGTTCCTGCAAAAGCAACGGTGGCTTTTGCGTTCTGTCCGCTGCCTTCAATGGTCACTACGTTGCCCAGGCCAAAGCGTTGGTGTTTGATTTCCATCCCCGGCTTCAAAACTCCCGGCTCAAGAATGGCAAACCCGCTGTTGTCCTCGTCTTCTGCCGCCGCCTTGTTTGTTGTGGTGTCTGACGCTTCGGTTATTCTCCTGAAATTTTTCCTGCTTTCTGCAAAGCTCTCACTTTTTGCCGGTTTTTTCTTTCCGGGCAGCCGGGTGGTCATTTGATCAATGTATTCCGGATCGAGTTCATCAATGAAGCGGCTTGGCTCACAAAAGTTGAAATTGCCGTACCGGAAACGTGTTTCGGCGTAGGTGATGGTGGCCCGAGTCATGGCCCGTGTAAGTGCCACGTAAAACAACCGCCTTTCTTCCTCCAGCTCAGACTGGCTGTTGATCGACAGCTGTGAAGGGAAGAGGTTTTCTTCCACTCCCGTAATGAATACATAGGGAAATTCCAGCCCTTTGGCGGCATGAATGGTCATCAGCGATACCTTGTTGGAATCGTCATCCTTTTCCTGTTTGGTGTCAGCGTCGGTCAGCAGGGCAATGTCCTGCATGAATTCATCGAGTGTGCGCAGGGGAACTTCTGTTTCACCTTCTTCCGGGCTGCTGACAAAATCCTGTAATCCGCTCAGTAATTCTTCGATGTTTTCCCGGCGGTTGATGCTTTCGGGGGATTCGTCCTCAAAATAAAACTTGCGAATTCCCGATTTGTTGATCACCAGCTCACCCATTTCAAAAGCAGTCAGTTTATATAGCCTGGCAGAAAAACTTTTGATCATGGTGACAAATTCAGCCAGTTTTCTTGCGATGCCTGAGTTGACCGTTACACCGTTACCGGACGGATCCCCGGCTATTTCCCAGAGCGATTTGCCCGTATCACCTGCTGCGGCCACCAATTTGTCAACGGTGGTGGCACCGATCCCCCGGGCCGGGAAGTTCACGATCCGCAAAAAAGCATCTTCATCCCTTGGGTTGATAATCACTGAAGTAGGAGAGGACATCCTTGACCTCCCGGCGCTGGTAGAAAGACACGCTGCCAAAAATGCGGTAGGGAATATTCAGCCTCCGCATCGCCTCTTCCATTGCCCTGGACTGTGCATTGGTGCGGTACAGCACGGCAAATGCACTGTAGGGAAGCTGGTGTTGTTGCAGCAATTCGAAAATACGGCCCGAAACCCAGGAAGCCTCTTCGCCCTCGTTGGTGGTTTTCATCACCTGGATTTTTTCACCGGCCCCGTTGCTGGTCCAGACGGTTTTGTGGATCTGGTTCTTGTTGTGAACAATCAGGCTGTTGGCCGCGGACACAATGTGTTGGGTTGAACGGTAGTTCTGCTCCAGCTTGAAAACTTTATGGTCGGGGTAGTCGCTTTTGAAATTCAGGATATTCTGGATGTTGGCGCCCCTGAAGGCATAAATGCTCTGTGCATCATCACCTACTACACAAAGGTTTTCGTTGTTGGCCGCCAGTTTTTTGACAATCAGGTACTGGCTGAAATTGGTGTCCTGGTACTCATCCACCAAAATGTAATCGAAGCGCTGCTGATACTTATATAATATGTCGGGAAAGTCGCGTAGCAGCACATTGGTATTAAACAGCAGGTCGTCGAAATCCATGGCCGAAGCCCTGTGCAGTTTTTGCTGATAAAGGCTGTAGATGAGTCCGAGTTTGGGCTTCCTNGACTGGAGGTCGTGCGATTGTATTTCGGGATCTTCGTTATAATCGGTCGCGGAAATCAGGTTGTTTTTTGCATTGGAGATCCGGTTGAGCACATATCCGGCCGCATAGGTTTTATCATCCAGGTTCTGTTCCTTCACAATCCCCTTAATAACCCGTTTTGAATCGGCTGTATCATATATGGTAAAATGAGACGGGTAGTCGAGGTAGCTTGCTTCTGCCCGGAGAATACGCGCAAAAATACTGTGAAATGTTCCCATCCACAATCCCTTGGCTCTGGCCGGATCAATCAGGGATGCAATCCGTTCGCGCATTTCACGGGAGGCTTTATTGGTGAAGGTAAGGGCCAGAATATTGAACGGGGGAACGCCCTGATTCAGCAGCCAGGCCACACGGTAGGTCAGCACCCTGGTCTTTCCGCTGCCGGCGCCCGCAATGACCATCACCGGTCCTTTCGTGGTTTTTACAGCCAGTTGTTGCGGCTCATTCAGATCTTTAAGGAAATCAGCCATATAGGTTTACGGTGAAAAAACAGGTTTTAGGATTGGTTATGATTAGGGAGAGCAAAGATAGGAAAATTGTCCCCGCTGAAAATTCCGTTTCCTGAAATACTTTCTATCTTTACCACCCCAATAGTATCAATAGTACAAACCCAATTGTTCAATAAAAATATCAGTACCAATGAACTCAGCCAAAGTAACATTTTTTCGCACTGTTTTACTGCTTACGCTCTTTATGATTTCTTTCGGAGCAAAAGCACAGGTATCCAATGAAAAACTTCTTGAAAACCAGGAGCAGTTGATGGAAATGATCGGTGACATCAGGTATCGTTTTGATGTGATGGAGAAAGTTGTTGATGATGTGATGTGGCACAAGGTCGTAGGCGATGTGGCCTATATCGACAAATTATTCATGGCCGGCCCGCCACCGCGTGGGGCAGAAGAAGCAACTACCCTGCGGGGCTCCAACCCGATTAAATTCTGGACCTATGTCTTCATCCCGAAAGACATTGACCCGTCAAAGGAGTACCCCCTGCTCGTTTTCTCCCACGGAGGGGTGCACGGTGATTTCAATACCTATTATACACACATCATCCGGGAGCTGATGGCCCAGCAATATATTGTGGTGGCACCGGAATACCGCGGAAGCACAGGGTATGGTAAAGGCCACCACCAGTTGATCGACTACGGCGGGCTGGAGAACGATGATGTGCATGAAAGTATGCTGATGATGCTTGACAATTATGATATTGTGGATCCTGACCGGGTCGGCCTGATCGGCTGGAGCCATGGCGGAATGATCTCACTGATGAACGGCTTTGAACATCCCGATGCCTACAAGGCGATCTTTGCCGGTGTACCTGTGAGTGACCTGGTTGCCCGGATGGGCTACAAGCGACCGGCTTACGAAGAAGACTGGTTTGCTGCTGACCACCACATCGGGGAGGGCGTCCATGAGAATCTGGAGGAGTACCGCCGGCGCTCTCCTGTATATCATGCCCATAAACTGGATGTGCCCCTGCTGATCCATACCAATACGATCGATGAGGACGTACACGTACTGGAGGTGATGAACCTGGTCAAAGAACTGAAGTACCACAACCGGGACTTTGAATACCGGGTATACGAGGATATTCCCGGAGGCCATTCCTTTGACCGGATGGATCACCGCACTGGCAGAGATATCCGTTTTGAGATCTATAAGTTTCTGGAAAACTACCTGGAGCCACCGCGCCCGTTCCGCAACGTGGAGCAAATGGAACGCGCTGCTTACAGGTTTTAAGTCGGGGCTTGCGCCCCTCCGGTTAGTCGGGGCTTGCGCCCCTCCGGTTAGTCGGGGCTTGCGCCCCTCCGGTTAGTCGGGGCTTGCG
>SL_8KL_010_SEDDRAFT_10005314_pt1 | contig 10114 bp, 8 predicted proteins | sample SodLakKL_010_SED_4_FD_11160 | JGI IMG/M metagenome (IMG submission 11160) | reverse complement strand
GGCGCCATTGTAGAGGATGGAGCACTTATCGGAATGGGATCGGTAATTCTTAATGGAGCGGTAATCGGCCAAGATAGCCTGATTGCTGCAGGAAGCCTGATTACGCCAGGGACAGAAATACCACCGCGCTCACTGGTTATGGGTTCGCCCGGCAAAGTTATAAAAACCCTGGAAGAGGACCAGTTGCCGGTTAAAGCAGAAATGTACCGCAATTACCTTGAGCTGGCCAATGATTACCGTCAGACTGAATCCGGTTGAAGTGTTTGACAAACTGAGCTATAATATTTATGCTTATTGCCGGCATAGCTCAATTGGTAGAGCAGCTGAATCGTAATCAGCAGGTTGGGGGTTCAAGTCCTCTTGCCGGCTCCAGAAAAGACCCTTATCATTAGATAAGGGTCTTTTCTGGATTTTACTCCACAGTTTGGGCCAGCTGATTTAAGAAGTTTTCTTTAATTTTCTTCTGCAGTTCACGGTCATTTATCACTTTCTGACCGGTGATGGCCATGGCTTTGCCTGCAGTCAGCATTACCTCGTAAGCCTGTTCAGTATCGCATAGTGAAGCAAATTCAAAAGTATGCCTCGGCACCCATACTCCTGTTAAGGCCAGCATCGGGTAAATTGACGGTGTAACTCTGCTGACATTTCCCATATCGATAGAGCCGATTCCCACATCATGCTTCGATTCCACGCTATAACCGGCTTCATCCAGACTTGCGGCAAATGTGTCCCCAAGCACTTTATTGCTGAGCATTGCTTCATAAGGATAATCAGACTCACTTACTTCAAGATCTGTACCGGTTGCAATAGCAGCACTGCGTGCACAATTAATCACTTTTTCCACAACTTCTTTTAAATACTCGCTATTGCTGGCCCTGATCAGGAAATTGGCAGCTGTCCGATCGGGGATGACGTTTACAGCGACTCCACCCTCAGTTATTATGCCGTGGATGCGTGTATTGTCTTTTAGGTGCTGTCTCAGGGCGTTAATATTGTTGAAAGTTTGGATTACTGCATCAAGAGCATTGCGCCCTTCCCATGGCTCGCTGGAGGCATGGGCATTTTTGCCATGGAAGATAAATTTATAATCTCTGCAGGCCAAAGAATCTATGTGGACCCGGGTTGCACAGTCGGGATGAAACATCATTGCTGCATCTATATCATCGAAAACGCCAAGCCGGACCAGGTCCACCTTGCCTCCGTGTTCCTCTTCATCAGGTGTGCCTATAATAGAGACTCGCCCGGGTTGGTTTTCCAGTGTTGAAGCCAGGGCAACTCCTGCTGCAACTGAAGCGATAGCGATAAGGTTATGGCCGCATCCGTGCCCTATTTCCGGCAGGGCATCATATTCTGCGCAAAAGCCTACGTGGTATCCTTCTTCTCCTTTGCTGGCCATAAAAGAAGTTTTCAGGCCTCCAACACCGCGGAAAATTTTAAAACCTTTCCTTTCCAGGTAATTTGTAATTAAATCTACAGCAATGAATTCGTTTCTTCCTGTTTCAGGGTTGCTGTGGATTTCCCTGGCAAGTTTTACTAAATGTTCCTTCTCTTCCTCAATATTTTTGACAATACACTCATAGCCAGTCATTAGATTATCACCATCTTATCTGATATGTTTTCTGTTCTTATATTAGCATAGAAATAAGTAATAATCATAATTATTTGATTAAAACGCTCCCTATGATAAAATTATTATTGAGCTGGTTTTTAATTTTGTCAAACTAAGGGAGGTTTTATTATGCCTGAAGTAACTTTTTTGGGTCATGCTGGTTTTATGCTTGGCGAGGAGGGAAAGGAAACCCTTTTATTTGATCCATATATCACTGACAATCCCCAGGCAACGGTTACAGTTGATGACCTGAAGGCTGATTTTATACTGGTGTCACACGGTCATTTTGACCACCTTGGCGATGCTTACAAAATCGCAGAAAAAAGCGGGGCAACAATTATATCAACGGCAGAAATTGCCGGTCAGGCTGGTGATCAGGGATTAAATGCTCACCCACAGCACCTGGGTGGCAGGCACAGCTATCCTTTTGGTTCAGTTAAACTGACCCTCGCATTTCACGGGTCAGGCATTTCCGGCGGCCATGCCTGTGGTTTCGTTGTGGACTATTATGGGAAAAATATTTACTTTGCAGGCGATACGGCTTTGTTTGGAGATATGAAATTGATCGGCGATCTCGACACGCTCGATCTTGCCCTGCTGCCGATAGGTGATAACTTTACTATGGGTATTGATGATGCAGTGGTTGCGGCTTCATTTCTTAAAGCTAAGATCGTGATCCCCTACCACTATAACACCTGGCCCCCGATAGAAGCCGACCCCGAAGAATTTAAGAAGAAAGTTGAACAGAAAACTGACAGCAGCTGTGTGGTAGTTCCTCCCGGCAGCAGCTATAAGTTTTAACGCTGCTGTGTAAGGTAGAGGGGAAGCTTGCAGTGACTTTCTCTGAGGCGATTAGCTTTACACGGTGGATATTAAAGTACAGTTTATAAAGTGTGTCAGAGGAACCATCTTCTCTGGCACACTTGTATTTGATGGTGAAATTTGCCCGTCTCAACCACTTATAGTATCATTAAGGTTGGTGCAAATATTAAATGAAAAGCTGTTTTAACAGCTAAATTGTGAAGGATGATAACAGAAATGGATTTAAACACTTTAAGAAAGAGCTTTGAAAAAGTTGGCTATATCTGTGATGAAAGCACGCTGCTGACGGTGTTCCTGGCTCTTGATTTGCAAAAACCAATCCTGATAGAAGGAGCGCCCGGTGTAGGCAAGACCGAGATGGGTAAAGTTTTGGCTGAAATACTGCAGACTGATTTAATTCGTCTGCAGTGTTATGAAGGTCTTGACGAAACCAAGGCCCTCTATGAATGGAACTACCAGCGGCAGCTGCTGCGGATCCAGATGAACAGATCANTGGAAGAAGAGCAGATTCATGAAGAGGATCTTTTCTCCAGGGAATATCTGCTGGAACGGCCTTTGTTGAGAGCTATACAAGCTGAAAAGCCTGCAGTGCTGCTGATTGATGAAGTTGATAAGTGTGATCCTGAATTCGAAGCATTTCTCTTCGAGGTGCTCTCAGACTTCCAGGTATCGATCCCGGAGCTGGGCACTATTTCGGCCAAACATATTCCGGTTGTAGTCCTGACCAGTAATAATGAGCGAGAATTGTCAGATGGGTTAAAAAGGCGCTGCCTTTATCTTTACCTTGACTTTCCAGAAGCGGAGAAAGAAGTCCGTATCATCAAGGCCAAAGTACCCGGGGTGGCCGACCGGTTATCCTGGGAAACTGCCCGTGTTGTTTCCCAGCTGCGCAGGCATGAAGATCTGCGTAAGAAACCCTCTATTGCCGAAACACTGGACTGGGTCCGGGCCCTGGTGGCCCTGAACAGGAGCCGTCTTGACGGCAAGCTGGTGGCCGACACATTAAACCTGGTTTTAAAAACACATGCCGACCAGCAGTATTTTAATAAGGAAATCGGTCCTGATGGTGTTGAAAAAATCCTGAAATCCACGGATGACGGCGGTGACATGTGCCGGTGTCAATAATGGAAAAAATACCGCTGGGCCGGGATAGCCATCTGACAGAAAACCTGGCAACATTTGTTGAGCTGCTGCGCTGCGAAGGCCTGCCCCTGGGAACGACCGAGCTGATCGATGCACTACAGGCCCTGGAACGGGTAGACCTTTCCGACCGGACTGCATTTAAAACTGCCCTCCGGGCAGCCCTGGTAAAAAATAAACGAGACTTTGCTGTTTTTAACCGCATCTTTGATCATTTTTTTGTTGATTTTAATGTTCACCAAAAAAGGGCTGAACAAAGTAATAAGTACCACCAGGAACAGCAGGAGCAAATTAGCCTGGCCGATCGCGATCTGCAATTTAAGGGAGAATCTCTTCAGCTTTCTGATGAGGAGCTGCATCAGTATTCATCCATGACACAGGATGAACGGGATCGGCTCCAGGATTTTTTACATAAAACTGAAACGGGAAAAAATGTTGAACCGCGGTTCCGTCCGCTCCTGGAAAACGTGGTGAAAAGCCACCTGCGTTACTGTCGAAACCGTGATAGCGAAGCTGATAATAATGCTGCCAGTGGTGAAGGTTCCGGGGCCGGTAGCGGTTCAACTTCCACTGATCAAAATATTCGTGCAAAAGATATTGAGGCGCTCCGTTCTTCGGAAATGCCCTTTGCAGAGCATCTGCTGCAGCAGCTTTCGCGCAAGCTGGCTGTTAAAATCCTGAGAAGACGGCGGGTTGGGCCGCGCAGCGGAGCGCTTGATCTGCGCCGTTCAATACGAGATAATATGCGCTTCGGCGGGGTGATTTTTAACCTGAAGAGAAGGCCGAAACGACGTTCAAAGCAGCAGATTCTGCTTTTGTGTGACGTTTCAGCTTCCATGAAACAGTACAGCACATTTGTCATACATTTTATGATGGGCCTGCAGGATGTTGTCCGCAACCTTTCCTGTTTCAGTTTTGCTGAGCAGGTTGAAAACCTGACCCCGGAACTTAAAGGAAGGTCCGGGCTGCAGAATGTTCTGGAGAGTGTAGTTCGGCACAGTAAAAACTGGGGAGGAGGAACAAACCTCGGTAGTTCACTGGAAGAGCTAAGCCGCAAATATCCGGATTATTTAAATGCCAAAACCACGGTGATTATAGTCAGCGATACCCGGACTGTATCGATTGATCGTGCTCTCAAGGCACTGGAGAAGCTTGATGATCGGGTCAAACGGATCATCTGGTTAAACCCGCTGCCCCTTGATCGCTGGTCTGATTATCGCTCGGTAAATATAATCGCTTCAAAAGTCGAAATGTGGCCCTGTAATACAATTGCCCAGCTGGAAGAAGTATTAACCGGACGACTTTAGATTAAAAAACAGGAGGAGACACAATGACCAAAAGAATAGCTATAGCAGGTAAAGGTGGAACAGGCAAAACAACCCTGGCCGCCCTGTTAACACGTTATCTAGTTGAAGAAAAGAAAGGCAGCAGCATTCTGGCTGTTGATGCCGATGCCAATGCTAACTTAAATGAGGCCCTCGGTCTGGAAGTTACACAAACAATTGCCACTATCCTGGAAGACACCAAGGACCCAAAAGCTGTTCCCACGGGTATGACCAAGGACATTTTTATAGAATACCGCTTAGCCCAGGCCATGGTAGAAGAAGATGCCTATGACCTGGTGGTAATGGGCAACCCGCAGGGCCCTGGCTGTTACTGTTATCCGAATGACCTGCTGAAAAACTATCTTGAAAAGCTAAGTAAAAACTATGACTATGTAGTTATAGATAATGAAGCGGGCCTGGAGCATCTCAGCAGGCGTCTCCTGCCCAGCGTGGATCTGCTTCTGGTAACCAGTGACTCAACAGCCAGGGGTGTTCGCTCTGCGGCAAGGGTGAAGGAAATTGTCGAAAATGTACAAATAGCAGTTTCAAAAATGGGTTTGATTATCGGCCGCAGCCAGGAAGGTGTGGCGGATCAGCTGCAGGAAGAAATTAATAAAACCGGCCTCGAGCTTTTTGGAGAAGTTCCCAATGATACCCTGGTTGCAGAATATGATTTAAAAGGTCAGCCGCTTTTAAAACTGCCGGATGATTCGGAAGCAGTAAAGGCGACCAAAAAAATATTCGATTCCCTTTCAGTCTAAAATAAGACCATAAGAGAGTTGATGAGCTTGTCTATGTTAAAGCGCCGGATAAATTTGCAGCGGTAGGCCAGTTTTACAGGAAGTTCGACCAGACCAGCAGCCGGGTAGTTGCTGAAATTATAGAAAAACCATGACAGGGAGGTGATTAAATGTCTGAGCAGCAGCTTGATATTAAAAAGATTTTGCAGGTTATCCCTCACCGTTACCCATTTTTATTAATCGATAAGATTACTGAATTGAAACCGGGTGAAAAAGCTGCCGGGTTAAAAAATGTAACTATAAATGAGCCCTTTTTTCAGGGTCACTTTCCCGGTGAACCGATTATGCCTGGAGTAATGATCGTCGAAGCCCTGGCCCAGGTTGGTGCGGTAGCCGTGCTTTCAATGGAGGAAAATGCAAACAAGCTTGCTCTTTTTACCGGTATTAATAACTTTCGCTTCAAGCAGATGGTAAAACCGGGGGATCAGCTGGAGCTTGAAGTAGAGATGACCAAAATAAGAGGCGGTCTTGGTAAAGGAGAAGCGAAAGCATCAGTTGAAGGTAAAATAGCAGCTTCCGGGGAACTCTGGTTTGCTGTTGTTGACAGGGAGGGCCTAAAAGAATAAATAAAAATTGACTTTATAAAGGATTTAAGGTATAATATCTGTATAATTCAATATAGTTACTCTTATCCAGAGCGGAGGAGGGACAGCCCCGATGAATCCCAGCAACCGGATTGTGTGTCACGGTGCTAATTGCTGCGGGGTTTAAACGCCCCGGGAGATGAGGGGTGCCATAAAGGCCTCTTAGAGAGAAGAGGCTTTTTTATTTGAAAAGGTACTTGTAGCTTCCGTACAGATTCAGCTTGCATTTGAAGCGGCGGTTGTAATAACATTAGCAGGAGTAACTATAAATAAAAGTTTTAGAAGGAGGAAGTATTAGTGCGCCAGAAAGACTTTTTGTTTACTTCGGAATCCGTTACCGAAGGACACCCGGATAAGCTGGCTGACCAGATATCCGACACTATTCTTGACGCTATTATGGAGGAAGATCCGAAAGGCCGGGTTGCTGCGGAAACCATGGTTACAACGGGCCTGGTTTTGGTAGCCGGTGAAATTACCACTGAATGCTACGTAGATATTCCCAAGCTGGTCCGGGAGAAGGTAATGGATATTGGTTACACCAGGGCGAAGTTTGGTTTTGACGGAGAAACCTGTGCGGTTCTCAGCTCAATTGATGAACAGTCCCCTGATATTGCCCAGGGTGTTGATGAAGCTTATGAAACCAGGGGCGGTAAAAAAGATGATAAATATGATCTAATCGGTGCCGGTGACCAGGGTTTAATGTTTGGGTTTGCCTGCACTGAAACTGAAGAGTTAATGCCGCTGCCTATTTCCCTGGCCCACAAGCTGGCCCAGCAGCTTGCTGCAGTCCGCAAGGATAATACCCTTGAATACTTGCGTCCCGACGGAAAAACCCAGGTCAGTGTTGCTTACCGTAATGGCAAGCCCTCACACCTGGAAACAGTAGTAGTTTCAACCCAGCATAGCGATGAAGTTACTCTTGATCAGATCGAAAAAGATATGGTCGAACACGTTGTGCGCAAGATTGTTCCGGAGAACTTGATTGTTCCGGAGACCAGGTACCTCATTAACCCGACAGGCCGCTTTGTAGTTGGCGGTCCGCAGGGTGACGCCGGGTTAACAGGAAGAAAGATTATTGTCGATACCTATGGGGGCTATGCCGCTCACGGAGGCGGAGCCTTTTCCGGTAAAGATCCAACCAAGGTTGACCGCTCTGCCTGTTACGCTGCGCGGCATGTTGCCAAAAACATTGTTGGCGCCGGGTTGGCCGAACAGTGCCAGGTCCAGGTCGCTTACGCTATTGGTGTGGCTCATCCTGTGTCGCTGTCGGTCGAAACCTTTGACACGGAAAAGGTGCCGGTAAAGGTAATTGAAGAAATGATCAGAAAGCATTTTGACCTGCGCCCGGCTGCGATTATTGATAACCTGAAACTGTGTAATCCTATTTATCAGCAGCTTGCTGCTTACGGTCACTTTGGGCGTCCCGAACTTGATTTGCCCTGGGAAAAGCTGGACAAAGTTGACCTGTTGAAGGAAGCGCTGTAAGCTGATATCCTTTTGACAACTGCAGGCAGAACGGTGTCAGTAGTAATACTATTAAATCAATGAACCCGTGAGGAGCAGCAATTAAATGCTTCTCCTCACGGGTTTTTTATTTAGTGCCAGGCAGGATTTAGCTGCTGAAATGTGGTATAAATGAACTGTTTGACTCTTTTGTCTGAAACTACTATCTCTGGAGGTTTTTATCCTGGAGCAGTTTGAAGGAACCTTGGATAAAATCAGATTTTATAGTGAAGAAAGTTCATACATGGTTGGTGTACTGCGCTGCCAGGACGGTAAAGCAATTACCATAGTGGGCAGCTTTCCGCCTATGCGGGAAGGTGAAAATCTGCAGGTCAGTGGTCAGTGGCAGGTGCATAACCGCTATGGTAAACAGCTCGCTGTAGAACACTGGGAACGTCTTATGCCGAAAACAACTGCCGGCCTGAAAGGCTATCTTGGTTCCGGCCTGATTAAAGGATCGGCCCGGCCACAGCAGATAAAATAGTTGATCATTTTGGGCTCGACACCCTTGATATTATTGAAAACGAACCGTACCGTCTGCAGGAAGTTGACAGCATCGGGGCAAAAAAAGCGGCAGGAATCATAGACAGTTACAAACAGTATAAAGACGTTCAGAATGTCCTGATTTTTTTGCAGGGCTACGGCGTAAGCGTCGGACAGGCGATGCGCCTTTACCGTCGCTACGGTTCGGATACCATAAAGCAGGTCCAGGAAAACCCCTACCGTATGGCAGAAGATATTTTCGGTGTCGGTTTTAAAACAGCCGATAAAATTGCCCGTCAGCTCGGCCTGCCTGAGGATGCCCCGCAGCGAATCCAGGCTTCAATTTCTTATACCCTGAGCAGGGCTGCCGAGCAGGGACATGTTTACCTGCCCCGTGAGCTTTTATTTGAAAGAATTAAAGAACTGCTGGGTGATACCGGGGAACCCCTGTCCGAATCATATCTTGAAGAACAGCTTCGCCAGATGATTGAAGTAAAACGTCTCTTCAGCGAAATGCAGGAATCGGGTGAAGCAGTATACTATGCTCCCTTTTACCAGGCCGAGCAGGGATGCGCCCGCTTGCTCCTGGAGCTTGAAAGCAAAGTTAGCCCCTACTCCCAGCTTGAGATGAACCAGGTTCTCGGTAAGATTCAGCATGATTCTTCTCACCTCACGGAAGAGCAGCTTCAGGTTCTGGAAGAAGCTTTGCAAAATGGGGTCCTGGTGGTTACCGGTGGACCGGGTACCGGTAAAACCACGACTATTAAAGCCATGCTGACTACGTTCCTGTCAATGAGACAAAAAGTGCTTTTGGCCGCTCCTACCGGCCGGGCCGCGAAAAGGGTTACCGAGGCAACCGGGGAGGAAGCTTTTACTATTCACCGTATGCTGGAGTACAGCTATACGGAAGGGGAAGGTTTCCGCTTTCAACGCAATGAGGATAACCCGGTTGAGGCCCAGGTAGTTATCATTGACGAAGCATCGATGGTGGATCTTCTGTTAATGTATAACCTGCTAAAAGCGCTTCCCGCCGGCTGCCGGTTAATAATGGTGGGAGATGTTGATCAGCTTCCGGCAGTCGGGGCCGGAAATGTGCTCAGGGATTTAATCAACTCCGGAAATATTCCCTGCTTCCGTCTTAACTACATTTTCAGGCAGGCCCGTGAAAGCCTGATCGTAGTTAACGCCCACCGGGTCAATCAGGGCGAAATGCCTTACCTGAATGTAAAAAATAAAGATTTTTTCTTCATGCAGGAGGAGGATCCGGAATATGCCGCCCAGCTGGTAGTTGAGCTTTGCCAGGAAAGGTTACCTAATTACGGGCCCTATGATCCGCTTCTTGACCTGCAGGTGCTAACTCCCATGCGAAAAACTGCTGCCGGGGTAGAGCGTTTAAACCAGCTTCTCCAGGAAGCCTTGAACCCCAGAACCCGTGACAAGCTTGAAGCTGCGGGCAAAGGAGCTGTTTTCCGCCTCGGTGATAAAGTAATGCAGATCCGTAATAACTATCAGAAGGAAGTCTATAACGGGGATATTGGTCTAATCACTGCCATCGACAGGGAAGAGACAGAAATGGTGGTCACTTTTCGGGACTTACTCCAGCCCCGACCCGTGGTATATGATTTCACAGAGCTTGACGAACTGGTGCTTTCTTATGCTGTTTCAGTCCATAAAAGCCAGGGCAGCGAATACCCGGTAATTATTATGCCCGTTCTAACCCAGCATTACATGCTTTTACAGCGCAACTTGCTTTATACAGGAATAACCAGGGCCCGCAAGCTCGCTGTGCTGGTGGGTAGTAAAAAAGCCCTGGCTATTGCAGTTCGCAATAATAAAGCTGAAGAGCGC
>SL_8KL_010_SEDDRAFT_10005313_pt1 | contig 10115 bp, 8 predicted proteins | sample SodLakKL_010_SED_4_FD_11160 | JGI IMG/M metagenome (IMG submission 11160) | reverse complement strand
CTTCCCGGACGTGAGTCTGCTGGCAATGCCCTGGCAGCACTCACAGTCGGCTACATCCTAGGGTTGTCCCTGCCGCAAATAGAAAAAGGGCTTGCATCAAGTGAAGCCACGGCAGGGCGGCTCCAGGTACTACGTGATCCAGGTGGCATGGTGATCATAGATGACACTTACAACGCCAACCCCAGTTCGGTTCAGGCAGCAATTAATGTGCTCTCAGAACTGGGCGGAAACAAAACTGTTGCTGTGCTTGGTGATATGTTAGAGCTGGGAAATATTGCTGAAGATGCCCACCGTGCGGTAGGGCGTATTGCCGCAGAAGGCGGCCTGGGTTTCCTCATTACCGTTGGAGAAATGACCCGCCTTAGCAGTGAAGAAGCAGAAAAAAGCGGTTTAAAAGCTTATCACTGCTCCAGCCATAATGAAGCTCTTGAAACACTGGAAAAGCTTAATCTTGAAAAAGATTGGCATATACTGGTAAAGGGTTCGCGCGGAATGCAAATGGAAAGAATAGTTCAAGCGCTTATCAAGGAGGAAGGAGCGGAAGCATAATGGGTCTCCAGATAACAGCTGCCCTGGTGTTAACATTTCTGATTACTGTTATTACCTGTCCTATTTTTATTAAACGCATGCGGCTGTTACAATATGGCCAGCAGATCAGGGAAGATGGTCCGGTCAGCCATTCCGGGAAGGCCGGGACCCCTACCATGGGTGGAGTGGTTTTTATTCTTGCCGCTGCCCTGGTTAGTATTATCCTGGCAGGCCGGTCACCGCTGGTTTATGCTTTACTTCTTGTAATGCTGGGTTGCGGGCTGCTCGGTTTTCTGGATGACTATCTCAAGGTTGCTTATAATCGTTCTCTCGGTTTGAAAGCGCGCTCCAAGCTGGCCGGCCAAATAATTGCCGCAGCTATCTTTCTCGTAATTCTTTATCAGCAGGATCTTTACTCATCAACAATATTTTTACCTTATACAAGTATTATCTTTGACCTGGGATATATCTATCCCCTATTTATATTTTTAATTGTCACTTCAGCTACTAACTCTGTTAACCTGACTGACGGTGTTGATGGTCTGGCTGCCGGAATAGCAGTCATAGCAATGAGCGGATATATTTATATTGCCTTGCTGGCAGGAAAAACTGAAGCAGCTGTTTTTGCGGCTGCCCTGGTTGGAGGGTGCCTCGGTTTTTTAGTTTATAATCGTAATCCGGCTAAAATTTTTATGGGTGATGCCGGTTCACTTGCTCTTGGAGGAGCTTTTGCCGCACTGGCAGTTTTGACTAAAAGCGAGCTGCTGCTGATCATAATTGGCGGTGTGTTTGTCATAGAGACCCTCTCAGTAATAGCCCAGGTAGCAAGCTTCCAGCTTTTTGGTCGCCGTATATTTAGGATGAGCCCCCTGCATCATCATTTTGAGCTACAGGGATGGTCGGAGTGGCGGGTAGTAAAAACATTTTGGGCTGCAGCGGCAGCCTTTACTCTTTTAGGGATGTTTGCTTACAACCTTCAGTTGAAATAATTATTTGGAGGCATTACTTTGATAGAGCTGATTAAAGGTAAAAATACTATGGTAGTCGGGATGGCCCGCAGCGGTCTGGCAGCAGTGGAGCTGCTGGCCAGGGAAGGTGCGGCCAAAATAACGGTTACCGATCAAAAACAGCCTGAACAGCTCGAAAATGAACTGCTTAAACTGAAACGTTACAGTAATGTTGAAACGATATGCGGCAGCAATCCCGAAGGGCATGTTACATCTGAACTGTCAATGATTGTAAAAAGCCCCGGAGTGCCGCCCGGTCTTGAGATGTTTAAAAAGGCTGAAAGTCTTGAAATACCGGTAGTTTCTGAGATTGAACTGGCCTATGCTTTTATCAGGGCACCTCTGATTGGTGTTACAGGCACTAACGGGAAAACAACAGTTACCGCACTTACAGCTGCAATATTAAAGGAAGCAAGGATCGAACCGGTGATGGCTGCGGGTAACATTGGGGATCCATTATCCGGGGTGGTTGGTAAAATTAGTGCCCAGGGTGCCGTTGTTGCTGAGGTTAGCAGTTTTCAACTTGAAAATATTTACAAATTTCGACCTGCAGTGGCAGTATTTCTCAATTTTGCCGAAGATCACGTCGATTATCATGGCAGCATTGAAAAGTATTTCCAGGCAAAAGTCAGGATATTTGAGAACCAGGGACATTCTGATTTTGCAGTCCTTAATGCAGCTGATCCAAGGGTGGCGGAACTAAGTGGGCAGCTTCGAGCCAGGGTTCTCTGGTTCACAGCGGCTCCTGTTGAAACAGGTTTTGGTGTTGAGAACGATATGGCTAACCTTTATAAAGATGGGAAGAAAATTATGGCTCTTTGCCCGGTATCGGAAATAGCTCTGCCGGGTGCGCATAATCTCGAAAATGCCCTGGCTGCCGCAACTGCTGCCTGGGCCCTTGGAGCAGACCCTAAATCAATAAGTTCGGTTTTGAGAAGTTTTCAAGCAATAGAACATCGTCTTGAGCATGTAGCGACAATAGATGGTGTCGACTATATTAACGATTCTAAAGGAACCAACCCCGGAGCGGCGATCAAGGCCCTGCTATCTTTTCCGGGCCGCAAAAAAATCCTGATTGCCGGGGGAAAAGAAAAGGGCAGCGACTTTAGTGAAATGGCAGCAATCCTTAAAGATGAGGTGCGCCTGATGCTCCTGATCGGTGAAACGAGGGATAAGCTTGCAGCTGCAGCCGACCAGGCCGGCTTTACCAATTACAAAAAATTAGACAGCCTGGAAGAAGCTGCTGTCGAAGCCCGACACGAAGCGAAGTCCGGTGAGGTAGTTCTTTTATCGCCTGCCTGTGCCAGTTGGGATATGTTTCAAGATTACGAGGCCAGGGGTAACCTTTTCAAAAAACTGGTTAAAGATCCAACAGGAACTGTAAGTGGAAAAGGAGGGAACAGCTGATGGCTGCGAATAAATCAAATGCCAATTATGATCGCATCCTGCTGCTGGTTACTTTTCTGCTTTTGGGTATAGGTTTAATCATGGTTTTCAGCGCCAGCTTTATTGTTGCCGAAGAAACCAGAGGCGATCCATACTATTTTTTAAAGCGTCAGGCTTTATGGGTTGCACTGGGTCTTATGGCAATGTATTTATTCTCCCGTTTCCAATATAAGTACTTAAGAAAGTTTTCTTTAATTGTTTTATTGCTAAACTTTGTTTTGCTCGGATTGATTTTCAGCAATTTTGGTTCTGACCTGGGAACTGAAGCCAAACGCTGGCTGGTTTTTGGACCAATCACTATACAGCCATCAGAATTCAGCAAGCTGGCCTTTGTAATATTTACAGCGGCGTACATGAGCAGCCGCAGGTTGAACCTGAGAAGTTTTTGGACCGGCAGTTTTGTGCCATTATTTCTTGTCGCAGTTGCCTTTTTCATGATCCAGTTTCAACCTGACCTGGGAACTGCCATGGTTGTTCTGGCCGCTACTGCGCTGGTTATTGTTTTTGCAGGAATGCCAGTCTACCAGATGTTTGGCCTGGGTTTGGTATCTTTACCGCCGCTTGCCTATTTTACGGTCAAGGAAGATTACCGGGTGCAAAGACTTTTCACTTTTGTAGATCCCTGGGCAGATTCCAGTGGAGCCGGTTATCAAATCATTCAATCACTATATGCCCTTGGTCCCGGTCATATTTTTGGAGCCGGTCTCGGGCGCAGTAAACAGAAGCTCTTTTACCTGCCTGAACCGCATAATGACTTTATTTTTGCCGTAATCGGCGAGGAACTGGGTTTTATCGGGGCTGTTTCCGTTTTGCTGCTTTACCTGGTATTAATCTGGCGCGGTTTTCTTATTGCCCAGAGGGCGCCTGATCTATTTGGCAGCCTTCTGGCCGGGGGCATCACTTTTATTTTAGCTGTCCAGGTTATTATCAACGTAGGAGTTGTAACCGGCTCAATACCGGTTACCGGCATTAACTTACCGCTAATTAGTGCAGGAGGAAGTTCAGTATTCTTTACGCTGCTGAGCCTGGGGATATTGTTAAACATATCAAAGCACGGACGAATAAATGCACCGTCCAAAGGGAGCGCCTGAAAATGAAAATTCTAATCGGTGGAGGAGGAACAGGAGGCCATATTTATCCGGCTTTGGCTTTGGCCCGCTTTGCGCAGGCAGAAGACAATGCAGCCGATATTTTGTTTGTCGGTACTGAAAAGGGCTTAGAGAATAAAATTGTTCCTTCAGCCGGTTTTCAACTCAAAACAATCCCGGCGCGGGGTTTTCAGCGCAATTTCAAGCAGATAGTTTCGGTATTGCTTGATCTGCTGCGTGGTCTTAGGGAGGCAGGCAGAATTATTGATAAGTTTAAGCCGAATGTAGTCTTAGGCACCGGCGGCTATGTGGCTGCTCCCCTAGTTATTTCCGGCCTGATAAAAAGATACCCCGTTGTTATTCACGAGCAAAATGCCCTGCCCGGCCTCGTTAACCGCAGGTTGTCACCCTTTGTTAAGCGGGTTTGTCTTTCCTTTGAAGAGACAAAGCACAGGCTGCCCAGGCGCAGCAAGATATCCTTCACGGGAAACCCGAGGGCTTCGGAAGTCTCGGCCCTTACCAGGGAAGAAGGCTGCAGGTATTTTGGATTAAAGCCTGAGCAAAAAAATATCCTGATTTACGGCGGCAGCCGGGGTGCTTTGAGGTTAAATGAAGTTATTACTGAGTATATTAAAGAAGGGTTTTTACCTGAAGGAGTAAACCTGATTTACATAACCGGAGATATTTATTATGGGGATGTCATGAAAGAACTGGAAAATACCAATGAGAAAATAAAAATATTCTCCTACCTGGCAGAAATGCCCGAAGCGCTTGCTGCGGCGGATCTAGCTGTAACCAGGAGCGGGGCTACCACTCTGGCAGAACTGACAGCCCTTGGTGTGCCGGCCATCCTGGTACCATCTCCGAATGTGGTAGCCAATCACCAGTATTACAACGCCAGGCTGCTGTCTGATGCTGGTGCAGCAGTGTTAATAGAAGAAAAAGATTTTAACCGGCTTGCTCTTCGACAGGAGATAGACAGACTCTTAACTGAGCCGAAATACCTGGCTGATATGAAAGAAAAAAGCAGGTCCCTCGGTGTTACCGATGCAGCGGAAAGACTTTACCGCTGCCTGCAGGAGGTTGCGTCATGAAGATTGAGCAGGAATTAGGACAAAAACTTAAAGAGGGTGTTAAGGTCAATGAGCCTATGGCACTCCACACATCATGGCAGGTAGGAGGCCCCGCCGACTACTTTCTCAATCCTGCTGATCTGGATGAACTAATAGAAATTGTCCACTTCAGGAAAAAGTATGATCTGCCGCTTTATGTTTTGGGCAACGGGACTAACCTGCTGGTTCGTGATGGGGGAATCAGGGGGATGGTCGTAAATATCGGTCCTGCTTTCTGCTACATCAGGCATGAAGGTGAGAGCCTGGTAGCAGGAGCGGGAACCTCGATGACCTACCTTGCCAGGAGCGCTGCGGAAAAAGGGTTTGGCGGTCTCGAGTTTTGTGTTGGCATACCCGGCTCCCTGGGGGGTGCAGTTATAATGAACGCCGGATCATTTGGCGGCTATATTGGTGAGCGGGTTCAGTCAGTTAAACTGGTTACTTACGATGCAGAAGTTATTAACCTGGCGCAAGACGATCTTTCCTTCAGCTACCGCACCAGTAATCTGCCAGGCAGGGGAATAATTGTTGAAGCTGTTCTGCAGCTGAAACAGGCAGACAGAGAAGAATCGATGAAGATTATGGAATATTTTCTGAGTGAACGCGAGAAGCGCCATCCCGACCTGCCCAGCGCCGGGTCTGTTTTTCGTAATATGCCCGGGCAGCCTGCTGGAAAAATTATTGAAGAAACAGGCTGCAAAGGCATGAAGGCCGGGGGAGCCGAAGTTTCATGCAAGCATGCCAACTTTATAGTTAACACCGGGGAAGCAACTGCTGCAGATATTATCGAGTTAATTGAGCAGGTCAAGCAGATGGTTAAAGAGGATTGTGGAATTGAGCTGCAACCTGAAGTAAAAATTATTGGTGAGGAGAGCTAAATCATGAAAGGCAAGAGTGACCACCTCAAGCTGGTTAAGAATAAAAACAGTGCCCAGCCTGGCTGGAAAAGGGCTTGCCGGTTCTTATTCAGACTGGTCATTGTTGTGGTCATTATCTTGTTGCTAAAAGAAGGCGAACAATTCTTCCGGATTAACAGTATAACTGTGGAAGGCTCAATGGAACTATCTGCTGCTGAGCTGGCAGAAGCCGGTGGTATTAATAAGGGTAGAAGTATTTTCCTGCTTAACGAAGATAAAATCATAGAAAATATCAAAGATGAATTTCCATCAGTCAGGTCAGTAAAAATCAATCGGACCCTGCCTGATCAAGTATCTGTTAGCATTGAGCAAAGAAAACCTGCAGCTTACATTGTCACCGCTGACGGCTACTGGTTAATTGACTCTGGCGCGGTTCCTTATGAAAACATTGCTGAACCGGACGAGGATTATCCGCAAATTACAGGAATAAGCGGTGAGCTGGTTGTGCCCGGGATTGCCCTGAACTGCACCCTTAGAAGGGAAATCCTGCAGGAGTTTTTTTCAACCTGGCATAAAAAAGACCGCTTCCAGATAGAAAAGCTGGATTTAAGTGAGAATTATAACCTGATTGCCTATACGGCAGACAACCTGGAAATATGGCTTGGCAACGCAAAGAATATGCAGCAAAAAATGGAACTGGTTGAACTAACCTTGCCTCATATTTCTGATGATCTGGAAGGAGCCAGAATTGATGTTCGCTCCGGAAAGCGCTTAGTAGTCTCAAGTGCTGCCGTACTTGAAAAAAGGGAGGTGGATCCGTAAAAATAAAAAAAAGGAAATTGTTGAAATGTGTTGAATAATTTGTAGTAATTGCACCATGCTGGGAAGGGTAAGGGGGAACAAAAGTGAGCAAAAAAAATTATATAGTCGGTATTGATGTTGGCACAGCTGAGGTAAGGGTTGGGCTCGGCGAACCCCGTCCCGATGGTACTGTGAACATTATCGGTTTAGGTCTGAGCCCTTCCGATGGTGTGCGAAAAGGTGTGATTGTCGACCTGGATAAAACGGTGGAATCAATTGTGGCTGCAATCGAAGAAGCAGAAAGAATGGCTGGCTTCAAAGTTGAATCAGCTTACGTTGGTTTGAAAGGCCTGAACATGGAATTGATTAATAACCGTGGTGTTGTGGCTGTCACTGCCGAAGATCGGGAAATCCGCATAGATGACGTCGAAAGAGTAATGCAGGCGGCAAAAGTTGTTGCCCTGCCCATGGATCGTGAAATTGTCGATATCATTCCCCGCGAGTATATTGTCGATGGATTTGAAGGAATAAGAGATCCCGTTGGCATGCTCGGGGTGCGGCTTGAGGTTGATGCCCTGGTTGTGAGTAGTTTGATCACCTCTCTACACAACCTTTTACGCTGTGTTAACAGGGCTGGAATAACCATTAACGGACTGATTTTGCAGGCGATGGCCAATTCGGAAGTTTATCTTTCTCCTGATGAGAGGGACCTGGGAGTATTCCTGGTTGACATTGGCAGCGGGACAACAGAGATAGCACTCTTTCAGCATGGTAAGCTGCAAAAAATGGCAGTAGCACCGGTCGGCGGTGATCATATTACAACCGACCTGGCTGCCGGCTTAAGGATTAACCATTTCAAAGCTGAGGAACTGAAAAAAGAACATGGTTCGGCCTTGACTTCAAATACGGAAAGCGAACCGAAAATAGAAGTTAAAACAGTAGGCAGCAATGAGCTCAGGCTGGTGTCGGAAAGAGAGCTCACATCATTTATCGAGCCGAGGGTACATGAAATTTTACAAATCGTCAGAGAAGAAATGATAAAAATGGGTTGGCCTTATTTGCCGCCGGCAGGATTGGTTCTGCATGGCGGGGTTTCTTCAATGAATGGGATAGTTGAAGCTTCCCGTCAGTTTTTTGAAACAGACCAGATCAGGTTGGCTGAATTCGAAACAGTAGGTGTTCAAAACCCTACTTATTCAACAGTAGTCGGACTGCTATACTACGTGCAGCGTTACCAGCCGAGGATGTTTGTTCAGGAAGTAAGCAGGCCGACCAAAAAACGCGGGCCGGGGCTCTGGCAGCGTATTAAAGACTGGATGACAGACATAGTAGACTAAAAGAGCATACCAATTATAGGAGGTGCTTTTGATGATTGAGTTTGATATTGAGATGGAACAATATGCTTCGATAAAAGTTGTAGGTGTAGGTGGCGGAGGCAGTAATGCCGTTAATAGAATGATAGCTGCAGGTTTGCAGGGAGTAGATTTTTGCGCTGTGAACACCGATGCGCAGGCTCTGTATTTGGCTAATGCCGGAACAAAGCTTCAAATCGGTGAACAGCTTACCAAGGGACTCGGTGCAGGCGCAGACCCTGAAATCGGGTACAAGGCGGCAGAAGAAAGCCGCGATGATATCGAGAATATGCTAAAAGGCGCAGACATGGTTTTTATAACTGCCGGAATGGGTGGAGGAACAGGAACTGGTGCTGCTCCTGTAATTGCAGAAGTTGCACAAAAAATTGGTGCTTTAACTGTTGGGGTAGTAACCAAGCCTTTCTCATTTGAAGGCAGGAAGCGTAAGCAGCAAGCTGAAGAAGGAGCCAGGGCTCTTAAAGACAGTGTGGATACGCTTATTACAATACCTAATGATCGATTGCTGCAGATAGTAGAAAAGAAAACACCAATTCTTGAAGCCTTCCGGGTAGCAGATGATGTGCTGCGGCAGGGTGTCCAGGGCATCTCAGACCTGATTGCAGTACCCGGTTTGATTAACCTTGATTTTGCCGATGTTCGCACAATCATGTCGGAAACCGGTCCTGCCCTGATGGGTGTAGGGCAGGGCAGTGGTGAAAACCGTACTGTTGAAGCAGCTAAAGCAGCTACTAACAGCCCGCTGCTGGAGACATCCATTGAAGGTGCAAGAGGTGTTTTGATTAATGTCACCGGTGGAACAGATATCAGCCTGCATGAAGTACATGAAGCAGCTGAAATTGTGGCTGAGTTTGCAGATCCCGACGCTAACATTATCTTCGGTGCAGTAATTGATGAAAACTGCCAGGATACGGTCAGGGTAACTGTTATAGCCACCGGATTTACCACCAAGAAGGAAAGCTCCAAGCCGAGATTGGCCGCAGTGGGCAGCAGTGCCTATGCCCGGGGTGAAAACCTGGATGCACCGGCCTGGTCACGCTGGCAGCAGAATGACAAGATTGTAAACGAGTAAACTCGGCTAAATAATTAACATCTTAAGAGTCATCAGGCCCGGCGCGCAGATTATCTGCACGCCGGGTTTTTCAACAGTTAATTATATTCTGTGTTTTGCCTGCTGCTTAGTAAACCTGTCCCATCGCAGTTTGTTGTTGCGAGTAGCTTAACTTAACCCCTTGCTCACTGATCGTTCGGGCAGTAATAGTAACAGCTCAGCTTCATCTTATTGTCCGTATCAGTGCTCATTTGGTTTTACCAGCTGCAAATTAAACCTGTTCCATCACAGGCTCCGTCAGCGTTTTATCTGCTGGAGTTTTCCGGTTACCCAAAACAATCGTCTCCTGACTAGGTTTTGGCAGCCTGCATCCGGCAGTCTGACCGGAAAACTCCAGCATCTTCAACGGACGTAGCAACTGCTCTTCCAACGGTTTACTTAGAAGCAGGTAAAACTGCCTTCGCACTTTGCTTGTTAATAGATATAGAGCTTTTTAGTGAGACCGCCGATCAGCTTTACCATAAGTGCTCCTGTTAACGGTGCACGAGCGTAAAGCGAGCTGCATGAAGTATCGCTGAAGCGCTTTACTTCAGCGCGCAGCGATCAGCGAGTAAGCCGCTAACAGGAGTACAAAAAAAGATTGGAAAAAAGTAAATTTAGGGGTTTACACACAATATATAGTGCTCTATAATGTAACAAATGCAATATATTGAGGGGAGCACAAGTTTATGAAATGCCCCTATTGCGGCGAAATCGACACCCGGGTCGTCGATTCCCGCTCCACCCAGGATGCATCTTCAATCAGGCGCAGGAGACAGTGTATCAGCTGTGAGAACAGATTTACAACCATGGAAA
>SL_8KL_010_SEDDRAFT_10005312_pt1 | contig 10116 bp, 8 predicted proteins | sample SodLakKL_010_SED_4_FD_11160 | JGI IMG/M metagenome (IMG submission 11160) | reverse complement strand
CCAAGGGCGGATTATCTCCCTTTACAACGACATCATTATGTTGGGAAATCAACAAGTGGCCAATCAAACCGGAAATCGTTCTGGAAGGCGGAAATTTAGCCAGCGATGAAAGCGGATTTGCTACAGAGTGCGACGATCTCGCGCTGTTATCTACATACTATGATCCTCAAACAAGTCATTTCCATCCATTCAACATGACCAGCGCCGCCGCTGCTGAGACATCCTGGATGGCCGCCCATATTCAGGCACAGTATCCTGAGTATTGGCCGGAAACCATTCGAGCGTTGCTGGTGCATTCTGCTTATTGGTCGGATAACCTTTGGCAACAGTTCAGCGGTGATGGATCTAAAAGCTCCATAAAGAAACTACTCAGTATTTGTGGATACGGTGTGCCGAATCTGGATCGAGCACTGTTCAGTGCTTTCAATTCACTGACATTGATTGCCCAGGCAGAAATTCAGCCCTTTGACAAAAAAAGAGATGATGCCGGCAAAGAAATATCAGATTATAAAACAAAGGAGATGCATCTTTATGAACTGCCATGGCCCAAAGAGGTGCTGCACAGCTTGCCGGACGGCACAGAGGTGGAAATGCGGGTTACTTTGTCTTACTTCATCGAGCCAGGACCGGGTGAAGTCGGGTGGGAGCACCGCTATCGCTATGCCTCCCACACCCTGCGTTTCGATTTAAAATCTCCAACTGAATCCAAAGAGCAGTTTGTTAAACGCATCAACAAAGCAGCCCGTGAGGAGGAAGAGGGACACCCCAGAACCCAGAGCGTTTCCAATCACTGGAAGATCGGCCAGGCGCGCAACCGGGGCACCATACATTCAGATATCTGGCAGGGCACGTCAGACCAATTGGCGGCCTCAAATATCATTGCCATTTATCCGGGGATCGGTTGGTGGCGTGAGCGCGCCCACCTTGGAAGATGGAATCGCTGGACCAGGTATTCTTTGATAGTTTCAATCACAACACCGGAAGAAAGTATTGATGTGTATACACCTGTGGCCAATCAGGTCGGCATCACCGTGCCAATGGAAATTCAAGTATGAGTATGGTAAGCGGTTCAGACCTTATGGTTTGCAGGCACGCTGACAATTACGAACAGGTCAGACAGGACCACCGGGGTTGGCCCGCTGTATTTTTGGGGAACGGATCCGGCTGGAATGACAAGTGGACCAGGAGTATTGCCTTTAGCAGCAAGGAGTTTGTGGAAAAGGAAAAAACCAGGCTGGACATTCTGGCCAAGGGAAGAAAAGCGACTGAAACAGGCACCGGCTTTCAGTTTCGAGATCCAGTAGGGTCCCTATGTGCACGATTCTGACGTCCAATCAGGCTTTATAGAGTCTGGAAAAGCCTGTTTCTGGAATATTGATGCTTAAAAATCAAAAGGTTTCAGTGGCCCGACCCTGGAAATTCTTTTATAGGGGAATCAACGGATCAGCCTTGCAAGAGGAATCCGATCCTTACAACCCTCATTTCGAGGCCGCAAAGGGCTGTTTAAGCCCCAAAAAAGCTGTTTTTGGAATATATCTCATGTAAAATCAGACAATTAATTAGGTCCGACCCGGAAGAAACCCGCAAGGTGAATCTTGGCAGCGGAGAGATCTCTTCTATGAAAAGAAATGAAAACTTACCGATGCATGTACAGTTTTTTATTCCTATTCTGGAAGCGCTACGTGAACTTGGTGGGTCTGCGACCCCTTCAGAATTGAAGGACAAGCTGATCGAAATGCTGGACATCAGTGATGAAGAGCTTGAAGAAAAATTAAAAACCGGGATCTACCGGATAGACAATCAAATTACGTGGAGCAAAATTTATCTAGTCCGGGCAGAATTGATTGATACATCCGATCCTGTCGTTATTAGCTTAACACAGGAAGGATGGACCAAGAAACCGGCCGAAGGAGAGGTTGTCTCAATTTTTAAAGAAATTCATGGTAACCTTGTTAGAAAGAAAGGAAAACCTAAAGGTCCGAAGAAAGATGCTGGTGAGGATGCTGTTGTTGAAGAGATAAAACAGCCTCACGCACAGGAGTTGCTTGAAGTTCTTCGTTCCTTGCCGCCAGAAGGTTTTGAGCGTTTGTGTCAGCGACTGCTTCGGGCATCCGGATTTCAAAAAGTAATTGTCAGGGGCAGGTCAGGAGATGGAGGCATAGATGGGGAAGGTATCCTTGAAATCAACCCGTTGGTCAGTGTCAAGGTCATTTTCCAGGCCAAACGTTACCAAGATTCAGTATCTTCTTCCCAGATCAGGGATTTCCGGGGGGCCATGCTTGGTCGAGCTGAAAAAGCCATCTTTATAACCACCGGCAGATTTACGAGTAGTGCCAAGGCAGAAGCTGCCAGGGAGGGAGCAGTCCCGATAGAATTAATTGATGGCGACAAGCTGGTTCGGCTTTTCGAACAGCGCATGCTTGGACTTAAGCAAAAGGTAGTTTATGAAGTGGACCTCGCATTTTTTGAAGAATTTCAGAGCAGGTAATTTTTAGATCAACAAGCCAAGACAGGCGCATTTTGATTTGTTTAGGAAGACGTAACCAGCGGAAGCCGCCATGTTTACGCGGAAGAATAGACTGGGACAAGTTTACCGGCTCTACGGCCTAACCCCGGAAGATATCGGGGTGGTGGAGGCTACAGAGCAGAATTTAAAAAGTTCGATGTGATTTTGACGCTTTATTCTTGCGCTTGATGCAGAAAAGTGTTTATCTGATACGCCTGCAAAGTGTCAGGTTTGACAAGCGAAGCGCGTGATAGAGGACAGGAATTAGATGACAAAATGCCACACTAAGAGACGTGGCAGGCAGAACAATCAACGGATAAAAAGTTAATTGAAAGACTGAAATCTGTTTTTTTGATTTTTTACAGTCACATCACTTATGAATAATAAAGGTCTTTAATTTTAATTTGGGAGATTATTGTGGACACCAAAAGTTTTGATTTGTTCAACATGATCGTCCTATATCTTTTAATTCAACTATTTGAAAATTTTCCAAAGCCTATTGATATTGATGCAAAGAGTTTGGGGCTTAACGCGATACCGAAAAAGGAATCAGAAAGAGAGGGTGAAGTTTGGAACTACATGAATTTAGCGGGAGATACTGTAACATGGCTCCAAAAAGAGGGATTTATTGAAGTTCATAATGTAGCTTATGGCTCAAATTATATGGGGGTTAGGCTTACCTTGAAGGGCTTGACCCTTCTTGGTTATACTCCGTTGAAATCCGAGACTAATGATAAGCTTTCAACCCTTGCTGAAGAGGGAAAAAAAGTACTGTTAGAGGGTACTAGAGAAGGGGCGACAGAAGTAGTAAAACAGCTTTTTATCAGTAGTCTGCGGTATATTCCTCAAGCATTTTAAATGTATGATAGGCATATAAAGGCAGCGAACCATGTACTACACTTGAGGAAGTAGTAAATCTGCTTACATATGACGAGGGGCTGTCCTCTATGAACGACACAGATTATAAGGATGTATTCAAACAGATACCCGGCAACCCTGTTGTCCGCGAGTTCTGTGTTGACGAGGGCGGCTTAGCCAATGTCCTTGCCGACGCATTAAAGGCGCACGCAGCCCCGCCGCCAACCAGATCGCCCAAATCATCAAACGCCCTCCAAGGGAACCTCAGCGAGTTTGGCGTGTGGGACATGGGGGAACGCTACTGGTCGCTCTTCGCGCGGCAAATGACGTGGACTGCCAACGCCGACAGTCCCTGGAAAGCATCCTCATCCGACGGCGTGGACATCTTGGCGCTGTCAAGGAGAGACGACGAGCTCTTCCTTCTCGTTGTCGAGGTCAAGTCGAGCGACGGCCGCGGAGCAAACCTCGTGACGGGTGGCAACTCGAGTCTCCAGAAGGACTTCGATCGACTGTTCCAAGGCCCCGTCCAAGACCGGCTGCCAATATCCGTCGGGAAGGTGCTCACCTCGCTACGGCTTGTACACCGCCGAACGAACCTCGAGGAACGAGTCAAGGGCATGGTTGGGATCAGTCCTGCGCACTGTTCCTCGGTGCGGCTTGTTGGCGTGCTCGTCTGCAACCAGGGGACGGCTCGAGACGAGCAAGCGCGAGAGCGCGCATTCAATAGACTCACCGATCACCTTGTCAATGCGGGCTGGGGCGCGTCGCAGATCTCGTATCGCACCATCGAGACCGACGACCTCGCCGCGCTACTCGACGACGTGATCGACAAGGCGACGTCATGATCAGCGCCCGCGAACTTGACGACGCGGCTGTCAGGCGGCGTCTGCAGAAGATCGAAAACCGCGTCGCAGCGGCCGTGCGCGGCTACGGGCGTCTGGGGCCTCGCGCCTGGCGTCAAGTCGAGAACATCTCGCTGCGCCTGAGTCTAGACGCTGCCACCCTCGACCCGGAAGACCTCCCGCGTCCTGACGGGACATCGGATCTGGCGCTCTCCCTCCTTGCGCGAACGCTGGGGAACAGCGCGCGGGAAGCGGACTACCCAACCGACTACCTGTCGGCCCTAGCCGCCGTCGCCTTCGCGGCCGCCGGCAACTTCCCCACGGCTGGCGTGGTGGCCCGAACAGCGCACGCCCGAGCCGATAGCGGCCCTTTCGAGGCGTGGGTGATGGCCGTCCTCGGCGACACTCGGATGCGGTTGGTCCGGGAAGAGATGCCGGAACGAATGCGCAACTACTGCCGCGCGGAGCGAACGGCGCTCGTGGAGGGTACCCGACATCGCTTCGCGGAAGCCGACGCCTCATTCGATGCGTCGGTTCCCGAATGGCTCGATGCCTTCGCACACAGCGATGCGCTTCTGATCCTGCTGTGGATACAGGCGCGACAGCGCTTCAAGGAGTTGTCGGCCGCTCGCATCCTGCACGACAGCCAAGTCTTCTCAACAGCGTACGTCCAGACCCTGCTCCGAACGGCCTCACCTCTCCTCTACCCCACGCAGGCGCTGACCATCGAGCGGCATCGCCTACTAGACCCACATGAGAACGCACTGGTCCTTCTTCCAACGAGCACAGGCAAGAGCCTGCTGGGGGAGCTTGCGATCGTATCCGCACTCTCGGACGAACGCCCCCTGGGCGTCTACCTCTCGCCATACCGCGCGCTCACCGACCAAATCTACCGGCGGATGCGTGCCCGCCTCGCCAGCATCCAGGTCACCACAGAAGTGCGTCGAGGTGGGTACCTCGCCGAACGAACGATCACGGGCGATGCGAGGGAGGTATTGGTCGCAACGCCCGAGGCGTTCGACGCTTTCATACGTACACGTCCAGAGCTTCGCCACCAGATCGCCTGCTGCGTCTTCGACGAGTTCCACCTGATCGAGCAACCGGTTCGGGGTCTGCGCTACGAGGCGCTGATCGGCAGACTCCGCGATTTCGCTGCTGAGGACGGCGACACGAAAATAGTGGCTCTCTCGCCTGTGGTATCTCCTTCGCCGACCCTAGTCGACTGGCTCGGCGTTGGCGTTGAGACGACCATAGAATCGGGGTGGCGGCCGACCGCACTGAGGCTGGCGATTGCCGGCCCGGATGGCAAGGCACACTACTACACACCGAGCGATTATCTTCGTCCGCCTGCCGACCCAGCAGCCCCGGTCTGGTCGGGCCAGGTGCCCTTTCCGCACATTCTCCATACGGCCCCGAAAAAGACGTTTGCGCATCTCCTGCAGAAGCACGACCGCCTGGTAGCCTCCAACGTAGCGGCTGTTTCGATCGATCAGCACAAACGGTTCGGACTCCCGATCATGATCCTAACGAGCTCACGGAACCAGACGCGCTTCGTCGCCTCGATAGTCGCCAGCCTACTTCCAGAGGTAGATGAGGACCATCCTGCTCGCACCTTCTCGGGAGTCATCGCCCGCCGGTGCCCGTACCTGTTCACGCTGCGGACCTGCCTGAGGCATGGCATCGCATACCACAACGCATCACTTCCGAACTGGGTGCGGGAGCGCCTTGAAAACCTGATGGAGAATCGCCAACTACTCATCGTCGCCGCCACCACGACACTTGCCGAAGGTGTTGATCTCCCCTTCCGCGTAGTCGTCATAGCCGACTGGCGTCGCTGGCTTTTCGGGCAGCAACGCCCGATGCCGACCCTTCTGTTCCGAAACATCTCCGGTCGATGCGGACGTGCCGGTGCCTTCGCGGAGGGCGACACCGTCATCGTGGATAACCCCGGCCGAAGGCCGAGTCGTGCGAGCTACCGAACGCGGTACCAGGAATACGTCCGGCTGTATGTGCACCCACCGGCGGTTCATCTCCGGTCCGCATTGGTTGACGCCGTCGATGCCGATGGTGAGTCGCACCTGCTGGAGATGGACGCCGCGCTCGAATCACAGTTTCTCGCGTACGTTGACGCGCGGTCGCCGGACGAGGGCCTAGAAGAGGACGAGTTCACGTCCTCCTTGTTCGCGGCGCGGTTCCCAGATGCGCAGAACCACGTCATCGGGACCGTGAGGCAGTTCAGAGCGGACATGCTCTCGGAAGCGGACTACCCCGTTCTTGCTCGAAACAGCCCGCTCGCCCTCACCGAATTCGGAAAGACCGTACTCGTGACTGGCCTCTCGCCCCGATCTGGCATCGCGCTTGCCGAGTTTCTTCGGGACTACCAGCCGCCGGATGAGCCCGGCACAGGACGCATAATCCGACGCCGGCACGCAATCAAGTGGATGCCGATCATTGCAGCACTTCGCGACGCCATCCCTGAGGACGGTGTGTTCGTCGCAGAACTCCAGAGCGGATCGTTCCAGAGCGTCGGCCGAAGCCGCTTCCCGGTCAACGACGCAAACCTCACGATGGTGCTCCTCGCTTGGTTGTCAGGGCTGCCTATCGAGGAGATCGCGTTCCTGACGCTCCGATCACGCGAACTCAAGTCCGCAGCTCAGGACTGGCTTTCCACCGCCCAGGGCTCGCCCCCAGAGGGGTTCGAGGAGCAGGTTGAGCAGGTCGCGGTCTTCCTAGGTGGCTACGTTGCGCAGCAGTGGGGGTGGGTCCTGCGTGGAGCAGGTGCCATCGCTGAGCACGCTGGCGAAGTGGAGCGGATCGAGGTCGATCACCTCGCCGTCAGGATCGAGCAGGGTGTCCAACACGTCGCCTCGGTCGAGCTCCTCGAACGTGGCTGCACAGTCGACCGAGCAAAGATCGATGCAGTGGTCGGCCTCTACCTTGAGCATGCGGGGAGAGAGGACGTCGACTACACCGCGTTGCTCGAGTGGATTCGGGCCAACGGCGCTGCTCTAGTTGGGCGGCGTGTCGGGTACTTCGCTGGCATCACGCTGATTGATGAGGATGTGGACTCGTTTGCAGAGTTTATTGAAGGCTAACCAGCGCGATAGAGATACAATGAAATAACTGCCATGAGGACCAGCATGGCAGACTCGGCCATTGCAAAATGTCACATGGACGGCATAACCGGTTCAGCAGGATATGCAACATTTTTAATCAAAGTAAAGGCACATTCCATGACTCCAAGCAAGAAGGGCGGGGGGAAGAAGGAGATTGAATCCTACCGGCATGAGGATAAGGAGCGGGTGAATAATCCGCCTGTGGGTCTGGTGACTCCGGATACTGACCAGGACAGCGGCAAGAAGACCTACGAGTATGATCCCCACCTGGACCCGCAGCTGGTCTGGGCCGGGAAGGCCGAGCACACTTCCTTTGAAGTACCCACGGTTTCCCTGCATGTACACGAGCGCATTGATCCCAGGACCATCATGGAGACCGTGCGCAAGCGCAACGGGCCTAAAGAGCGCCAGCTGACCTTTTTTGATCTGGCGGAAGAGAACCCGCCCATGCGCGAGGCCATCCAGTTCTACAAGCACAGGCACAACTGGTCCAACCGCATGATCGCCGGGCACAGCCGGTAGCCTGCTGTACACTTCAGATCAGCAAGATAATGTGCAGGGAAGTGCAAGGAAATGATCCCCCCGCTTGGCCGCTTAAATCCATCATTGACTTTAGGCGGTGCATAAGTCAGCACATACAAAATAAGCAAATATGTTCCACCGGCGTGTAGGGTGAAGAAGAGCAGACTGGTGGTTTTAAGGATTTTCTTGGCTGGCGGCCAAGGCCGAGAATGCCCTGCATTCTAATTTCCAGTTCACAGCTGTATCAAAAGGTTGCCGGAACTGGCGTCCACTTTCGATAAGGACCGGGTTGCAGGTACAGCCCGACTTAGCTTCAGGTTTTCATACAAAAAGGGAGGTTTTCAATGTCAGGCGAGTCTTACGGAGATAGTGGCGACCCTCGTGATACGTTAGTAAATGTGGGGAACCGCCATCAGGTCAGTATGCAAGTTGTCCAAGACATATACAGCGAAATAACGGGAAAAAAAGAAAAGCTAACAAAACTTCTAACTAAAAATCATCATGCGACATTTGAAGATATTAACCAGCTCAACACAAAGATTGAGCAGATATACGAGCAATACAATATTGTTTCTTCCGAGTGTTCTGTTACATTATATCGTGTAGACGATCAAAAAGAGCAATTTAGTTCATTTAAACGTTTTAGCATGCATGACTGTAGCTCGTCTAATCCTGTAGAGAATATCGAAATTACATATAATTTTCTGATTTTACTTCCACAAATTCAAACTCCGCAATCGTATAAAATATCCCTGAATCTCTATTCACGAGCTGCGATTCGCCAGAAAGCGAATACACAAGATGGGCTGCCTCGTAAGTTCTTCAGATTTTTAACCGGACCTACTGGCGTTGTAGACATTGAGTATGTTGACTATACTGTTGCCCGAAATTTTTTCACGGCAATAAATGAATGGGTTGATTCTTTGGAAGCTGAGGATGGCTCCCGTGTTATCCGCTTTGCACAAAGTTATAGTGAGCATATTCCGTTTATGTTTCGTGCGTTGACAACATTGTTTCTTATTACTTTTGTGGCTATTGGATACTCTGGCCTTGTTGGCGATGGAATGGCTTTAGATGAGCTATTTATAGCTGGTTTAGTAACCTTTGGGGGTGTCTATTTTATGGCGGAAGTATCTTTCAAGATTGGGCAATTGGCTGAGCAGCACGTAGATCAATATCAGCCGAACTCGGCATTGCGTCTAACAAGGGGCGACGAGAAAATTGTCACGGAAAGTGCGCGCCGAAACAAGGCATCAATTCGCAATGGAGTTATCTCAATAGCTACCTTCTTTGTTTTGAATCTTTTTGCTGCGTGGATTGCCAAGTTATTGGGTCTAGTTGGCTAAAAATTGCACGTTCGATACAGCGAATAAGGTTAGATTGTTTCCATCCGGAAACCCCGGTTGCGAAACAGCTGCCCCATATGTGCAGGATAGATGTCGCAAAGGAGAAGGTAGAGGGTGAGTACCAGAGATCCAGGGGGGTGGCCACTGGAAGCCTGCGGGTACCATCCTGCAATTTTTTTGGCGGCCCAAGGCTATTCGCCCTGGTAGGGCTGATTGACTTGTATTTTAGGCGCCCCATGTGTCAGGATAGATGTCGCTTAGGGCAAGGTAGGGGGTAAGCACCAGAGGCCCATGGATGGGGGGAGGTCTTAGCAAAAAAACCGGGGTTCTGGTAACAAGCTCGTTGACCGTACAAAAAAGAAGGAAAGGATGAGTTTTATAAGCAAGATATTCAACCGCAGTGGAGTGGACAAGAATTCTTTGATAAGAGACCTTGTACGGCTTCGAGTAAGAAATGACCCTATGGCCGCTGCTATGGGTCTCAGAGAAGAAATGGCAGATTCCTCCTGAATCCGTGACGTTATATACACAGACCCCTGCGCAGCCCTCCGGGAGGGCATTTACGGTCCATCCGAGCTGGACGGGATGGGCAAAAACAGGGCACTTAGCGATAAATAAGCATGATAAGCCTCAAGTATACATATTTTTCCAGATTTTGGACCCACTACTCCCTGGGTATTTTATCCATGCGCCTCATCCTGGCCTTACGCCTGCTTGAGGCGTGTGAACAACGAGGCGAACCAATCAAACCACGGTCTGGAACATCCCAGTTGCAGGATCAGCTGCCGGGCATGTTTCACCAGGCGGCAGGACATGAAGACAACGCTGTTCATCACGGTCTTGATTCTACGCCTGGTGGCTTTCTTAAGTCCCAGGGCCTTTTGGACTACCATGTCCTCTGCAACAACCTTGAGCATATTATAGGT
>SL_8KL_010_SEDDRAFT_10005311_pt1 | contig 10117 bp, 8 predicted proteins | sample SodLakKL_010_SED_4_FD_11160 | JGI IMG/M metagenome (IMG submission 11160) | reverse complement strand
AGCAGGGTTTAAAAAAGCCCGGCCATAAGCCGGGCTTTCGATAAGCGGTTTAGAAAAATAGCGGAGCAAAAACGAGGGCCACAATGCTCATCAGCTTGATCAAAATGTTCAAGCTTGGCCCGGCCGTATCCTTAAAGGGATCGCCGACCGTATCGCCGACCACGGCAGCCTTGTGCGCTTCGCTGCCTTTACCGCCGTGCTGTCCTGCTTCAATGTATTTTTTTGCATTATCCCAGGCCCCACCGGCATTTGCCATATTGATAGCCTGCAGGACTCCGGTCACCAGGGCACCGGCTAACAGCCCGCCCAGGGCTTCTTTACCGAGGAACGGAATTAATCCGACAGCAAGCGGCACGACTACGGCCATCAAGCCGGGAATAATCATTTCCCGCAGAGCAGCCTTGGTACTGATATCAACACAGCGGGCGTACTCCGGCTTGGCTTTTCCTTCCATTAAACCTTCAATTTCTTTAAACTGACGGCGGATTTCTTCAATTAGTGAAAAGGCAGCATTACCAACCGCTTCCATGGTCCGCGAAGTAAAGAAATAGGTCAACACTCCACCAATTAACAGGCCGGCAATAACCTGGGGACTGGTAATATCAATAACCTCCAGCCCGGCTACCTGCGCGTAAGCGGTAAACAGGGCCAGGGCGGTCAGGGCTGCTGAACCAATCGCAAAACCCTTCCCGATTGCTGCTGTGGTATTACCCAGTGAATCGAGTTCATCGGTAATTTCTCGTACTTCGGGTTCCAATTCGGCCATCTCGGCAATACCGCCGGCGTTATCGGCAACCGGTCCGTAAGCGTCAACCGCCACGGTCATGCCCACGGTAGAGAGCATTCCGACTGCTGAAATAGCGATACCGTAAATCCCGGCGAAAGAATAAGCGACCAGGATGGCAGCCACAATAGTGATAATCGGGAAAAGAGTACTCTTCATCCCTACCGCCAGGCCGCTGATAATGTTCGTGGCCGGACCGGTCAGAGAAGCGCGGGCAATATCCTGCACCGGCTTAAAATGATCCGAGGTATAATATTCGGTCAGTCGGCCGATAATTACTCCGGCCGCTAAACCGGCCACAACAGCAAAAAACGGTCCGAAATCAGGGAAAACACCCTGGTCAATAAAAGAACTGACCATAAAATAGGCTGCGACCAAAACCAACAGGGCACTGCCCCATATGGCCCGCTCGAGAACAGCTCCGAGACGGGCACCTTCCTTGGCCTGGACAAAGAAAAAGGCAATAATAGAAGCCAGGATACCAACCGATGCAACCATCAGGGGCAGCATTGTGCCGCCAAATCCGTAGAGAGCTACACCAAGGGTCATCGAAGCGATCATCGAACCGACATAGGACTCAAATAAGTCGGCGCCCATCCCGGCTACATCGCCGACATTGTCACCTACGTTATCGGCAATTACCCCGGCATTGCGCGGGTCATCTTCAGGGATACCCGCTTCGATTTTACCGACCAAATCAGCGCCCACATCAGCGGCCTTGGTATAAATACCGCCGCCGACCCGTGCAAAAAGAGCAATCGAGCTGGCTCCCAGGGCATAACCGTTTATCACAGCAGGTTCACGTATAAAAACGTACAGCATACCGAGTCCAAAAAGCCCCAACCCGGCAACCATCATCCCCATGATCGTCCCGCTTGAAAAAGCTATTTTCAAAGCCGGGTTGATCCCGGAACGGGCAGCGTGAGCGGTGCGTACATTGGCTTTGGTGGCTACCGTCATCCCCACGTAACCGGCTGTTCCTGAAAAGATCGCCCCTACAACAAAGCTAACTGCAGTGAGCTGATTGATAACCACTGCTAAGACTGCCGTCAGCACAACAACGAATAAAGCAAGATAAGTATATTCCCGCTTCATAAAAGCCATTGCACCTTCATGGATCGCAGCGGCAATTTCTTGCATCTGGTCGCTTCCAGCTTCGGCCTTGCTCATTTTATACCATAGAATGAGAGCAAAAATAAGAGCCGCCAAAGCACAAATCGGTGCAACGTATAATAACACTTCCATCTTCTGTTACCTCCTTGATTTCAAGTATTTTGTAATCATATTTTCCAGATCCACTGCTATAAGTTACTCCGGCAGGATCGGGTAATGACCTGTAAAACAAGCCCGGCACAATTTATCGGCCGGCAGGCCAACTGCTTCTACTGTTTTATCCATGCTTAAATAACCGACCGAATCAGCTTCTATCAAAGCAGGTATTTCTTGAGCAGAACGGCTATAAGCAATTAAATCTTCGCGGTCAGGAATATCGATCCCGTAATAACAGGATCCGGTGACCGGCGGAGAGCTGATTCTTAGGTGCACTTCCTTTGCCCCGGCCCGGCGCATTATTTTGATTAGCTTCATACTGGTTGTGCCGCGCACTATCGAATCATCAACTAATACTACCCTTTTGCCTTCAACTATCTTTTTTACAGCATTGAGCTTAATATCTACTCCTTCTTCGCGCATCTTCTGGGTCGGCTTGATAAAAGTCCGCCCGATGTAGCGGTTCTTAACCAGGCCCATCTCGTAAGGCAGACCGGCCTCTTCAGCAAAACCGGAAGCAGCAGCAATACTGGAATCGGGAACCCCTGAAACAATATCAGCATCAACCGGATGTTCGCGGGCCAGCTGCCTGCCCAGTTCCCGGCGGACCAGGTGGACATTTTTCCCCTGCAGGTTGCTGTCCGGACGGGCAAAGTAGATATATTCAAAAATGCACAGCTTCGAACATGTGCCCTTAATCACCTGGCGGCTGTGCATGCCGTCTTCATCGAGAATGACCATTTCACCCGGTAATAAATCACGCATAAAAGCAGCTCCGATCGTATCGAATGCACAGGTTTCAGAAGCCAGGTAATAACCACCGTCTTCCAGCGAAGCAAGTGAAAGCGGCCGGAAACCGTAACCATCCCGCAGGCCGATCACCTTGCGCCCGTCAGTAAGGACAAAAGCAAAAGCACCTTTCAGGCGGGGCACCACCTCGGTTAAGGCCTCCTCAAGAGAACTGCTGCCCTGCCGGGCAATCATGTGGGCCAGCAATTCACTGTCGGTGTAAGTCTGAAAAATTGCTCCCTGCTTTTCCAGTTCTTCACGCAGCTCCCGAGCATTAAGCAGGTGCCCGTTATGGGCTATCGCCAACTCTCCATGCCGGTAGCGCAGCTTTAAAGGCTGCGTATTTTCAGGGGCCCGCCCCTCCTGACCATAGGAATAGCGGACATGCCCGACTGCGAGGCGGCACAGAATACCTTTTAAATCAGCGCTGTCGGGAAAAACATCAGAAACCAGGCCCAGATCCCTTTTTATCCAGAGCTTGCGCCCGTCGCCCGGCCCGGCGGCAATGCCTGCACTTTCCTGACCACGGTGCTGCAGGGCGTAAAGGGAAAAACAGGTTAAAAATGCCAGAGGTTGATCATCGGCGAAACCGCCGCAAACACCGCAAGCCTCCTGCAGCTTCCCGAAGGAACCTATTTCATAATCCATTCAAAAACCTCCTCGTAGGCCTGCTTCATAACGGTCAGTTCCAAGTTACTATTATATCATCGCCGGAACGGATAATCAAAGATTTACCGCCAACTCTGCCCAATTCGCTTAAGGGCACCCCGGCCTCATCGGCCAGGCTGATTACCTCCCCAATCTTCAGCCTGTCTACAGAAATTAAAACCCTGGAGGCCCCTTCACCAAATAATTCAAGGCTCAGTTGAGATCCTCCCGGCAAATCAACGCTCGCTCCCAGCCCTCCGCTCATTGAACTTTCAGCCAGGGCTGCAGCCAGTCCACCGTCAGAAAGGTCATGGGCTGAGGCAACCAGCCTACCCCTGATCAGGCGGCGCAGCAGGGCCTGCATTCTTTTTTCTAAATCCAGATCTATTTCTGCCAGCGGTCCGGCTGCTTTGCCATGGCAGCATTTAAGAAACTGACTGCCCCCGAGGGAAATATCCCTGGCCCCCAGCAGGTAAATTAAATGGTCTTCACTTTCAAAAGCAGATCCGCAAGCTTGATCCGGGCTGTCTAAAAGACCGACTGCCCCGACCACCGGGGTAGGGTAAATGGCCTCATCTTCAACTTCGTTATAGAAGCTGACATTACCTCCTACTACCGGCACTTCCAGAACCCTGCACGCTTCAGCCATCCCTTCCACGGCCTGGCGGAACTGCCAGAACATCTCAGGTTTTTCCGGGTTACCAAAATTTAAACAATCGGTAATCCCGAGCGGTTCCGCCCCACAGCAGCTTAAATTACGGGTCGCTTCCGCCACAGTGAGCATCCCGCCCCGGTAAGGATCGAGATAAGTGTGGCGTCCGTTGCCATCCACGGTCATGGCCAAAGCGCGGCCCGTCTCGCGCAGCCTCACCACCGCAGCATNTCCGCCCGGCCCCTGNATAGTAGAGGTCCGTACCATGTAGTCATAACGCCGCCAGACCCACTCTTTCGAGGCAATGTCGGGAGAGCTCAGCAGATCCAGCAGAGCCTGCTCATAACTGTCGACTTCCGGGAGGGCAAGCAGATCAAAACCGGCTAATCTGCGGTAATAGTTAGGCTCTTGATCAGGCGGTTCGTAAGCAGGAGAACCTCCGGCCACACTTTCAGCCGGAACTTCAGCAACCACCTTTCCGTGGTGACGAACCACCACCATGCCCTGCGCAGTCACCCTGCCCAGTACATTTAATGGTAATTCCCAGCGTTTAAAAACTGCTTCCAGCTCGACCAGTCGGTCCGGCTCAACTATAAAAAGCATCCTCTCCTGCGATTCAGAGGTCAGTATTTCAAAGGGCGGCATCCCCTCTTCCCGCAGGGGCACCTTTTCTAAATCTATCTCCAGCCCGGTTTCGGCCCGGGAAGCCGTTTCAGTAAGCGCGCAGGTCAATCCTGCTCCCCCGAGATCCTGAACCCCGGTAACCAGGTTATTTTCCACCGCCTCCAGGGTAGCCTCGATTAAAAGTTTGCCCAGGAATGGATCGCCCACCTGCACAGCCGGCCGATCCTGGTCGGACTGATCGGAAAGCTCTTCAGAGGCGAAAGTAACCCCGTGGATCCCGTCCCGCCCGGTCCGCGCTCCGGCCAGGACAACCAGGTTGCCCTCACCACAGGCTTTGCCGAGCACTAAACGCTCTTTGGGCATGATGCCCACGCACATCGCGTTAACCAGCGGGTTTCCCTCGTAACATGGTTCAAAATAAATTTCACCGGCCACGGTCGGCACCCCCACACAATTGCCGTATCCGCCAATTCCGGCCACAACCCCGTCAAAGAGGTATCGGCCGCGAGCATTTTGGAGGGTCCCGAAACGCAGAGAATTTAAAAAAGCAATCGGCCGCGCCCCCATCGTAAAGATATCTCTCAAGATACCACCCACTCCGGTCGCCGCACCCTGGTAAGGTTCAACAGCTGAAGGGTGATTATGGCTTTCGATCTTAAAAACAGCCGCATAACCATCGCCGATATCAACCACTCCGGCATTTTCACCGGGCCCTAAAATAACGCGCGGGCCGCTGGTCGGAAATAGTTTTAGCAATGAACGGGAATGCTTGTAACTGCAGTGCTCCGACCACATCACACTGTACATATTAAGTTCGACCGGGTTGGGTTCTCGGCCCAGCTGTTCNANAATCATTTCATATTCCCGGTCAGTGAGGCCCAGTTTCCGCCAGATTGGTTTTTGATCAGGCACCGCCCCGCACCTCCCGTCTTTCAAAATGCTCCAGTAATGAATTAAAAATAACCAGACCGTCTTCTGAGCCCAAAATTTGTTCTCCGGCCCTTTCAGGGTGGGGCATCATTCCGGCCACATTACCGGAGCGATTGCATACCCCGCATATATTATCCACTGAACCGTTCGGATTGGCCTCTTTTGTAATCGACCCGTCGCGATCGGTATAGCGGAAAACGATTTGCCCATTTTCCTCCAGCTCGCTCAAAAGTTCGGGTGGGGCATAAAAATTGCCATCCCCGTGAGCAACCGGCATCTTTAACCGATCCCCGCGGGAAGCCTGAAGGGTAATTGGCAAATCAGGGTTTTCAACGCGCACATAAACCTGTTCGCAGCGAAACTGCAGGTGGTTATTCCGGTACAGAGCTCCGGGTAGTAACCCTGCTTCAGTGAGCACCTGGAAACCATTACAAATCCCCAAAACCAAACCGCCCCTGCCGGCAAAATCGGCAACAGCGCCCATCACCGGGCTGCGTGCAGCGATTGCCCCCGAACGCAGGTAATCGCCGTACGTAAATCCACCGGGCAGAATAATCAAGTCACAATCGCCCACCGTCCGGGCCTCATGGCGGATATATTCAACCGGCTTTTTGAGCACATCACGGACCAGGTGATAAGCATCGAGGTCGCAGTTCGATCCGGGAAAAACAATCACCCCGAATTTCATACTTCGGCCTCCTCCAGGGTATAACTGAAATCCTCGATCACCGGATTAGAAAGCAGGCGCCGCGCCATATCCTCAACCTGAACTGCCGCATCGTCATGCCCGGAAGCCTGCAAAATCAGTTCAAGGTATTTACCGACCCTGACCTGCTGCACATTATTATAACCGAGTGCCTGCAGGGAATTTTCGACTGCTGACCCCTGCGGATCATGAACTTCCTTTTTCAAGGTAACTTCAACTTTAGCTTTCCACTGCAGAGCCGTCTCCTCCCTCCAGGCGGGACAGAACTTCGCGGTAAGCTTCCATCACTCCGCCCATGTCGCGCCGGAAACGATCTTTGTCCATTTTTTCTCCACTGCTGATATCCCAAAAACGGCAGGTATCAGGAGTAATCTCATCGCCAAGCAGAATTTTCCCCTTATGACGCCCGAATTCCACTTTAAAATCAACCAGGACCATCCCTTTTTCTTTCAGGTAGGGCACTAAAATTTCATTAATTTTCAGGGCCTGTCTTTCCATTTCCGCCATTTCCTCCGGTGCTGCCAGATTCATAGCATAAATATGGTAATGATTGATCATCGGATCGTGCAGTTCGTCATCTTTGAGCGAAAATTCAAGGACCGTCTTTGCAAGGACCGTCTTTTCGGGGATGCCCAGGCGCTTGGAAATACTTCCCGCAGCAATATTGCGCACAATTACCTCCACCGGAATAATCTCCAAAGCTTTAACCAGCATTTCCCGGTCACTGATATTTTTTTCAAAATGGCTTTCTACACCATGTTGCTTGAGGAAATTAAAAAATATAGTGGAGATTCGGTTGTTGAGAACCCCTTTATCTTCCAGTTTGTCCTTTTTATCTCCGTCAAAAGCAGTGGCGTCGTCCTTAAATTCAACCAGCACTAACGAAGGATCGTCGGTGCGGAAGATTTTTTTAGCCTTGCCTTCGTATAAAAAATCACCTTTTTTAATACCCTGNNCAGACCCGTTATTAAACTCATTATTCATCTTGACTATTCACCTCTGTTTTTTTGCCACACCGCGGAAAATACTTCAAACATAATTGATTAGCTCAAATCCCCAGGCGGCGAAAGATATAATCGACCCTCTTCAGATAATGCGCCGGATCGAAACAATCATCTAACTTAGCTTTACTCAACCTTTCCCGGACTGCTTCTTCTGCGCACAGCAATTCCTTAAACGATCTGTTACTTTCCCAGGATTCCATGGCGCAGCGCTGGACCAGGTCATAAGCTTCCTCCCTGGATAAGCCGCTTTCAACCAGCTCTAAAAGCACCCGCTGGGAATAAATCAGCCCCCCGGTCAGTTCAAGATTGGCGGCAAGCTGGTCCTGGTTAACTTTTAATTCACCGACCACTCTGATCATCTGCTTTAAAATGTGATCGGTAATGATCGTACTGTCGGGCAAGATAACCCTTTCCACTGACGAGTGAGAAATATCGCGTTCGTGCCACAGGGCAACATTTTCCAGGGCAGTTCCTGCATAACCCCGCAGCAGCCTGGCCAAGCCGCAGACTTTCTCACAGGTTACCGGATTGCGCTTATGCGGCATAGCAGAAGACCCTTTCTGGCCGCTGTAAAATGGCTCTTCCAATTCCCGGGTTTCGGTGCGCTGAAGATTGCGAATATCCAGGGCGATTTTTTCTAAAGTAGCGCCAATCAGGGCCAGGGTATTAATAAACTCAGCGTGGCGATCGCGCTGTAAGACCTGGGTAGAAACCGGAGCAGGCTCCAGGTTTAATTTAGCACAGACATACTCTTCTATAAAAGGGTCAATATGCGCAAAGTTACCGACTGCTCCTGAAATTTTGCCCACTCTAACCACTTCGGCTGCCTTCTTTAGACGTTCCCGGTTTCTGCGCATTTCAGCCAGCCAGAGGGCGAATTTCAAGCCCAGGCTGGTCGGTTCGGCATGAACCCCGTGAGTCCGGCCAACCATCGCTGTTTCTTTATACTTAAGGGCCTGCTCTTTTAAAACCGTTTCCAGTTCGATCAGGCCGTCATTGAGCAGCCCTGCCGCTTCCCGAAGCAGGACAGACAGGGCTGTATCAACAATATCATATGAAGTGAGACCATAGTGGAAAAAGCGGCTTTCCTCGCCAAGTGATTCGGCAACACAGCGGGTAAAAGCAACCACATCGTGCCTGGTTTCTTTTTCAAGGGCTTCAATCCGCTGCACCTCAAAGGCAGCATTGGCAGCGATTTTATCTGCTGCATCAGCCGGAATAACACCCAGTTCCGCCCATGCTGCGGAGGCAAGAATCTCAACATCGAGAAACTTGCGATAGCGATTCTCCAGACTCCAGATTCGGCCCATTTCCGGCTCAGTATAACGCTCGATCAATTTGATTCACCTTCACCAGAATTTTTGCAATGCGCTTCCTGTTCTCTTAGCTTACAGTCCTTTTCTTCTACTTTAGCCGCCAGATTCTGGCGGTAGCTATTTAGCTTATCAAGCAGCTGCCGATCATGCATCGCGATCATCTGCACTGCCAGCAGACCTGCATTATAAGCTCCGTTCACCGAAACAGTGGCCACCGGAATACCCTGGGGCATCTGCACAATCGAATAAAGCGAGTCCACACCGTGCATCGGTTCAATGGCGATCGGCACCCCGATAACCGGCAGTAAAGTCATAGAGGCGATAACACCCGGCAAATGCGCCGCTCCACCGGCCCCGGCTACAATCACCTTCAAACCGGCTTCGGCCGCTCCGCGGGCATAGCGGGCTGTCTTTTCCGGATGCCGGTGAGCGCTCGAAATTACAAATTCATAACCAACCCCGAAATGCTCAAGCGCCTCGGCACATTTTCGCATGACCGGCAAATCCGAATCACTGCCCATTACAATACCTACTTTAAGATCAGACACTAAGATCACCTCCATTAATTAAGTCATGCCATTATACCGGCCAAAAGAAATGGACCAGTGCGACTAAGGCCAGGAAGTATAACAGCCAGTGCACCTCTTTACCTCTACCGGCAGCCAGTTTAACCACCGGAAATGCTACAAAACCAAAAGCGATGCCATCAGCAATACTGTAAGCAAGCGGCATAAAGATCATGGTTAAAAATGCCGGCATAGCTTCTGTGAAATCGTTAAAATCAACTTTCATCACCGAAGCCATCATCATCACCCCGACTACAATCAGAGCCGGTGCAGTTGCTTCACCGGGGACCAGTCCGGCCAGGGGAGCCAGGAAAAGGGTTAATAAAAAGAGGATGCCGACAACTATCGATGTAAATCCGGTCCGGCCACCCTCTGAAATCCCGGCTGTCGATTCGATGTAGGTGGTGACGGTGCTTGTGCCCATCAAGGCCCCCCCCATAGTTCCGACCGCATCAGCAAACATGGCCTTATTAACCTTGGGCAGACGGCCTTTATCATCCAAATAACCTGCCCGGGCACCGGTTCCAAGCAGCGTACCCATAGTATCAAACACATCAACAAATACAAAAGAAAAGATTACGAAAAACGGTATGGCCAGGGTCGCCCGCAGGTCCAGTTGGAATAGAATCGGGGAGAGACTGGCCGGCGGTCCGAAAATATCACCCAGCCCGCTTGGAAGAGGCTGAATACCCATGATAAAACTAACCACTGTGGTTAATAGGATCCCGATTAAAATAGCCCCTTTTACTCTGCGGGCCATCAAGACAGCAATGATCAGTAAACCAATCAGGGAAAGAGCTGGACCGGGTGCAGTTAAATCACCCAGGGT
>SL_8KL_010_SEDDRAFT_10005310_pt1 | contig 10117 bp, 14 predicted proteins | sample SodLakKL_010_SED_4_FD_11160 | JGI IMG/M metagenome (IMG submission 11160) | reverse complement strand
CAGAATACGCGATACAGACATGGCAGCAGAGATGACAGAGTTCACCACCACACAGATTCTGGAAGAAGCTGGTACAGCAATGCTCGCGCAAGCTAATCAGGCTCCACAGAACGTACTTCAGCTTCTCGGCTAATAGCCTAAACCAGGACAATAACAGCAGTTTAACCGCTGCTTAAACTAGCAGGATAAATAAACCGCCATTGGCTGACTCTCTTCGGGTCAGCCAGTGGCTTACCTTCTTTTTTGAATTTTATCTCTAAAAATTTATTGATTTTTCTTTTTATGAAAATATCCGTGCAAGGAAGTGCAATTAACCTGTGAGGTGAAAAATATGAGAGTGGAACCTACAGCCAATGTCGATGCTGCCCGGGAGGTGAGCAGCGAAAGACCGGAAAGAAGAGTTTCCTCGGAAGCCGCCAGTGCCCCCACCGCCGAGGAGCTTACGGCGACCCGGGAAGAAGGACCACCGGTAGACTTAGAACAGACAGCCCGCCCCCGCCGGCGCCTTAGGGAGAACAGACTGGATAGAGATCTAAGCGACCTGGTGGAGGACTACCTGGAGGGGGAGCTCGATAGGCTCAATGATTTTGTTAGAGCCTTCGATAAGCGCTTTGACTTCCAGGTCCACGAAGGGGCAGGCGACTACTTCGTCCAGGTCTGGGATGTGGTAGAAGATGAGTTGATCCGGGAGATACCGCCCGAAGACGTGCTCGACCTGGCAGCCCGACTGGATGAGATGATAGGTATAATCTTTGATGAACATCGCTAATGCAGTAAAGAAAAATATTTCATTCACCTACTACATGGCAATAGTTAATCAACTATTTAAATCCCATAATCAGCAGCACAAACTACAAAAAAGGAACCAATAAGAGGTGAGTATTCATGGTACAGGGAGTAGGATTTGACGGTCTGGCAACAGGGATGGATACCGATGAGATAATCCAGGAACTAATGGAGATAGAAAGAGAGTCCATTGTCAGACAGGAGCAGGAGATAGAGGAAGTGGAGACAGAACAGGAGACCTGGCAGGAGGTAAACCAGCAGGTCGTTGATCTGGATAACACCGTAGAGGGGCTGGATGACAACGACCTCTACCAGGCCCGGGAGGCCACCTCCGGTGATGAAGATGTGATGACCGTGGAGGCCGAACCGGGAGCCCAGCCCGCTGTTTATAGAGATATGCGGGTCGACCAGCTGGCCGAAGCCAATTCCTTTATGGCCGAGGAAGCAGTCTGGGAGGCCATCGAAGATGTTGAAGAGACAATAGATCCTCTAGGGTTAAGCGATGACTTCACCATCTCTTTAGCCGATGGCGGTGAAGAAGACGAAGTCACCATAGAGGTTGAGGAGGATATGAGTCTTGCCGATATCCGCGATGAGATTAATCAGGCCGGGGAAGGGATTGCCGAGGCCAGGATAGTAGGAGGCAGACTGCTCATAGAAGCAGCCGAAACCGGGGAAGAGAACGCCATCGAGCTTGAAGATGAAGGAGATACCCTGGAAAGCCTTTCCTTCGGCGAGGAAGAACACAGAACTGCCGCTGATGCTGAGTTCCAGATGGAGGGCATGAATGAAACCAGCCCCACCAATGACGGGATTGAAATAACAGAAGACCTAACCGTTGATCTTGAAGGTGTAAGCGCCGAGAATGAAACCTTCGATATCGAAGTAAGGGAGGATACCGAGGGTTTTGAAGAAGGAATCAACGAGTTTATCGAAAGTTTCAATGAACTGCAGAGCTTCTTGAATGAAGCCACCGGCGAGGAAGGGGAGCTCCAGGGTGATACCACCGCCCGGAGACTGCAAAGTAGCTTGAGGACAGCCATAATGGATACAGCCCGGGATCTCGGTGCGGAGCTGGGTAACGAGGAAATACTCTCCCTGGGTGACATGGGTATCGAGATAGACGCCGATGCTCGAGAAGCCTCCGAGTTTGAAGGTCAGATGGAGATAACAGATGGCGATGATTTTGATGAAGCTTTATCGCTCCACATGGACGAGGTGCAGAACCTCTTTATGGGCGATGAAGAAGCCGGTGTAGAAGGTGTAGTCGATAGGCTTAATGATCAGATAGGTACCTATCTCGGTGAAGGTCCTCTGGATGACGGTATAATAGGAGATAGGGAAGAAAACTTAGAGAACGAAACCAACCGCATTAGAGAGAGCATATCCCGGGAAGAACGGAGAATGGAACAGCGTGAAGAAAGAATGCGGGAGCAGTTCACCCGCATGGAGATGGCAGTCTACGAAGCTCAGCAGCAGCAGCAGGAGGTTATGCAGATGTCCCAGCAGCTGGGAGCAAATAGCCTCTCTGACATGATGATGTAAAGACCTTAAAGGAGCAGGGAATAAAGTCCCGCTAGCTTTAAAATCAACTAAGAAAAGAGGCGAAGCAAATGGTACGGGGAATAGCACTTACTGGAATGGCCTCTGGTATAGATACCGATGAGATAACCGAACAGCTCATCGAGCTGGAGAGAAGCTCGGTGAGGAGACTGGAGCTGGAGAAAGAAGACATAAAGAGCGAAAAGGAAGTCTGGCAGGATATAAACCAGACTATGAGCGAGTTCGATAACAGTTTATCTGCCCTGAGGAGAAGCACGACTTTCACCAGTCGGATAGCCCGGAGCAGCAACGAAGAGGTTGTAACCGCTTCAGCCGATAGTCGGGCAGGTAAGAGTAGTTACTCCATCGAGGTAAACCAGTTAGCTCAGGCTCATAGGGTGGCCGGCACTAACTTACATGAACTTAACCTTGATATTGACCTGGAAGAAGATGAGACCCTTGATATTACGACTGAACTGGGTTTAAGCGGCACTTTTACCCTCAATGAGACTGAGTTTACCATTGAAGAAGATATGAACCTCGATGATATCAGAAATATGATCAACGCTGAAAGCGATGAAGCTTCAGTAGAAGCAGAGATAATGAGTGAAACTTTAATATTGACCCACACTGAAACTGGAGCCGAGAACGAGCTAACCTTTGAGGATGAGGATGGTATCCTGCAGGACCTGGGTATCCTGGTTGATGATAACGGTGAGCTTGACTACCAGCAGGAGCTTAGAGCAAATCAGGATGCTATCTTTTATGTCGACGGCCTGAGAATCGAGAGCGCTGTCAATGAAGGTATCGATAATGTTATTGAGAATGTGACTCTTAACCTGCAGGGAGTAAGTGAGGATAGTGTTAATCTCACAGTGGAGAATGACTCCGAGCGGACCTTAGAAGCCATCAAAGAATTCGTGGAAAATTACAATGAGCTCATAAATGACCTAAGCGAGCAGGCCGGGGAAGGCGAGATGCTGCATGGTGATTCCACCATAAGAAGGCTTAACTCCGGCATCAGAAGGATGATGACCGATACCGTCTTTTTAGACCCCGATGAATTTGATTTCAGAAGTTTAAGCGAGATAGGCATCGAGATTGATGCCCAGGGTTTAAGCGCCGGTTTCACCGGAGAGATGGAGCTTGATGAAAGTGCTTTAACTGACGCTATAGCGGAAGACCCCGAAAGTGTCAGAGCTCTCTTTAACGCCCGGGAAGACGCGGAAGGCACCCAGGGTGTGGCCGTGAGAGCCCGGGAATCGATCCAGTCCTATATAAGGTTTAACGGTATCCTGGACTCCCGGGAGAGGTCCTTAGAGAGCAGGGTAGATAGAATTGACCGCAGGATCGCCAGTGAAGAGCGCCGCATCGGGCGCCGGGAGAACAACATCAGGCGAAGCTTTGGCCGCATGGAGACAGCCTTGAACCAGATGCAGGCCCAGCAGAGCTGGCTGTCCGGTCAGATCCAGCAGTTAAACTCTATCAGGAACTACCGGGATTGATGTTGATAATTTTGCTTAGAGGTTTAATTAGGCTTTAGAGGATTTAAATAAATACAGGAAATTAGTCCAGTTATTTTAGGGAGTGTTGTAAATGAATAAAGGTTATAATAAATTTAATAGCTATAACAGTAGTGGAAGTGCCAGCAATATGAGTTCTAATGCTGGTGGTAATTATGACCCCAATGGTTCTAAAGGTAGTACGGCCGAGAAGTATAAGACCACCTCGATTGAAACAGCCGATCAGGGTAAGCTCATAGTTGAGCTCTATAAAGGAGCCATTAAGTTTATGAAGATGGGGCGAAAATATATCGAAGAGAAAGATATCATGGGAGCCAATGAATGCCTTATCCGCTCCCAGCAGATAATAAGCGAGCTCATGAACACCTTAAACTTTGAGGAGGGCGGAGAAGTGGCCGCTAACCTGGAAGCCCTCTATGACTACATGTTGCGGGAGCTGGTGCAGGCCAATCTTAAAAAAGATGCTGAAAGAGTCAAGAATGTCGAGGATATGATGCTGGAGTTACTTAACTCCTGGCAGGAAGCCGCTAAAAAGGCCCGCAAGGAAAAACGCCGTCAGGAGAAAGTCGCCGTCAGTATGGAAGGATAAGTAAAAGATTGAAGCAAAGATAAATTAAAAATTTCCTTATAATTTAACACAATCCTTTTTATAATTCAGCTAATGAACTTTTAAACCATGGAGTAACTTTTTAAATCATGGAGTGAAAAACATGGAGTGAAATGGAGTGAGTTTGACATGGAGGTATATATCGGGGGAGAAAAACAGGATCCATCTATGTATGAGGGGGAAGATGACCTGGGCGAGTTATTGACCCGGGTTAAAGAAGAGTTTAGCGATACCATTGTATCTGGACTTGAGATTGACGGGGTAGAGAAAGATCCCAACAGGCCGCCTGAGAAGCTGGCTTTAGATGAAGTAGAGCGAATTGATATTAAGCTTAAACCGGTGGATGAACTAATGCAGGAAGCTATTGAGACTCTGCATGAATATGCGCCCCGGGTGAAAAAAGGCTTCAAGAAAGCCGCTGTTGAACTAAAGCTCGGCGATAGTGACAAAGGGCTTACTTTATTTAGCCGCTCAGTGGAAGGCCTGGAGTGGTGTGTCAATACCACCTTGAAGTTAAGGGAACTTTCCGGTGATAGAGATGTGGCTCAGTCCAGAAGCAAAATGGAGAAGACCTTTGAAGGCTTTAAAATGATTATTAGACAAAGCGAAAAGTATGGGCTCAAAGAAACATCTTTCCTTGTTGATAATATTGATCAGGTAATAGATTATGCTGAACATATAGAAGATCTATCTAATAAATTATATCAGCTATCTTTAGTTCAAGAATCGGAAGACTTAGAAGAGGCAGAATTAAAGCTGAAGGAACTGCATGAGGAAATGGAGCGCTAGAGCGCTAAGCGCTAGGTACCCGGTACCACCCGGTTTTTGTCATTAATTGTCGAACTAATATTTTGATTTATACTTGAAAGATTCACTAATATTAAGATTAAAGATATAAGTAGAATTAGAATCACTAATTTTTTGCTCTTTAATTTTTATCACCGCCAGAGTATTAAAAAAAGCCAGGCGGGGAAGGAAAGATTAGCCATGGAAGAAGATAAGCTTAAACTTTATTATAAACTTTATGATCTTAGCCGCCAGCAGAATGAGGCTATCAAGGATGAAGATGTCGATAAGGTGCTAAATCTGCTGGAAGAAAAGAGTGCCATATTAGAAAAGCTCGATGGGGTTGATTTAAAAGAGGAGATTAGAAATCACCGCAATCCCGAGGAGACCCTTAAAGAAATGCAGAACCTTATGGAGAAGCTGGCTGAGCTTGAGGATGAGAATGTTAAGCTCATGGAGAAAAACCTCAAATCCCTTACTAAAGAGATTAAATCCCTTTCCGATGGGCGCCGTAAAGTAGCCGGTTACTCTAAAGCCCAGGCCAACCAAAACCCCTCTGAGGGTAAGGTTATTGATGAGAAGGGGTAAAGCTATACTATATAGCAAAGGAGATAAATAGTGGATATACTATTAAACGGTAAAAAGATGGATCTGGGGATATATAATAAAATCAATGATATGCAGGAATTGATGAGATTTATACGCAAATTTATGGGTGAAGGTATTGTTGAAACAGTAGAAATTGATAAAGAAGAGTACACTGCTGAAGAGTTAGAAGCCGGTCTCAATCTAGACATGGACAGTGTCAGCAGGGTGAATATAAAAACCATTGAAGACGCAAGTAAAGCCAGGGAAAGTATTAAAGCTAACTTGATAAAAAAACTGCCTCAGATGCGGGATAATTTCAAGCAGGCTTCAACGGAGTTTGCTCTCGGAGATGAGGACAAAGGTTATCAATTAGTATATTATACTTTGCAGGAACTTGAGTGGATTGTTTTTAAAATAGAAGCCAGCCTGAAAAGAAATGATGGCGAGGAAGATTTAGAAGAGATTAATGCCATAAAAGAAGGCTTCGATGAAATTCTTGAGGAGCTGGACTCAGAAAAAGATACCGACTGGAAAGGTTCTCTTTCCAGGATGGCAGAAAAAGCAGGTAATCTGGTGCAGAGACTTGAAGAACTTGTAGAGGCATCATTTATTCCTATAGATTGAAATTGATCTCAAGGAGGTGGGAGATATGGTTGCTCCAGTAAGCAATAGAACAGGTTTCATCCAGTCGGCGATGAGCACCATAACGGTGCGAGAACGCCTTGACTACGATGAAGGAGCAGTGGAGGAGGCGGCCCAAAATCGCCGGGAGATGATGGAGTTAGCAGAGCAGGAAAACTCCCAGCTTGAAGAAGCAGAAAGACTGAACCCACCGGGAATAGGCGAGAATGTAGACTTTTATGCTTAAATATTAAATGTAAGCTATCCTAACCACAATTGGAGGTGGTTTTTATGGAAGCACCAGGATCTGCCGAAGCAATGGGAAGCGTACAGAGCGCTGTTAACATGGCAATGGTGCGTAACGCCGCCCACCAGAACGCCGGTACAGTGGAGACCCTCATGGAGAGCGTCGAAGCTGTACAGGAAACGGCGGTCGAGGTCCAGGGCGGCAGCGGCAAACCGGAGGGGGTTGGCGATAATATAGACTTTCTAGCCTGATAGATTAGCTATGTTTAGTTATACTCCAATGGATTAGTTCTACGTCAGTGCTAGAATATTAGCACACAATGCTAAAATATTAGCAAGCCAACTCAACCGGATGCCGCATCTATATCCACCTAAGCCTCCCTTTTAAGGGAGGGGAGACCCCCTTCCTGGGCCAGCGCCTGGGAGGGGTTTTTCAATTAAGTTAAATCAGCAGCAAAGGGGATGAGCAGCATGTTAATAACAGAGAGTACTTCCTTTAACTATGCCCGGATGACCGAGACTTTTGAGATGAGGACCTTCAAGAACGACGACGGTGATAAGGTGCTGGAGACAAGCTACAGCTATGATTACCTGGAGATCAATATGACCAATGTGAGGGCCAGGGCTTTGACCGATGAAATTATTGACTTTTTAAGCGACTATTTCCACGCTAATAGAAATGGAAACGACCAGCCAGGCCAGGAGGAGCTTAGAAGCTTTTACTCCGAGGCCAAGGAGGCTCTGGATGAGAGTTTCAACAGCCTAAAACGAGGTAACAACATCCTACCTGGCAATAGCATTAACGGCGCTAACAATGGTAACGGCAGGAAGTTAGGGCATTTCAAGAATAACAATAATGGCGTCAGGGGTAATAATGACCTTCTGGACAGAGCTCACCAGCAGGCAGTGAAGGACTTGAAGCACTGGTACCACAATGGAGGCAAGCCCAGGGAGAGGGTTGATTTTTCTTCCCTAGAGGTAGAGCAGGTGAGCATCGAGCATGAGGTTACCACAATAGCATCTCAGTACGTGGCTTGAGAGAGCCCGGCTGGAAACTTTTAAAGTCATGGAGATAAAAGGGCCCAGAGCCATTGGACCAATAAATAAAACAGCATATATCATATATCGTCATAATATCTGGAGGTTACAACAAAATATGAAGCTCATCAAATACGCAGTGGCAGTAGTATTTTTCGTTCTGGCAGTCCTACTGGGATTAGTCTTTCCCGACTTTGATTTACGCTACCCCGTGACCAACATAATAGCGCGCCGCTCGGCCCTTACTCACAGTATCATCCTGCCCCTGGCCTGGTATTATTTAATCGGCAAGAAGAAGCCGGCCAGCAGATTCATCGGCATGGGCCTCTTTCTGGGGATTATGGTATCTCTGGCCTTCACGGTGAGGCCAGTGCTGTTAGACGGGGGTGCAACTATATACTTTCCCTGGCTGGGCAGGTTTGGATTCATGCCCCGGGATATAGCCCGCATCTTGGGGCTTGCCGTATCGGGGCTCTGGCTTTTAGGCAACATCTACTGGGGAATGGAGTACTACCTCAAGTCAGCAGGAAGCAAGACCTGGATAAATATCTTCTCCTACATTGCTCTGGTGGTGGCAGTATTCGGATATGCCGAGTATACAGGACGGGCCTGGTTGATGCCGGCAGTGATTCTGGGAGTGATGTTTGTAGTGGCTTATAGTTAAGAATTGGGGGATTTAGCCTTGTTAATTATCTTATTATCCAGCCTAAGAAAATTGATAGATAGAATAGAAGCTCTGATAGCCAGACTCCGGGCTAAACTGGGGAAGGTAAAGACCAGGAAGAAAAGATTAATGCGTATAGAGCAGAAGCTCAGGAGTATGCGAGCCCTGGCGGTGAAGATAAGAGATGATGACTATGAGCAGGGCAAAAAGGAAGAGATTGTCGATAGATTCGATGAGCTTAAGGAAGAGGTGGAGGAGCTAGAAGCTAAGACCAGGTAATTCCTTTTTCATTGGCATATTCACGTAAATCTTTTGTTCTGTGTTTAAGAGCACTTTAATTATAAGCGTTTGATTTTAGGAAGTCAACAGTATTAATTTGGAGGTGCCTAAAGTGGAAGTTTCAGGAACAAATTTATCTCCGGCAGTCCAGCGGGCCATAGATGCCGTGGTGCAGAAGAAAGCCACCGAGCAGGAGCTTGAAGCTGCCATGATGCAGCTGGAGCAGATGGCGGAAGTTCAAGAAGTTAAGCAGCAGCTCAACATGGCCACAGGTCAGGGGAGCCAGGCTGTAGAGGTTGATTTTACAGTTTAGTTATTGCAATAAAGCAGGAGGTCAGCAATGATATACCATATTGTCGAAAGAGAAAGTTGGGAGAAAGCAAAATCTAGTGGCAAGTATCATCCCTACTCTCTTAATAAGGATGGCTTCATCCACTGCTCAGATCTGGAGCAGGTCGAGGGAGTGGCCAATAACCTCTATGAGGGTGAGGATGAACTGCTGTTGCTGGCAATAGATGAGGAGAGAGTTGCCGCAAAGGTGGTCTATGAGGATCTCTATGATCTCGGTGAAGAATATCCGCATATCTATGGTCCTCTGGATGTTGAGGCAGTGACGAAGGCAGTGGAGTTTTCCGTTCCCGCAGATGGCGAGGGCAAGTTCAGGCTTGAGGAGATAGAGGGCAGGCTGTAGAGGGTAGGCTTAAAAGTTAAATTAAGAAAAATTCTCCTGAAACAGGTGAGAAAGATGCGTATTAGAACTAATGTCAACGCCCTCAGGACTAATAGATTTTTAAACCAGAATATGCGGGCCATGAGTACCACCATGGAAAGACTGGCCAGCGGAAAGCGCATCAACTCCGCCGCCGATGATGCTGCCGGCCTGGCCATCTCCGAGAGGATGACCGGCCAGATCAGAGGCCAGCGCCAGGCCCAGGATAACGCCCAGGACGCCATCTCCTTGATCCAGACGGCCGAGGGTGCCCTGAACGAGACCCACTCCATCCTGCAGAGGTTGAGGGAGATAGCGGTGAGCGCTGCCACCGATACCCTAACCGACTCCGACCGGGAGGCCCTGCAGTCCGAGGCCGACCAGCTCATCGAGGAGGTCGACTTCATAGCCCAAAACACCGAGTTCAACACCCAGCAGCTTCTTTCTAAAGGAGACAACGGGGAAGAGGATATCGAATTCACCTTCCAGGTAGGCCCAAATGCGGGTCAGAGTGTTACGCTGGAGATAGATGATATGGGTTCTTCCTCCCTTGATATTGCCGGCTTAGATGTCTCCGACCGCGAGAGCGCCGATGCCGCCATCGAGCAGGTGGATGAGGCCATAGGTAGTGTCTCCTCCCAGCGGGGGAGCCTCGGCGCCATGCAGAACAGGCTTGAGCACCGCATCAACTACCTGGAGGTGGCCGAGGAGAACCTAACCGAGGCCCG
>SL_8KL_010_SEDDRAFT_10005308_pt1 | contig 10126 bp, 7 predicted proteins | sample SodLakKL_010_SED_4_FD_11160 | JGI IMG/M metagenome (IMG submission 11160) | reverse complement strand
GCCATCATGAATATGGGATTCAGGCTTACATTGCTTTCTTCCCGGCCTGTCTCGGGATCCCTGACAATATCGGTGGAGAGCTTCTTCATCATCTCGTTGGACACATCGTTGGTGGCCTTGGTCCATACATCCACCACTTTATTGTATTTCTCCGTCCTGGTAATGATGCCCTCGTTGTACTGGCGCTCTATTTCGTTGATTGTTTCCTGGGACGTATCAATTATAGTCTTCTTTTTCTCGGGAATAGTCAGGTCCTTGACCCCGATGGTGATCCCGGCCAGAGTGGAATACTCATATCCCAGGTCCTTAATTCTGTCGCAGAGTATGACCGTGGCCTTGGTCCCGGCCCAGCGGTAGGTGTTGCCCACCAGCCTGCCGATGTTCTTTTTGTTTAAAATGCAGTTCACCAGGGAGAAGGGTACATTATCCGGCAGAAGGTCGTTTACGATGATTCTGCCTGTAGTGGTGTCGTGGAGTTCTCCGTCAATGCGCACCTTTATCCTGGCATGCAGGTCCAGATGGCCCGCATCATAAGCGCAGATAACCTCTCCGGGGTCGCAGAATATCTTGCCCTCGCCCTTCTGCATGGAACGGTCCACCGTCAGGTAGTAAAGCCCCAGCACAATATCCTGTGAAGGAACGATAACGGGTTCTCCGTTGGCCGGGGAGAGTATGTTGTTGGTGGACATGATCAGTACACGGCACTCCACGTTGGCCTCTATGGACAAGGGGACATGCACCGCCATCTGGTCGCCGTCGAAGTCAGCATTGAAAGCTGAACATACTAAGGGGTGCAGCCTGATGGCCTTGCCCTCCACCAGTATTGGCTCGAAGGCCTGTATGCCCAGGCGGTGCAGAGTGGGTGCCCGGTTCAGAAGGACCGGGTATTCCTTGACCACCTCGTCCAGGATGTCCCAGACCACGACGTCGCCGCGCTCCACCATCTTTTTGGCGCTTTTTATGGTGCTGGCGTAGCCCTTTTCCTCCAGCCTGGAATATAGAAAAGGCTTGAACAGCTCCAGGGCCATCTTCTTGGGCAGGCCGCACTGGTGCAGCTTAAGATTGGGCCCCACCACAATAACAGAGCGCCCGGAATAATCAACGCGCTTGCCCAGCAGATTCTGCCTGAAGCGGCCCTGCTTGCCCTTGATCATGTCTGAAAGGGATTTCAGGGGCCTTCCATTGGTACCGGATATGGCCTTGCCCCGACGTCCGTTGTCCAGTAGGGCGTCCACGGCCTCCTGCAGCATGCGCTTTTCGTTGCGGATGATTATATCCGGGGCCCCGAGCTCCAGAAGCCTTTTGAGACGGTTGTTGCGGTTGATCACCCTGCGGTACAGATCGTTTAAGTCCGAAGTGGCGAACCGCCCGCCGTCCAGGGGGACCAGGGGTCTTAGTTCCGGGGGAATAACCGGGATGGTCTCCAGGACCATCCACTCGCACCTGTTGCCGGACTCTAAGAATGCTTCTACAATCCTCAGGCGTTTGGCCAGCTTTTTCTTCTTGGTCTGGGAACGTGTGCCTTCTGATTCTTCCCGCAGTTCGGCCCTTAGCTTCTCCAGGTCCAGGTTCATGAGAAATTCCCGGACCACTTCTGCTCCCATGCCCACGCGGACTGCATTTTCCCCGTAAGTCTCCAGGACCTGTAGATATTGCTCCTCGGAAATCACCTGCTTGAGGTTCAGGGATGTCTCTCCGGGATCCAGAACCATGTAGGCATCAAAATACAAAACCTTTTCCAGGTCCGCCATGGTCATGTCCAGAAGAGTGCCGATCTTGGAGGGAAGACTTTTGAGAAACCATATATGAGCTACCGGGGCGGCCAACTCTATATGTCCCATGCGATCCCGGCGGACCTTGGAAGCTATGACTTCCACCCCGCATTTCTCGCAGACTATGCCGCGGTGTTTCATCCGCTTGTACTTGCCGCAATTGCACTCGTAGTCCTTGACCGGCCCGAAGATCTTGGCGCAGAAAAGACCGTCGCGCTCCGGCTTGAAAGTACGGTAGTTTATTGTCTCCGGCTTTTTGACTTCCCCGAAAGACCACTCTCTGACCTTTTCCGGCGATGCCACCCTGATTTTGATTCCTTTTAATTCCTTGCCGGAAATGGTGGAAGTGCTCGAAGACCTTTGAGAAAAAAGATCATCTAGGCTCATAATCCTGCCCTCTTATATGTAAAAAAGTGTTGTCTTTATTCTTGTCTGCTCTGCTCGGCGTCTGCGCGGCATCTATTTCCTGGACTTCTTTTTTTCATCCAGCAGCAGATCCACGTCCAGCCCCAGGGCCATAAGTTCCTTAATAAGTACGTTGAAGGACTCCGGCATTGCCGATTCCAGAAAATTGTTGCCCTTGACGATTTTCTCGTACATATTCACCCGTCCGGCAACATCGTCGGACTTCACGGTGAGGAACTCCTGCAGAAGATAGGAAGCTCCGTAGGCCTCGATGGCCCACACCTCCATCTCGCCCAGACGCTGACCGCCGAACTGGGCTTTACCGCCAAGGGGCTGCTGGGTGACCAGGGAATACGGCCCAGTGGATCTGGCATGGATTTTCTCATCAACTAAGTGATGCAGCTTGAGCATATACATGTTGCCCACTGTTATCCTGTTGTGAAAAGCATCCCCGGTACGTCCGTCGTACAGCACGGCCTTGCCGTCATCGCTCAGGCCTGCTTTCTTGAGCCAGGGCCAGATCTCTTCTTCCTTTGCCCCGTCGAATACCGGGGTCTTGGTAAGAATCCCGGGCTCCAGCTCCCGTACAGCCCTGACGAAACTTTCATCATCCATTTCTGCGGCCAGCCTGCTTATCTCAGGAGAGTTGAATATATCGTCCACTTCCTTTCTAAGGACCCCGACATCTACACCCTGCTCAAGCATCCTGCCCAGCTGCCTTCCCAGTTCCCGGGCCGCCCAGCCCAGGTGGGTCTCCATTATCTGGCCGATGTTCATCCGGGAGGGCACCCCCAGGGGACTAAGGACTATGTCAATGGGTGTTCCGTCATCAAAAAAGGGCATGTCCTCTTCAGGCAGAATGCAGGACACAACTCCCTTGTTGCCGTGCCTGCCGGCCATTTTATCGCCCACGTTGAGCTTTCTTTTGACCGCTACGTAGACCTTGACCATTTTGGTGACGCCGGGAGGCAGGTCGTCCCCCTCCACTACCTTGTCCCTCTTCTGAGAATAGACGTTCTGGATGAATTTGAGCTGTTCTTCGTAAAGCTTAATCAGGTGCTCGATGGCCTCGTTCACTTCCTTGCTGGCAAATGATCCGGCAAGTTTTTTCAGAGGGATCCTGTCCAGGTCTTCTCTTTGCAGGGTGCTGTTGGCCTCTGCCAGGACCTGTCCCTTCTTGCGGCCCATGATGGTCTGGGCCAGCCTCTTTCCGGAAACCACTTCCCAGATCCTGTCCCTGGTTTGGGCGGTGAGGCCCTGGACATGCTTTTCCTCGCTCTGGGCAAGCCTGTCCAGCTCTCTGTCCTCGATTATCCTGGTACGCTCATCCTTTTCGCCTGAGCGCCTGTTGAAGACCTTTATATCTATAACCGTACCCTCGATCCCGGGCGGAACCTTGAGGGAGGTGTTCTTGACGTCCCTGGCCTTGTCTCCGAATATGGCCCTGAGCAGACGCTCTTCCGGGGTAAGCTGGGTCTCCCCTTTGGGGGTGATTTTGCCCACCAGGATATCATCCTGCTGTATCTTGGCCCCGATCATGATGATCCCGCTGTCATCCAGGTACTTGAGCATGTCTTCGCCCACGTTGGGTATATCCCTGGTAATCTCCTCGGGTCCCAGCTTGGTATCCCTGGCAATGACTTCAAACTCCTCTATGTGTACAGAAGAGAATACGTCATCCTTGACCATGCGCTCGGAAATGAGAATGGAGTCCTCAAAGTTGTATCCACACCAGGGCATGAAGGCCACGGAAAGATTTTTGCCCAGGGCCAGTTCGCCGTCTACGATGCTGGGCCCGTCCGCCAGAACATCCCCGGCCTTGAACCTTTGATCGGGCAGCACCCTGGGCCTCTGGCCGAAGCAGCTGTTCTGGTTGGACTTGTGGTATTTCTGCAGATCATAGCAAACAGTGTCCTGGGAAGACTTGTCCGGGGGTTCATCATAGCTGACTATGACCTTATTGGCATCCACATAACGCACGATGCCGTCAGCCCTGGCAATCTCGCAACTGCCCGAATCCCTGGCCACCAGTCCCTCCATTCCTGTTCCCACCAGTGGACGTTCCGGCTTTAAAAGAGGCACGGCCTGGCGCTGCATGTTGGAGCCCATCAGTGCCCTGTTGGCGTCATCATGCTCCAGGAAAGGTATCAGGGCCGAAGAAATGGACACGATCTGGGTGGGAGAAACATCCATCAGGGTAACCTCGTCCCGGGGCATGAGATTGAGTTCGCCGTGTATACGCGAAGTAATCAGTTCCGAGGTGAATCTGCCCTCCTCATCCACGGGTGCATTGGCCTGGGCAATGACTTCGTCTGCTTCCTTGGATGCATCCAGGTATTTGACCTCATTGGTCACCATGCCGTCCTTTACAATGCGGTAAGGTGTTTCAATGAAGCCGAAGTCATTGACCTGGGCATGAGTGGTAAGGGATACGATCAGTCCAATATTGGGGCCTTCTGGTGTCTCAATGGGGCAGATGCGGCCATAGTGGCTGGGATGTACGTCGCGCACCTCGAAACCGGCCCTTTCCCGGGTCAGACCGCCCGGTCCCAGGGCTGAAAGCCTGCGCTTATGAGTCACCTCGGACAGCGGGTTGGTCTGATCCATAAACTGCGAAAGCTGCGAAGTGCCGAAAAACTCCTTGAGCACAGCTGTCACCGGCTTGGGATTAATAAGATCGTGGGGCATGAGAGTGGCTACTTCCTGCAGGCTCATACGCTCCTTCACCGCTCTTTCCATGCGCACCAGTCCGATGCGGTACTGGTTTTCAACCAGTTCTCCCACCGGGCGTACCCTTCTGTTGCCCAGATGATCTATATCATCTGCAGGACCGTGAGAGTCCTTGAGCTTTATCAGGTGCTTCACCACCCTCAAAATATCCTCGTTGGAAAGGGTCCTGTAATCCGTGGGCAGATTGAGCCCCAGTCTGGCATTGAGTTTGTATCTCCCCACAGGGGAAAGATCGTAATAGTCCGAATTGCGAAACAGGTTGTCAAAAAAGCTGGATGCAATTTCAGGTGTGGGAGGAGAACTGGGACGAAGCCTTTTGTATATTTCCACCTGAGCTTCGAGTTGATCCTGTGTCTTGTCAAGCTTCAGGGTATCCCGCAGGGAGGATGAAACATCCTGACCCCCTGTGTAGAGGATTTCAACATCCTCGATACCCGACGCAAAGATTTTGTCCACGACGTCCTGTTCCAGCGCATCCCCCACCTCTGCCAGGACTTCCCCTGTTTCAGGGTGTACCAGGTCGTGGGCCACAAACTGCTTGGGCAGGATCCCTGGATCGATCTCCATATGTTCCTTGGCCTTGGCCATCTGCCTCCAGACTCTCTTGGTCACGGGGCGACCGGCCCTTACAAGGACATTGCCCTCACTGTCCAGGATGTCCTTGTAGGCTATCTCTTTCCTGAAATGCGAGGACCTGACTTTGCGATAGACTTTCTGGTCCTTGAATTTCAGCTGCTCACGGTCATAGAAGTAGTTCAGGATGTCCTCCTCGCTCATGCCCAGGGCCTTGAGCAGGATGGTCACATACATTTTGCGGCGTCGGTCTATGCGCACGTATAAAATATCCTTGGGATCGAACTCAAAATCCAGCCATGAACCGCGCATGGGGATGATTCTGGAACTGTACAGGACCTTGCGGCTGGTATGCGTCTTGCCGGAGTCATGCTCGAAGATTATCCCCGGGGACCTCTGCAGCTGATTTACAATTATCCGCTCTGTACCGTTTATTATAAAAGTGCCCTTCTCCGTCATCAAAGGCAGGGTCCCGAAATAGATATCCTGCTCCTTGATATCGCGGACTGTGCGATTACCGCTTTCATCATCCACATCGTAGACTATGAGCCTGACCTTGATACGAATAGGGGCCTCATAGGTCAATCCTTTGGAGAGACACTCGGCCACGTCGTACTTGGGCTGATTGATTTCATAGCTTACATACTCCAGAGTGGCGGATTTGTTGAAATCCTCAATGGGAAAAACAGATCGAAACACCGCCTCCAGACCCTGGTCCTGGCGGTTCATGGGATCTGCTTCCTCCTGCAGGAAATTCATATAAGAATCCAGCTGGAGCTTTAAAAGATGCGGAACATCCAACCCGTATTCAATTTGACCAAAGTTCTTGGTAAATAGTCCCATTTTCTCCTCGCAGAATTGATTAAATCGTATCTGTTCAGCGCTTTATCATGTGGCAGGGAGACTGGCTCTTCCGGGACCCACTTGTCCTGGAAATCGAGTCATTTTGAGCACAAAATGAAGCTCAAGTAGATCCCGGAGCGCCTGTCCTCTGCTTTCCTTAGCAGCGCTAAACAGATACATTAGATCCTGTCCGACTTGTATCACCACAGCTGGACAGGGACAAATGCCCGGTTAAAAATCCTTGTAAACCGCATAAGACCTTTCTTTAACATGTATTAAAGGAAGGGCTTATACAATTTATCGATGTGAAAATATTTATGTAGCTGCCCTCTTTGGCAGGTGCTTATATCAGCCAGACAGCTGCTCATAAGAACTGTTCCCAGAAAATAAAAGAATTCAGAGGACACAGTTATCCATTTGGTGCTGTGCCCTCTGAATTAAACTTACGGTGCTGCGGCCCCTGAGGGCTGCAGGCTGTTTTTATTTAACTTCAACAGTTGCGCCGGCTTCTTCCAGTTGTTTCTTTGCTTCTGCTGCATCATCCTTGGACACGGCCTCTTTAATGGGGGAGGGCAGTTCGTCAACCTTTGCCTTGGCTTCCTTGAGTCCAAGGTTTGTAAGGGCCCTGACAGCCTTGATCACTCCAATCTTGTTGGACCCTACATCCTTGAGAACTACGTCGAATTCTGTCTGCTCTTCCTCTTCCGCTGCGGCCTCGCCTCCACCGGCTGCCGGGGCGGCGGCCATGGCGGCCACGGGAGCTGCAGCAGACACGCCGAACTTGTCTTCAAGCTCTTTAATGAACTCCGAGAGCTCCAGAACGGTCATATTGGAAATAAAATCGATCACTTGTTCCTTGGTAATATCAGACATTGATTCCTCCTGAAAAGTTTTTTGCTTTGGCTCGTCTTAACTGGTTTCCTTCTGTTCCTTGATGGCCTCAAGAGCATTCATCATATTGCGAATGAGATTGGCGAACAGGGAAACAAAATTGGTAGGCACCGCGTTCATTGTCCCCAGCATTTTGGCCAGCAGTTCCTCGCGGCTGGGAAGTTCTGAAAGCTCCTTCATGGACTCTGCTTCCAGGTATCTGCCCTCCAGGCTGGCAAAGCGGGTTTTGAACTTCTTGCTCTTTTTTTCAAAATCAACCAGGACCTTGGCAGCTGTTACCGGGTCGTCATAACCGAAGGCTATGGCGCAGCATTCCTTGAACCTGTCTTTCACATCTGCATGAGGGGTCTCTTCAAAAGCTATCCTGGCCAGGGTATTTTTCACCACCCTGAACTCCATGTTCTTTTCCCTCAATGTACTGCGAAGCTGGGTCATTTCCTCGACTTTCATGCCCTGAAAGTCGGTGACAACGGCTATGACCGCCTTGTTCGCCTGCTGATGCAGATCCTGAATGATTTTGCCCTTGTCGTCTCTGTGCACTTTATCACCTCTCTTTATACTATAGTATAAGAGCCAAAGCCGTCTCGACAGGAAATTAAGGGTTGCACCCGCCTGTTGTCTCTGACTCTTTAAAAAAATTATCTTTCAGGGTACTCATCCGGATAAGCCTACTTCAACAGACCCCTAAGGCTGGTGGAATCCACCTTCACCCCCGGCCCCATGGTTGTGGACAGGGCCAGACCTCTGAAATATGTACCCTTGGCCGTTGCAGGCTTGAGTTTCTGCAGGGTCTCCACCAGGGCCTTGAGATTGTCCCTGATCTTGTCCGGACCGAAAGACACCTTGCCCAAGGGCGCATGAATTATGCCGGTACGGTCGACCTTGAAGTCCACCTTGCCTGCTTTGAGTTCTTTGATGGTATTGGCCAGATCAAAGGTCACGGTACCGGTCTTGGCATTGGGCATAAGTCCTCTGGGCCCGAGCACCCTGCCGATTTTGCCCACCTGGGCCATCATGTCCGGTGTAGCCACTGCCTTGTCAAATTCCAGCCAGCCGCCCTTGATTTTTTCCACCAGTTCTTCTCCGCCTGCCGCATCGGCTCCGGCTTCCAGGGCTTCATTTTCCTTTTCACCCTTGCAGAAAGCAACCACGCGAACATCCTTACCCAGGCCGTGAGGCAGGCTGCAGGCCCCGCGAACCATCTGGTCGGCATGCTTGGGATTTACACCAAGCCTGACTGCCACATCCACAGTCTCGTCAAATCTGGCAAAGGAGGCCTCAAGGGCCATGCGCACAGCATCGTCCACAGGAAGCCTGTCGGTGGTATCAACCATCTTTCTGGATTCTATATATCTTTTTCCGTGTTTTGGCATAGCCTTTATCCCCTTGGAAGTTACTTTTCTACTTCAATGCCCATGCTTTTTGCTGTACCAATAATGGTTTTCCTTGCGGCCTTAATATCACTTGCGGTAAGGTCGGGCATCTTTACCCTGGCGATTTCGTCCACCTGATCCTGGGTTACCTTGCCCACTTTTACCTTTTTGGCCTCACCTGTACCTTTGTCCAGTTTGGCAGCCTTCTTGAGCAGTACCGGTGCCGGGGGAGTCTTAGTGATGAATGTAAAAGACCTGTCCTGGTAGACGGTTATGACCACAGGAATTATCATTCCTTTGTCTTCCTGGGTCTTGGCATTGAATGCCTTACAAAACTCCATGATATTAACGCCGTGCTGTCCCAGAGCCGGTCCCACCGGAGGTGAAGGGTTCGCTGCTCCACCAGGGATCTGCAATTTGATTTTTGCCTTGACTTTTTTGGCCATTTAAATCCTACCTCTTATGTCAGCTTTTGGATACCTGTACAAAATCCAGCTCAACCGGAGTCTGTCTGCCGAAAATGGATACAGACACCTTGAGTTTTCCTTTGTCGTAATTTACATCTTCCACCACACCGTTAAAATTGGCGAAGGGACCGTCGACAACCCTGATCTCGTCACCCCGTGCAAAGTGAAACTTGGGACGCGGCTGCTCTTTTCTGGACTGCACAGTGGTCAGGATCTTTTCCGCCTCTGCATCCGTAATGGGAGAAGGCTTGTTTTTACTGCCGATAAACCCGGTGACTTTGGGGATGGACTGGATAAGATGCCATGATTCGTCGTTGAAGACCATTTTTACCAGTACATAACCGGGGAAAAATTTGCGGGTTGATGTCTTTTTCTGGCCCTTTACCAGTTCCACCACCTGCTCCGTGGGGACCACGATCTCTTCAATGAGCCCATTGTCCTGGCCGGTGCGCATCATTTCTTTAATGGTACGCTCCACCCGCTGTTCATAACCTGAATAAGTATGTATGATATACCATCTGGACTTTTGTGCTGTATCTTCCATAAAATTGATTACCAGCCTGCTGATATTGTTCCTCTTACGCAGCAGCGACAGTATTGCTGAGTCTTTATTTCCGGGAACTGTAAATGTTTGATAAGTGTCTGGCCTGTGAGTTGTCCTGGCGGGCTTGATGGCCGCAGCAGGTGATTGGACAGCGTTATGGAAGAATGAGCGCTACCAGCCTGGAGAATATAAAGTCCGCAATCCCCAGATATATGGACACGATTATAACCAGGGCAACCACTGCCAGAGCTGTACTCAAAGTCTCCTTGCGGGTGGGCCAGGTTACTTTTTTCAGTTCTCCCTTGACCTCCTCCAGGTACTCTTTGGTGTGCTCATACTTGGCTTGCAGGTTCCCTTGCGGCTCTGATGCTTCTTTTTTCTTTTTTTTGGTCATCCGGTATCACTCAATGGGTTGTGGCAGGCCAGGAGGGACTCGAACCCCCAGCCCTCGGATTTGGAGTCCGATGCTCTGCCAATTCGAGCTACTGGCCTGCATTATATTAAGCTACTTGCTTTCCTTGTGCGGCA
>SL_8KL_010_SEDDRAFT_10005307_pt1 | contig 10129 bp, 6 predicted proteins | sample SodLakKL_010_SED_4_FD_11160 | JGI IMG/M metagenome (IMG submission 11160) | reverse complement strand
AAAGCCATAAGACCAAAAGCCCGGCTGCTGCGGGCAACGCAGTCGGGTGAAACATTGCCAGCCAGGCACCGGCCAGCACCGCGACCGCAGGCGAAGGCCACATCGACTGCCACGCGGCGCGCCGAGGGTTGCGGTGGGCAAACCGTTTGGCAACCTGTGCCGCCGGGGTCCATTCCAGCAGCCGCCGCCCGCGCCGTAACCGCCACAAGGTCCGCAGAATGGCATCAAGCGCCGTTACCGCGTCGGTGATCAAAAAGGTAATCCCCAGCGCCCAGCGGCCTGCATTTTCCCGTGCGCGCATCAGTGTCGAGCGCGCCGCCCCCCGCCTGCGTCCCTGCGCAAATCCAGTGACCAGATCGGTGAACAGATGCGCCCCCAGAACCAGAACTGCCAGAGCTGTCCAGACCCATGGGCTGCCCGGAAGCACCGCCCAGCCTGCCAGAACCAGCATCAACAGGCTGACCGGCACCAGCGAGCGTCGCAAATTGTCCAATAGTTTCCACCGCCCCAGAAATGTGAAGCGGCATTGCAGCAGCGCGCCATCCGGACCGGGAACGCGGCGGCCCAGCCATGGCAGCAATTGCCAGTCGCCACGTATCCAGCGGTGCATCCGCGCAGCTTGTTCGGGGTATCCTTGTGGGAACCCTTCATAGACCACAATATCGCTGGTCAGCCCGACGCGGCCATGCAACCCCTCAAACAGATCATGGCTCAGGATGCGCCCCTCGGGTACCCGCCCTTTCAGGCTGCGCGCGAAGGACGCCACTTCATAAAGGCCCTTGCCCGTAAAATTGCCCTCTCCGAACAGATCCTGATAGACGTCCGAGACTGCGCGGGAATAGATATCGATCGCGGTGTCACCCGTATAAAGGCGTGCAAAAAGGGTCTGTGTTGCCATTTCCGGCGAGATTTCCACTCTGGGCTGAAGAACGGTATATCCCCCCCGCACCTGCCCGCTATTGGCGTCAAAGCGTGCGGCATTCAGCGGATGCGCCAGCGTGCCGACCAGACGATTGACCGAACCCGGTGGCAGCATTGTATCGGCGTCGGCGATAAGCACGAACCGCACTCGGCGCAGCGCGAGGGTGTCACCAGCCCGACAAACAAAGGCATCGCGGTCGCCACTGAGGATCAGGTCGTTGAGCTGTTCGATCTTGCCGCGCTTGCGCTCCCAGCCCATCCAACAGCCTTCGTTCGGCGCGTAAATGCGGGCGCGGTGCAGCAGATGGAATGGCCCGCCACCAAGGCCATCGCCGTAGCGCGCATTCAACCCATCAATCGCATCAATCAGGGCGCGCCTGATTTCGGTATCTTGCGGCAACGTGCAGGCCTGTGCATCAGGGTGGTCGCTGAGCAGGACGAATTGAAGCATCGGATCAGGGTTCGACAGGCGATGCGCCTCAAGCTGCTGTGCCAGTTCGGCCGCATCTTCGGGTTTGGATACCAGTGCCGGGATCGCAATGGCAGTGCGGCAGTTGGGCGCGATGGCGCGGCGGAAATCCAGCTTCGGCAAACGGCGCGGAGCAATCACGAGGGTGACCAGCCAGTTGACGATTGTCACCCCGAGCACCGAAGCGGGACCCAGCGCTAAGGCCATGCCCACAGCCCAGACCAGCGGCCCTGCGGCCAACCACCAAAGATAGGTCGCAGGGACAACCAGTGCGGCCAGCCATGCCAATCCCAAAGCCAGCGCATAAATCACCCTCGCATGCTGCCCCGCCGCCTGACGCATACGCCCCGGAAAAGACCGGCGCGTGCCCATCTGCGCCTCGAAAGCCCGGCGACCGTCGCCCAGAAGCCACCAGCCAACATGCCCTTGCAAAGGGTCATTCGGATACTGGGTGCAAAGGGCAACCACCGCTTCTGCAATCTCGCGCTCTGTGTGAGGGGATGATGTGCTGATCTCTTCGATGCGCTTGCGGTAATCGTCGCGGCTGCGAAACTCCATCAACGGATAGACCCCGGCAGGATCACCGGCGAGAACCTCTTCAACAAGGCTTGAGGCGTCGAAAACCACTTTCCAATCGATCATTTTTAGCGCTGATAGCGTGGCCATTGCCCGCGCGATACACTCAGCGGCGTCAAGCCCAGTTGGCAATTCCGAAAGTCGGTCGAGCGATAGCGGCGCTGCGACATTCGGAAATCGCTGGCTGACGGCCACAATCAGCACTTCCAGCGCCGCGACCCGCAGCATAGAGGGAAAGGCCCATAATTCGGCGATATCGAGCGGTGCGCATTCCTGATAGGCGCGCAGGAAACGGACGCATACCGGCAGGGATACCTGCATCTGCGACACTGCCAGCAACCCGTGGGCCATGGCGTAGATACGTGGCGCGCCGCCGCGACGATCTGGCCGCAATGATCCCGTAGCAATGTCTGCTGGCAGCAGCGCGCGCAGTCGGCGCAGGAATGCGCGGGGCATGTCGGCGCTGATCTGGAGCAACGCGCGGCGCAACTGGTAATCGTTGTCGAGCATCCACTCGGCTGCGGTCAGATTTTCAGGGGCGGCCATGCGCGCAGCCACCAACGCGCGCGGCACCCAATCGCGTATCGCGCCAAGCTCTGCCAGAGCGGGCGGCGAACACGGCGCTCTGTCATGCAGATGATGTTGCGCAGCAAGTGCATATGCCGCCCGCACCTCTGGCGGTTGCGAAACCGGATGGGGCGCAGCCCCGCTCATAGGTGTGAGGCAGCTTGCACCGAACCAGTTGCGACGGTGTCCCGTTGGCTGTTGCGGCGTGTTGTCTCTGTGTCCGGTCGCATGATCAGAAGGGGGGTGGCGCTGTGCAGGCTGAGATGCGCGGCAACACTTCCGAAGTGCAGGCCCGGCAGATGACGAAAACCACTTCCACGTGCCGACAGTACAACAAGATCAAAGGCGTGGTCGCGCAGCATTTTCAGCAAACTGATGCGCGCATCCGGGCCTGTGTCGATACATGTACGCACCACGACACCTTGTTCGGCCAGCATGGCGCGCTGTCGTTCAAGATACCGGGTTGCCGCGCGGGTATTGCGATCCATGATCCGTTCGCGCAATTCCATATCCACGGATTCGGGCGGAGTTGGGCAGACAAACTCGGGAAATGTGACGATATGCGCAAGAACGATCTCTGCGCCACTGGAGCGTGCCAGACGCATTGCGTCAGGCAGCGCGCTTTCTGCCCAGCAAGACCCGTCGAGCGGCACAAGAATGCGCCGCAACGTCTGGGCTCCCTGCGCGTTTTCCGGAACAAGAAGTACCTGCTGATGTCCGCATTCGAGCACGCTGCGCGCGGTCGTCCCGATGCCGGCCGTCGGGCCTATATCATCAATGTTTTCACCAAAACGGCCTAGCACAATAAGCTCTGCGCCGCAGCGGGTGGCTTGATGGCAGATCTCGTCCGCCGGGTACCCATGGGACAGGACAATCTCGGCCTCAATGCAGCCACGCTCGGCCAATTCGGCAAGTGCTGCGCCTGCCTCGCGGCGACGCACTTCCCAATCAATCGGATCGAGGGGGCAGTCGTTTTCGAAATAGGGGGCAAGTACCCGCAAGAGGATAAGTTCACCGCCAATTGCGCGCGCGAATGCCCCCGCATGCGCCAATACTCGGTGTCCATGGCACGAACGATCAATACATACCAAAATAACGGGTTTTGGTCCTAAGGCGTCTGAAATAGTAGGGTGCGCCAGTCTGGCAGAGCCGGGCGTCTTGTCGTGTTGCAGAGCTTCTGGCATGTTCTTTCTCCGGGTTAACGCGGTACAGGCAAGCGTCCTGCGATTTGCATATGTGAAGGCGGGTGCAAATCCCGCCTTTGTGTTGCGTGGCCGAGGTCTTGTTTCAACCGTGCTGCTGGTACGGTTCACTGCCTCAGGCCTACTGCCCCAGAAGTCATTATACGCCGGACGCTCGTTCGGGTATTGGCGTGCCGGTCTGCGGCGTGATCGTTACTTGTCCAGAAACTGGACAGTCTGATGCGTAGACAAACCTCCTTTCAACTGTTGTCAGTCCAGCGCGCGGGCGAGATAGCGCACTGCGCGTCCCGGTGTTGCGATTTGCGGGTAGTCGGCTTCGGGCACCGCGACGCCAAGGCGTTTGTGCAGCGCCATGATCAGATTCAGAAAATCCATCGAGTCCAGCTCCAGATCATCCTGAAGATGGTCGTCGTCACCCACGGTTGCGGGGTCGATGTCAGGGGCGATCAAGGTCAATTCTTCCAGAAACGCCCGGCGGATTTCAGCTTCGGTCATAATTTGTCTGGCTCCTTCAGAAGGCGTTCGATTTCACCAAGCAGACGCGCACCGCGCCGACCATCACTGACCCTGTGGTCGGCAGACAACGTCACCGTGACAGTGCTGCGCGGCAAGACCGTGTCATCCACGACCCAAGGGCGACGCACCGGCGCGCCAAAACCCACGATCGCCACCTGCGGGGGGTAGATCACGCCATACAGCGCATCACCCCCGCCATCGCCCATGCTGGAGACGGTTATGGTGCCTTGGGTCATCTCGGAATTGCGCAGCCTGCCATTGCGCGCGCGCGCGACCACATCGCGGATGGCGGCCATCATGGCGTCCAGCCCCAGTGTCTGCGCATCCCGGATCGCGGGCGCAATCAACCCGCCACCGCGCATCGCCACGGCTAGCCCGGCATGCACAGCGTCAGACGGTCGGAACACGCCATCGTTGAAATGGCCATTTAGTTCGGGCACCTGTGTCACAGCAAGTGTCGTGGCCCGCAAGAACAGGGCCCCCATCAATATCCGCGCCTCGGGATCGCGCCCGAGGTTGCGCGCGGCCAACCAGTCCGTGGCGGGTTGAATGTCAATTGTCCGCGCGAGATAATAATGCGGTATTTCGCGCTTCGAGCGGCTCATCGCTGCCGCAATGGCCTGACGCATCGCGGCCATGTCAAGACCGGGCTTGGCGGGATGCGGGCGCGCGTCTGTGACATCGGCCATCTGGCCTTCGATGCAGTCATCCGGTGTCGCAGCATCCGGCGTTTCGATCCGCGCCCTGACATCGGCCAGCAGGATCGCCCCGCCGGGGCCTGTGCCAGCAATCGCGCCAAGCTCCACACCGGCGCGATCCGCCAATTTTCGCGCAGCAGGGGAGGCAGGTGGCGGTGCGTCCGCGCTGGGGGATGCGCGGGGAGTTTCCGGTTTGGGCCTGCGCGCGGCGGCAGGCTTCACCGGGTCGGTTTGTCTTGCAGGTTTTGGCGCTTGGTCCTGAACCTCGGGGCGATTGTCAGAGGCAACCTCTGGATTCTCACCGCGCAGATGGATGCGCGCCAGAGGGGCACCGACGGGCAGCGTCTGGCCTGTTTCGGCCAAGAATTCGTCAATCACGGCGGCTTCGAATATTTCGATCTCTCGATGGCCCCCTTATGGGTTTCGACCACAGCGATCACATCGCCATGCGCCACGCTGTCGCCGGGGCTGACCAGCCACTCTACAAGCTTGCCCTCTTCCATATCCGCGCCCAGAGATGGCATCTTGAAGGTGGTCATGCCCGCACTCCAAGGCTTGAGTGGACTGCCGCAATGATGTCGGCAACCTGAGGGATCGCGGCCTCTTCCAGATGTTTTGGATACGGGATCGGCACTTCGGCAGAACACACCCGCCCCACAGGCGCATCAAGATGCCAGAACACCTGTTCCATAATCCGCGCCGCAATTTCGGCAGAGAGTGACCCTGTCCGCCAGCCTTCGTCCACCACCACCGCGCCGCGGGTGCGCGCCACGGAAGCCATGATCGTCTTGTCATCCAGCGGGCGCAGCACGCGCAGGTCTATCACCTCGGCCTCAATGCCCTTGGCGGCAAGCGCCTCGGCGGCCTCTAGTGTCTTGTAGAGCGAGCCGCCGTAGGTGATCAGGGTAATGTCACGGCCCGGCCGACGGATCGCCGCGCGCTCAATCTCGACTGCTCCGGCATCTGCGGCCAGATCGCCGGTATGGTTGTACAGCAGCAGATGTTCAAAGATCAGCACCGGATCAGGGTCGTGCAACGCTGTCCACAGCATCCCGCGCGCGTCTTCGAGCGTCGCCGGTGCCAGCACGCGCAACCCCGGAATATGGGCATACCACCCTTCGAGGCTGTGCGAATGTTGCGCTGCAAGTTGCCGACCGCCGCCCGTTGCCATGCGGATCACCACCGGAGCCGCAAACTGCCCGCCCGACATATGCCGGATCGTGGCCGCGGTGTTAAGGATCTGATCCAGCGCCAGCAGGCTGAAATTAACTGTCATGATCTCGACAATTGGCTTCATGCCGACCATCGCGGCGCCGATCCCCGCGCCCGTAAAACCGGACTCGCACAGCGGCGTGTCGCGGATGCGCGTCTCGCCGAATTCTGCCAACAGACCCTTGGAGACAGCATAGGTGCCGCCATAGGCCCCGACATCCTCGCCCATCAGAAACACCCGCTCATCGCGCAGCATCGCATCCATGATCCCCGCGCGTACTGCGTCGCGGTAAGTAGTGCGCACCACTTCTTCCGAAGGTTTTGCCGCAGCGGGTGGCGCAGGGCGATCGGCTGCGATGACATCACATTCCAGATCTTCAACCGTTTCCCAAGGGGCCTGTTCGGCAGCCGCCACGGCATTGGCAATTTGCGCATCGACTTCGGTCTCGATTGCCGTGATCTCGTCCTCATGGATAAGGTTATTGTCCAAGAGCCAGCCCTTGAAGCGCTCGATCGGGTCGCGTTTGCGCCAGTCCCTGACCTCGGACTTGTCGCGGTAAAGCTCGGGGTCGAACATGGAATGGGCGCGGAAACGGTAGGTACGCGCCTCTATGAATTGCGGGTGTGGCGTCTCGCGCATCGTGGCCACAGCGCGGCGTGTCGCGGCCTCCATCGAGGTGACGCTCATGCCATCCACGGCTTCAGCTTTCATTCCGTAGCTGGCCGCACGCATGGCGATGTCGGTTTCAGCCTGAGCGCGATCGAGCGCCGTTCCCATAGCGTAGAGGTTGTTTTCGCAAATGAACAACACAGGGAGTTTCCACAACGCGGCCAGGTTCATGGCCTCGTGAAACTCGCCCTCGGCCACCGCGCCGTCGCCGAAAAAGCACACGGTCACCCGGTCTTCACCCTGCATCATATCGCCAAGCGCCAAGCCGGTCGCCAATGGCAACCCGCCACCGACAATCGCATTTCCACCGTAGAAATTGGTCTCATGGTCGAAAAGATGCATCGAGCCGCCACGCCCACCAGAGCAGCCTGTGGCCTTGCCAAACATCTCGGCCATAGCGGATTCCATCGACATGCCGCGCGCCAGCGCATGGCCATGTTCGCGGTATGTCGATACAATGCGGTCGCGGGGTGTCAATGCCGCCATTACACCCACGGCTACCGCTTCTTCGCCGTCGTAGAGATGCAAGAACCCGCGTATCTTTTCCTGAGTGTATAGCTCGGCACATTTGCCCTCAAAGCGGCGGATACGCATCATGCCACGCAGCAGATCGCGGATATGAGCATGATCAAGTTTCGGTTTGGTCGGATCGCTCATGTCTCATCACTCTCCAGGGTAGAGATATCGCCCTCTGGCAAGCCAAGCTCGCGCGCCTTAAGCAGCCGACGCATGATCTTGCCTGACCGGGTCTTGGGCAGGGTTGCGCGAAACAGGATTGCGCGCGGGGCAACGGCAGGGCCAAGCCGCTTGCGGGCATGACCCCGGATAGCCTGTTCAGTCGCGTCATCGGCCTTGAAACCGGCATTGAGCGTGACATAGGCCTTGACCACTTCGCCTGCGGTCTCGTCGGGGATGCCGATCACGGCAGCTTCGGCCACGGCCTCATGTTCGATCAGAGCGCTTTCAACCTCGAACGGGCCGATCAGGTGGCCAGAACTCTTGATCAGATCGTCCGCGCGACCGATGAACCAGAAGTACCCATCGCCGTCGCGCATCGCCAGATCACCGGTCAGATACCAGCCATCAGCAAAGCATTTCGTATAGCGTTCCTGCTCATGCAGATAGCCGCGCATCATTGAGGGCCAGCCCGCGCGCAAGGCCAATTCGCCGATCTCGCCCGCGCCCAGTTCGCGCACGGTGCCCCCCTCGCGTGTCACCACCCCTGCCTCGATGCCTGGCAGGGGTTGGCCCATTGATCCGGGTTTGATGTCCATCGCCGGGGCATTGGCAATCATGATGCCGCCGGTCTCGGATTGCCACCAGTTGTCGTGAAACGGATGGCCGAATACCTCTTGTCCCCAGACCACGCATTCGGCGTTTAGAGGCTCTCCCACGCTGGCCAGAAAGCGCAAGGCCCCGAAATCATGGCTTTGTGCCACCGTCTTGCCCGCACGCATCATCATGCGGATGGCCGTAGGGGCGGTATACCAGACCTGCACGCGCTCTCGTTCGAGAATCGAATACCACCGTTCCAGATCGAATTCAGCTTCATCCACGATCATTGTGACGCGATTGGCCAGTGGCGCGATGATGCCATAGCTCATGCCCGTTACCCAACCCGGATCGGCGGTACACCAATAGATGTCGCCCGCGCGCATATCAAGCGCGAGGCGCCCGCTCTCGATATGTGCCACCACGGCCCCATGCACATGCACTACGCCCTTTGGTTTGCCAGTTGTGCCAGAGGTGAAATGCAAAAGCGCCATGTCCTCGGCGCTGGTTGCAACCGTCTCGAAGCTGTCGGATGCAGAAGCCATTGCCGGGCCAAGCGCCACGCAACCCTCGGGGGCATCATCCCCTACGATCAGCACCAAGCACAGCGAGGGCAGATCATGGTGCCAGTCGGCCACCTTGCGCCGATACAATGTGGCAGTGGTGACAAGAACACTGGCTTCGCCGATTTCCATGCGCGAACGCACGGGTTCGGGGCCGAAGGCGGCAAATAGCGGGCTGACCACCAGCCCTGCCTTGAACGCGCCCAAAGTGGCCGCGTAGAGTTCGGGCACACGGCCCATCAGCGTGAACAGCCGCGCCTCCCGCCCGACACCATGCGCGGTCAGAACATTGGCAAACCGCGCCGCATCTGCGGCAAGCGCGCCATAGGTGATATCAAGGCGGCTGTCGTCCCGGCCAAGCCAGCGGATCGCAACCTGATCGGCATGCTCGGGCAGATGCCGCTCGACAGCCTCGTGGGCAATGTTCACACCGCCACCCGGCAGACCCGCCAGCCGTCCGCGTGCTGCGTCCCATGAGAACGCTGCGCGCGCAGTTGGGCAATCGGGGGCAGTGTTCCGTTTGGCAGTTGTCTTTCGGATCATGGCAGAGGCCCGGTCGCTCATGGCCTGCCCCTTTCGGCGCGGGCCACCTGTTCCTTCACCCGGATGAAGCTGTCAGGAGTGACCGAGATGGAATCGATGCCGCATTCGACCAGAAAGCGCGCAAATTCCGGGTGGTCGCTTGGCCCCTGACCGCAAAGCCCGATCTTGGCCCCGGCGTCCTTGGCTGCGGCGATTACATGGCCGATCATCCATTTCACCGCCGGGTCTTGTTCATCAAACAACTCGGCCAATGTTTCGGAGTCGCGGTCCACACCAAGGGTTAACTGCGTCAGGTCGTTGGAGCCGATGGAGAATCCATCAAACCGCTCGGCGAAGGCAGGCGCAAGGACCACATTGGACGGAACTTCGGCCATGACATAGACTTCAAGCCCGCGCTTACCACGCTCAAGCCCCTCGTCAGCCATGACAGCCAGCACCCGATCAGCCTCGGCCACAGAGCGGCAGAAGGGGATCATGACCACGACATTGTCAAACCCCATCTCCTCGCGCAGCCGCCGGATGGCGCGGCATTCCAGCGCGAACCCCTCGCGGTAGCGCGGCGAAGTGTAGCGCGAGGCACCACGAAACCCGATCATCGGGTTTTCCTCATGTGGTTCGAATTGCGCGCCCCCGATCAGGTCGGCATATTCATTGGTCTTGAAATCGCTCATACGGATGATGACCGGCTTGGGGTGCAGCGCCGCCGCGATCCGCGCCAACCCGCGCGACAGCCGGTCGACAAAATACGCGGCCTTGTCGGCGTGTCCTGCCGTAAGCTCTGTTATCTTCGCCTTTGCCTCAGCATCTTGCAGCGTGTCGAAATGGATCAGCGCCATCGGGTGAATGCGCACATGATTGTTGATCACGAATTCCATCCGCGCCAGCCCCACACCATCTGCCGGCAACCGCCACCAGCGAAA
>SL_8KL_010_SEDDRAFT_10005305_pt1 | contig 10133 bp, 19 predicted proteins | sample SodLakKL_010_SED_4_FD_11160 | JGI IMG/M metagenome (IMG submission 11160) | reverse complement strand
TGAAGCCGTCCCGCAGTGGTGACCATCGCGCACGACATGCAGAAGACGCTGGTCCGGTCGANCTCCACCACCGGCTCGTCAGGGGTCAGGCTCTTCCCGCAAGCACCGTTGCAGCGCATGAGATTCTCCCTCCTCACTCTGGATCTTCTTCCATCGCCGCCTCTGCCTGAAGCGACATGGCCTCTTCGTAGGACACCTCGTTGAAGCGTCCCTCGTCCGGGTCGAAGTCAGCATAGAACACGATGTCATCAGTCCCCGATCGGTTCTTCGCCAGAAGCAGTTGGCGAGCCTTGTTCGAGAACTTGCGCATCGTCACAACCACATCAGCGTCCTGGCCGATGGAGTCACTCTGAGCCAACTTGTCGACGCCTGGGGGCTTCTTGCCTCCCTCTCCCAGGCGATTGATCTGTGCTGCTGCGACGATCGGCGTGTGATGAGTCAGCGCCACCTCCTTGCACTCGGCACTCAACTTGGCCACGCCCTGCCACTCGTCGCTCTCCTTCTGCATCAGCGTGATGTAGTCCACGAACACGATGTCAGGCTCAAGTCGCTCGATGATCGAGGAGAGCGTGTAAGGGTTCACGCGACCACGCGATGGGTCCAGAACGTAGAACTCGCCGTCCACCCGCTTGGGCAGATCGGCGAGGAATCCTCGGTAGTAGTTGAGATCCAGGTTGACACCGCTCATCAGTTCTCTGTTCTTGAGCGAGTACCCGAACCTGTTTGCCAGCATCGTATGAAGTCGGAAGGTGATCTGGGCCTTGGTCTGCTCCAGGGAGACGAAGACTGCCCGTTTCCCGCTGACCACTGCCTCAGTGGCCATCTTCGTGAGCATCCACGTCTTGCCCACGCCCAGCCGGGCTGCGGTGATCCACAGATCCCCTGGTTGAACTCCTCCAGTGCGGTCGTTGACGGTGGCAAAGCCAGTGTCTACTCCGGCCAAGCCATTGCTGTTGGCTGCCTCAACCCTTCGAGCCGCTTCCTGGAACACCTCGCTCGTGTCAGACAGGACGTTGGTGTTGCGAGCCGACTCCGGGTCCTGGACGCCGTGGATGGTGGACTTCATCTTGGCCAGGGCGTCCTCCGGCCTGTTGGCCGCCAGGAGGTTCGTTGCATCCTTCACTGACTGTGCCAAGCAGTGTCGAAGGTGGTTGTTGGACACAGCCTCTGCTGCGTACTCCACGTCAGTGGTCTTCAGCAAGGGGAAGTCAGGGAACTGAGACCTGAAGGATGGCTTGTCTGGAGTCTTGCCATGCTTGGTGTGGAACTCTTGTATCCATTCCCACACCTGTCGATGAGCATGGAACTGCTCACCATCGAGTCCGTAGTCTCCAGGAGTCGATAGATCCCCTGTTTGAAGCACAGAGGAGATCAACAGCACCTCTGGGTGTGCCCGCTCGTTCATTGGCGTCTCCCCTCGCCTCGATGCAGCGCGGCCACTAGGTCTACCACAGCCCCTGGCCTCGACGCCAGACTCTCTCTGGCTAGAGACTCTCCGAATGACTCGCTTACCTTCTCTGGACATACAGAGTCCTTACATCCACGATCCTGGTACATAGATGTTCATGTAACTGCATTAGTCATGAAGAGGTAGTTGATCTCTCTTCATGTATCTCTAATAGATCTATACATGAATAAGGACCATGGTCTTGTATAACCATGGTCCTCTACCTCTCTACTACCTCTCCTGGCCTACGGAGTAGGGGATGCCTATGTAGGCGTCCCTAGGGACCGCTGCGCGCGCACGCGCGCGCGAGGGCCTCATGCTCGATCCTGAGGACTTGTGAGCATGGGCATAGGTCGGTCAAGGAGTGGGTAGTATAGCGCGCGAGGGTGGTCGACGCAAGTCGATGAGCGATGTAGACTCCACGATGGCGGCCGAAGACCATCGAGGAGCCTAGAGTGAGCGTCTACACAGAGCCTGTCTGGGAGGAACCGCCCATGCACGCGCGCCAACGCGGCTACGAGGACGTGCTGAGGCCGCTCATGGACAAGCCTGAGCATTGGGCGCGCATCGGGGAGTACGCCTCGTCTGACAGCGCCTACCAAGCCGCTCGCAACCTTCGTCAGCGCAAGTACCGCGTTCCTGCTCCCGATCACGAGTGGGAGTTTGTCCACTTTGGGCAGTTCGTCTGGGCTTGCTACTACGGCGAGGTTGACAGGGACTGAATGTGTGGTATAATGGGGGTAAGTGAAGGCGAGAAGCCCTCACAACACCAGATTTCTCAACTTTCTTTCGGGCAAATCTGGACATACCACCACACCAGACTTGACAAACCCTCATGTGTGTGGTATAATATAGGTTAGAAAGATGGAGATAGGAAAGGTTCTCCATCCCCTCCCGCTCCGGTAAATCGAGTCACTGCCCCACCCGGTAGCACTCGGCAAGATCTGGAGCCAGTGGCGAGATCGAGCACCACTCAAGATCTCTACCCTGAGAGGGCGTCAGAGACTCACCCGCTCATCGACAACACCAACGGGTAGGCCCCTGAAATGGGTCGAGGGTGAAAGGCCCTCGTAATCTAAGAGGAGCACCTCGTACCGAACGCCGATCACGGCAACAGAGGTCACGCGACCCGGATAACGCTTGGATCGCATCGAAGGAAGAGTCCGAAACGCTCGCAAGATGAGCGTCACTGGGTGAGACCCCCAGTCTGATGAGGCTTCGATGAAGGCATCGACAGAGACTGCACGGCAGTTGGGGCGATGCTGGAGAGCGCTTCATATGAGACCAGGAGAGCCACGAGCCTGAAGCAAGTGACAGTGGCTTAGGTCTGTGACCAGATTGCGCTGCATAGACCGAAGATAAACTCAGAACCCTTCGCCGCGTGGGGTGCGGCGAAACATCAAGTCAAAGTCCCCCACCGCAGCGCCATACGGATGACACCAGTCAGGAAGAACCGTCACTCGCGCTGCACCCTCTCACAAGATCGGCCTGGTGGCCACGCTATCCAAACCCTAGTGAAGCGTGAGAGTAGAACCTACCGGTCTTGCTCCTGAGACGCTGATGGCAATCCGGTCGAGCCATTTGTACTCCACACGGCGGTGGAGACCGGCACAGGAACCGAGAGGGCAACAGACTTTGCGCTGATGGCAGCCCAATGGGCGTACACCGCCAGCCATTTGCACCGGGAAGGGCGTCCCGGACCAGCGCACCACCTGACCCGCCTTCTGGCGGGTCTTGTTGGTATCTGGATGCAGAAACGCTACGGCGTCGCGGCACAGCCGCCTGATGACGCATCCAGCGCATCAGCACTGACGAGTCCACAGGAGATGCCATGAACAAGCAGCAGATCATCAACTTCGCCAAGACCACCGGCAAGAGCGCTGTGCAGAGTGCTGCCGCCGCTGTCGCAGTGGCAACCGCCCAGCAGTTGCTCAACGGCCGGACGGTCAACGGGAAGAAGATCGTGCTCTTCACGGCCAACCGTTGAGGACGAAACGCCCCTCACGGGGCGTCGTCGGCTAACAGCCGGCCTGATGAGTCCTTCATCAGCACCAGTACCAAGGAGACCCCAATGCTCTACAACAAGATCCTCCCGCATGTCGGGCACAGGATCGAAGCCGTCACTTACGGTGCCGACGAAATCGGGCCGATCAATGCCGCGATCGAGTGCCACGACTGCCACGAGATAATCGTTGATGAAGACAGGGGCGATGACAGGTACTAGGACACAGAAACCCGGCATCAGGCCGGGTCACGGGCAAAGCCCGTCTGATGACGTGTCCAGCGCATCAGCACTGACGAGCCTACAGGAGAGATCATGTTCGAGACTATCGGGATCATGGCCCTCAACTACGGCAAGCAGGTGGCGACGCACCCGGCTACGCGAGCCGCTGTCTGCGCCGCGCACACCGCCCTGGTCGGTGCGGTCACGTACCAGAACGCTACGGAAGCCTACCGCAGCGGGAAGGAGACCGGACACGCGATGAAGGGTCTGGTGTCGCACGCGCGATCCAGCCTCAGCAAGAGTCAGGACACCACTTTCATTGCCGGTAGTGACGGCGTGAGCCAGGTCGCATGACACCAAGGGCGAAACGCCCCGCAACCAGCGGGGCGTCTGACCGCTGGAAGGCGGCACTGACGAGCCCCAAAGCACAGGAGAAGGCATGAGGATCATCTGCCCAAACTGCGGGCCAGTCTACGGAAGAGTCAACTTGTTCATCCATTTTGATGTGACCATTAGCAACGAAGGAGTCGAGAGAATACCAGAGGATGCGATATTTGAGTTCCCATCCATGATTCGCTTCGCGTGCGGTGAATGTCACAACCTTTCGATGGAAGAGGAAGACAGGTCCGTCGACGAGCCTGAGCAACTACGGAACAGAGTCTTTGACATGCTTCTAAGAGACTTTGAGGAAGTTCGTCACAACACACTTGTCGAAGGACAATAAGGAACCAGAAACGCCGCAGCCAGCGGCGTCGCCGGAACAGACCGGCCTGACGAGGTTCCGCCCGTCAGCACTCCGAGAAGGAGACACCATGTCTGACTATGTGTTCATCATCAATGGCGACCCGGAGCAACACGAGTTCCGATCCGAGGTCATTGCGACTCGCGTCGCGATCTCGATGGGCAAGTCCCAAGAGGACGTGACTCTGGTCGCCCGACAGCCATGACGCGGACACAGAAACGGGGCAGCCAGCCCCGTCATGGGCACAGCCCATCTGATGACGTGTCCGTCATCAGTACTGACGAGTCTTTGACAGGAGCATCAAATGCCCGACATCGACGACATCGATCAGCCAGACACTGCCCTAAGCGGAGTGAAGTTTGTCTACTGCATGTCCCACATGCGTGGGCACCCCGTAGGGGTCTGCACCGTACCGATCAGGAACAAGATCCCTCTCTGGGCTTCAACTATCGATGAAGCCGCTATAGAGATACGAGATCGCAACTTCCCTGATCTTTCTGGTGAGACACGACGTGGTGCCAACATCGACTGGAGCATAAGCGGAGGCATACAAGTTCGCCGCTAGGAGCCAGAAACGCCCCGCACGGGGCGTCGCGGGCAGAGCCCGCCTGACGACGGCTCCGTTGTCAGCACTGACGAGTCCCAAGGAGAAGATCATGGCGCATCTCGGTGAACCGATCTACCCAGATGTCGAATGGGTGTGGAACGAGGTTTGCGGGATGGGCTGGTGGCAGTCCAAGGACATCAGGGATGAGTACAGGTGGCTTGAAGAGCAGGTGGCTAATCAGCCATCAGATGGCATCAAGGGAAGGTACATCTCATTCCCGGTTGCTGACGGCAAGGCCGTCTACTACGTCGAGAAACTTCGGCCACTCACTCTTCGCCCTGTAATGTTCGGTGACTGCTACCAGATTCCAGACGCACACATCCGTGGCCTCACCCGCTCTGACATCGAGGAGATGGTGGAGCGCGAGAAGCGAATCCAAGAGATCTTTAGCCGTAAGGCTTGAGGACGAAACCGGGGCAGCCAGCCCCGGTCGTCGCCTAGATAGGCGGCCTGACGAGTCCTGAAGGAGCAAGCATGAACAACCTCGACTGGCACCTGCGCTACAACTTCTACCCGCCGCTTGGTTGGCTTCGGCCGTTCGCTGAGCGAGCCATCGAGATGGCGGCACAAGGCGTCACTCATCACCCGGTTCGCCTAGAGAGCGGACATGGCCTGGCCGACAACGCAGGTCGGGAGATCACCGCGCAGGAACTGATCGACGAACTCAGACTGCTTGACCATGTAGACTTGACAGACTAAGTAGAGTGTGGTATACTTACCACCACTTCGGACGCAGAAACGCCTGCCCAGTCACAGGCAGGCGTCGCCGGAACCGACCGGCCTGATGAGCGTCCCTCATCAGCACTGACGAGTCCAGGAGGTAGCACGATGACCGCGATCTCCAACATGACCAACACGGTCAAGACCTTCAGCAACAGCACCACCGGTCAGGTGACGCTGGCGACCGGGAAGGCGCTTGGCTGGACCCTCCTCGCCATCAAGGCGAACAGCGAGGCCAGCGCGAACTTCCTGACGGCCGCGACCAAGATCGACGCTGCGCTGAAGGCCAAGACCGATCAGGTCAGGGAGAAGTGGCACACCCGCACCACTGAGACCGCTGCCTAGCCCCGCATCGAGTCAGGAGCCACGATGGCCAAGACTTGTCCCCAGTGTGGGGAAGCCAATGCGGTGACCACGGCCAAAGAAGAGGCCGCTGGACACGGACGAAACTTGAAGCCAGTCCTCAAGCGAGGGATCAAGATCCTCAAGCGAGGGATCGAGGTTGGCGTTGTCAACGCAGCCGCCGCCTCAGCCTCCGAGGTCTTGAACTACTACCTCGAAACCAGAGGGCTCAACTCCAAGAGAGTCTCAGTGTCCATCACGCCGAACACTGACCGTGGCGCACCACCTGGCAACCCCATGCACGGACGGATCTGACCCGTGGCCCCGCACTTCGGTGCGGGGCTTCGGCATGTCTGGACCCACTTGTGCAAGTAGACTAAGGTGTGGTATACTTGTCGTTGTGGGAAAACTCGTGTCATCAAGCCCCGTTGTCGAACCATGACAGCGGGGCTTTCGTATGACTGGAGACAGGATGGTAGAGAGCGCTGAGGATCAGGCTCACATCAACCGAATCAAAGGCGCTGCCAAGAGCGCCTACAACGAAGCGCTGCGCGTCATTGACGGTTCGCCACAGCACGTCGGGAGACTTGGTCGTGGCTACATCATCACTGGATCCGTGAGCCAGTTCATTCGCAAGGGAACTGAGCGCGTCACTGGAGCCAAGCCAGACAAGTCCACCATAGAGTACGCGCGCAAGTTCTTGCGCTTATCGAAGAACATGGTGGCGATTCAGAGGGTGGACCTCTACACCTTCAAGATCTTCGTCAGTGATGACTGGCGAGACCCAGCAATCATGCCCCTGGTCTATCAACGCTCTAATCAATCAGAGGATTGGTACGAGCGCTCGCTTAGTCCCGAGGAAGCAGGCGAGTATCAACCGATCGAAGAGGTGTCGATCAAGAAGTTGCCATTTCTTTGCCAGTATTGCTCTTACGGAGCAGAGACACGCGAGATGCTGGAGGCTCACATGACAGAGCATGGAGGAGAGAAGCAGTACACCTGCAAGCACTGTGGAGAGCAGTTCGACAGTATGCAGCGGCTTGGCGGTCACATGACTGGCTACCACAGCAAGAAGAAGGGAGAGCAAACATACATGCCTAAGAAGAACAAGCCGCCTCGACACACGATCAAGCCAGACATCCCTGAGTTGGAGTGGAAGGCCACAGCGCAGTGGGACGAGAACAGAGAGCGCTACGTGTGTCCGAACTGTGATCGTGACTTCCGTACATGGAATGCGCTGGCTCGTCACAAGGAGTGGCACGTCAACGCCTGGGCCAGGGAGATCGTCAGCAAGCCCACTACAGAGGTGAGCACGCTCTCTGACGATCAACTCCTTGAGGAGTTGAAGGGTCGGATGGGGAACAAGGATCAAGAGAAGGAGTTGGCGACGCTCAAGGAGCGGCACGAGTTCATTCGGTCCATCGTCAAAGACGTGAACGAAGGCAAGATCGCGCCGCTGAAGGCGCTATCCGATATCGAGACGGCTCTGGACCTGTGAGGTGGCCATGGCACACGTACTCATCGTTGCGATCATCACGTTCGCGCTGTTGTTTGGCGGCATGATGGTCCTGGGCGTGCTTGTGGCGTACCCATGGATCCTCATCCCCATCATCGGCATCTACCTTTGGAAGAAGGGAGAGGTGAGGTCATGGCTTTCTACTCGGACGACGTAGAGCGCCTTCGTGAGATTGCGCGCAAACACCGCTCTCTGGGGCTCACTATGACGCCCGCATTTCGGGCCAAGGAAGATGCAGACTTCCTTGAGGAGATCGCAGACAAGATCCTCAAGGACATCGCCGAGCCCAGTCAGTTTCCTTGGCCTAGCACACCACCGGAGGATCCATGAGTGACATCGAACAGATCTTGGATGACCAGATCAATCAAATCGAGTCCCAGGTCTCGCAACCCCCAGAAGAGGACCACGCCTGGGAAGAGGGTGGTCTGCCTGTCATTGATGAACTCGATCAAGAGACCGTTACAGAGATGTGGCAGACCACGGCTGTCTACACTGAGGAGTACTCGACCAAGGCAGCCAATGCCGAGCCAACAGAGGCCCAGCGAAAGCGATGGTCAGCCCTTGAGGATGCATTCCGTCGTCATCCTCGCTCTTATCACATAGCAGACTGCCCGGTCTGCGATTGGGTTCGTGGTGGATGGATCACGAAGGCCAATGCAGACAATGCGCTGCGCTCACATCGCACCACATCAAAGCACTAGAGATAGTTAGACAAGTAGAGTGTGGTGTGGTATAATGTGATGAGAAGGCGGGGGAAGTATGTCCTTAGTACCTCGCCGTTTACTGACGAGTCCACGTAGGAGGTAGTCCATTGACTATTGTCGAGCGAGAACGACTTCAGTTCTACACAGACCTTCATGACCCAACATCTGTGTATCACTTCCCAGAAGACTTCGTCACGTTCCTCAAGAACCACGAACGCGACTGGGATGCCGAGCAGTTCTTGTCCATGGTGAGGGCATACATGGGCAATACACCCCCTGAGGACCTTGACATGCAGACAATCTGCGCGATTGCTGCCATGTACGCTGACATCTACGACGTTAGCGGTGTCCCATTCGAGGAGAATCCCTTCTTGAGCGGTGAGGATTCGCAAGAGACAGAGTCCAGACCCGAATCCAAAGCAGAAGAGGTTCTCGAAGAACTGGATGAGGACGTTCCCAGACCGACGGACGTTCAGCCTGAGTTTCCTGACATCGTCCTAGAAATCGCGGATGGGAACACACTTGAGCAACTGGTCTACCATTCCATCGCAGCGCTTGGACAGGCCGGTTACTCCAAGGCCGCTGACAATCTCGCGAAGAACATCCTGGGAGCGTTGCAGGTGGAGCCCACACCTCTAGCCATTCTTCGCATCATACGATCCTATGTCGACGTTCAGTTCGATGTGGGTGATGACTGAAGTCAAGGAAGAAGCACAGAGAAAGCCCCGGTAGCACGATGGCTATCGGGGCTTTCGCATGTCCAGGCACCTTGCGCACCGCGCACCTAGCAGGAGGACACCATGGAGCACATGAACACGCCCATTCCGAGTGATGAGAACGTCCGAAATCTGGAGGCCGTCATCAACAGTGCTGTCTCCACCTATCGCAAGCCATGGCCATCGGCCAAGACTGTTCTGCGCACAGCGCTTGGCGTCTCTGCCGTGGCAGGCTTCGCCACGCTCGTCATCGAGACTGAGCGACAGCGGCGCGAGATCGCCTCTCTCAAGGACGGTCAGCAGGCCACCGTGTCGTTCATCAAGACGATGGTGGATGAGACCAAGTGCGGCTCTGATGCGTACTTGTACCTTCAGCAGGTCGCTGATGACGAGGAGGAGGAGACCATCACGACCTGGGCCGATGACGATCAACTCCCCATCCCCTTCGAGATCACTGAGGACGGCTGGAACTATGAGACTGAGGAGACCAATGATGGGCACTAGGAGCCACACACTCGTCATAGGCGGCTTCCCTACTGAAGAGCCTGAGACCTACGTTGGGATCTATCGTCAGTACGACGGCTACCCACAAGGACATGGACTTGATATAGCCAAGTTCTTGAGCGGGATGACGGTCACCAACGGAATCAGAACGGACACCACACAGAGGATCGCCAATGGGCCAGGGTGCCTGGCTGCCCAGATAGTGGCGCACCTCAAGGAGAGCCCAGGAGGCATCTATCTTGAGCCTCCTCAGTGGCTGGGACAAGAGGAGTTCATCTACGAGATTGAAGCCATCTTCCCCAACGACTTCGATGTCAGTGGCCGAATCTTTTTGACTGCTTGGGAGGGCAGCAAGGAGAATGACCCCTTCTTCACAGGGACGCCTGATGACTTCATCAAGCAGTTTGATACGTCACTAGGGGCCACATGACACAAAGAGAGAAGGGCTATAAGTGGCTCACGACTGACCAACTGAGGGCGCTCAACGAAAGAGCAATAGAGATCAATGCTCATCGCTCTCTGAATGACGAGTTCTTTAGGTCAGTAGACCCTCAAGGAAGACACGTCGTTGAGTATGTATTGCCATATGGCCAAAGCGATAATGGTCCTGG
>SL_8KL_010_SEDDRAFT_10005300_pt1 | contig 10149 bp, 3 predicted proteins | sample SodLakKL_010_SED_4_FD_11160 | JGI IMG/M metagenome (IMG submission 11160) | reverse complement strand
AAAACATCTGTCCAACGGCTTTGATTGAAGAATTAACTATAGTGCTGTTTCTAGGGAGGTTTATCCATACTGTTTTGTTCTCCTCCTCCGTCCATTCATGCACAGCGTACCTTTTCGAGTCATTGAACTGCTCTTGTTCGTATCCAAATACCTTCTCAGCTAAATCTAGGCTAAAATCCTTCTGTCTGGTGTAACCTTTTGTCCCATCAGCACTGGCTGTGATTGAAGAACTGGAAATGTCTTCTTGAGCAAGAAAAAATCCCGTTATCTCACCAGAATACAGACCAGCAACTACAACTACAGAAACAACGATTAAAACTACCAGCATCAACCGGGGGTGCTTATATTTCATGCTTCCTACAATAATCTAGGTCTCGGGATTAAAATGTTTGTTGTTTAGTACCTCAAGGACATTATTCTGAAGGCTTCATATTCCTTGTAACCTCTTTGAGATCATTGACCGCTTCCTTTAGTTCTCGTACCTCATGTGACAACTTCACTTCTTCCTCGTCGAACTCCTTGAGTATTTTCTTCTGCTGCCTGAACTCGAACTCAAGTATCACAAGGTAAACAACTACCAAAATACAGAATATAACAAGGAGTTCCATTATAGGGATCTCAACACCAAAAACGTACATTCATCATCACCTCTCTGACCTCATACTACCCAGTCTTTTGTAGGAGAGATAACCGGCCCCTGCAACAGCAATTATCAGAATTAATGTGGTCCAAGGACCTCCGACAGGGTCAAAGGCTCCTTCAACGTAGAAGTTACCTGTACCTGAAGCCAGTGTCGTGAAATCTTCCCTGAACCTTACGTGAGCCATATATTCCCCGGAAGGAAGCTCAGGGGAAAGCACATACTCTTCTGTGAGCTCCGTTTCCTGAAGTGGTTCAAGTCCTTCTAAGTTTTCTATCTCAGAAAGAACGACATTTCTCCCCGGTCCTATAATCTCTGATTCAAGCCTTGCGTTTTCTATCTCTCGTCCGCCGTTTATAACAAGCACACTTATATTAACAGGCGAATCAAGGTCGTACGAATCCTTTTCTGGTGTGACAATCACAGTGGGGTAGGATTGCTCATATCTTATGGTTACTTGCCTGAGTTCATCAGGACCGATATCATCTATAATCAAGGAAGTTGTTGCATCACCACCTGTATATTCAACTTCCTCACCGAAGCCGGTTTCTACACTTATAACGTTTTCTACAGGAATCGGAAGGTCAAACACTACCTCTTCGTATGGATCCTCTGCAAAGTTTCTGACAAATACGTCCATCTCTATTTCAACCATCTCACCAGGAAGCTCGTCGACAACCTCCACATCTCTATCAACCTCCATTACAGGAGCAGTCATTGCTCTGACTTCGTAGTTACGTGTGCTCAGTGCAGGAACCTCCTCCTCCCAGCTCAATACCATTGATTCTTCTCCTTTACTTAGATCACCGTCTATCCTTACAGTCTCACCTTCCTGGTCAGTATACTGTACCCATGCCTTCTCAACAGAGCTCAGGACCTCGACTTCAAAGCTACCTTCAGTTGGTCTTGTATTGGGATTGTAGACCTCTACAGGTCTCATCCATTCGGCCATGTCACCGACGGATGCCCTCCTCGTAAGACCTATATCACCTTCCCTCACCTCCATATCCTCCATCTCGTCAGGAACCTGTACCCTGACGTCACCTATGGCTGTCGACCCAAGCTCGACGCCTGTAGCCGGGTCAATACCAGCTAGAGTGGCAGGCATCTCGTACAGTCCTGAGTCATCTATCTCAAAGTCATAGGAAACCCTTATCATCTCTTCGTGTTCAAGTGTCCATCCATCACCTCCTTCCTCATCGAGATACTCGTAGGCCTGAACTTCGACTCCAGAAGGAAGTTCAACAGTCCCGAGATTTTCTATATGATAGTCTTCATCTCCCCACTCTGTCCAAGAGTCACCGTCATAGAACTCTACAGTTACGTCACCCTCATCGAAGTCCGTTCCTTCGGGCACGTAGTCTGTGAACAATATTCCTTCAATCCCACCTCCTTCTTGATCTATAACCTCGACCCTCAGTGTACCGTCTATTACTGTTGGCTCGTCAGGATCCTCGGCAACCAAGTCCTTAAAACCAATGAGTCTCTTTGCAGAAACGCTTATGGTCTCGGTGGGCTGCTCTTCTGTAAGAGGTGTTCCTGACTCAGTTTCGTAAGTATTTTCACCTGAGAAATCAAAGGCATCACCGGATTCTGTCTCATAAGTTGTATAGGTATTGTACTCAAGCCTTAGCTGTTCAGACTGATTAAGATTACTGTCAATACCTTCCACGTCCACAAAGTTATCTATAGTAACCACTACTTCACCATCTGTACCATCCATCTGCGGTTGACTAATTACAGTATCTACATCAGCGTCATCAGTTATATCTATAGAATCATCCTCCTCCGTACCGTCAAACCAGACCTCTACGCTGTCCTCTTCGATCTCAAAGAAGGTGTTTTCCAGGTCTTTATCATTAGGACTCTCGCCATCAGTTGTTACGCCGGGAACTGTCGAAACCATTTCTACGTACTCGGCCTTTGCCTCAGGTGAACCTTGATGCGTTGTATTGTCTGTAACATTAATATATTCACCACCAGTACTTGGATTAAGGATACCATCAAGCATCTTCTCGTTAATCATATCCACTTTATGAAGCCTAGGCATATCCATAGTAGTGTTTATGTAGGCGTAGTGGTTCTCTGGATTTGTATCGTTCCAAACCACTTCCCAGTCCATCTCAGTTGCATAATATGGCTTTTCTGCGTCGGTATCGTACCATTCATAATCACCTGCGATCTCGTCAGTGGTACGAATTCTCCCATCTTCCCCAGTAACGTCCTCAACAAAACCGTCCTCGTTCTCTTGTACAGGAGGGGTTATAAGGCCGCCGCCATCATCTACCTCATATAGAGCCCATCTGTCCACAGAGTAAGTAAGCTCCTCGGCAAGGTTCTTCATGAAGCCTCTAACGCTCCAGTCTCCATCTTGCTCCGAAAGGTCTGTGCCCTGTCTCATTGGCCCTCTGGAAAACTTTCCTGTTATCTCGTTCCCTGAAAGAGTTTCGCCTTCGTCCTCCCAGTATGACCTTGCTCCTTCGTCGTCTTCATCCAGGTCCACGTAGTCGCCGTCGAAGTGTTCATACTCTTCCATGTCACCCTGAAAGGTTATATCTTCTGAAGTTCCATCGGTCAGATCCCCGGTCCATACCAAGCGATCGTTATGACCATCCTCGTTAGTATCCTCAGCTGTAGCCTCACCGGAATCAGTAATATCTATGACTGACCCTTCCTCTGTTGCGAACTGGGCCACTATCTCCACGCCGGTGAGATCATGTCCTGTAGAAGGATTCGTTGCCGTAAGAGTGAAATCCATGGTGTTGACAGATGTATCGACATTTTCTGCGCTGTAGAGGTCGTGGCCTCCCTCTACATTTTCGTAGTCAAGCTGAAGCTGTATCGCGGGTGCATCGGTCTCGTCTATAATATAATATAGGTCCTCTTCGCTCTGAGTTGTCTCGAAGTAAAGTTGTGATCTGTCCCAGCCGTCTTCAGGTGAGGCCAGAGCTCCCTTGAAAGCTGTCTCGGAGACAAGGTTATTAGATTCGGTGTCGGAAACATTCACCCTTATATACTGTAGAACATCCTGTGTGTTTGAAACGGCAACCTCGGAATAACCATACCTACAGGGATTTTCATCGCCACATTGACCCCATGTAACTGCATCATCTATATTACCTTCGTGGTCGTAGTGAGCCTCAACCTGCTCCGTAAGATGTGCTGTAGGTCCGACCGTCTCAGCAAGCACAAAGGAAGAAATAAATACAGTAGCTACAACAAGTCCAACGAAGGTTAGTAACTTCTTCATGTCAACCAAATCTAAATTTAATAGTTAAATACTTAAAACTTTTCTTCTGCCTTCCTTCTCAACTGTTCAATCCTCCTTTCATACTGATCCTTCCTTCTATATACCCTATGAAGAATCAGGCCTAAAATAACGAACAGTAAAACCAAAATCATCCATGCAGATATACTGAAGACTTCAGCCCTTCCATCTACATGGAAACTGGTCTCCTCGGTCAGAATAGTACGGAAATTCCTCCTGAAAGAAACCTTAACATTATATTCTCCATCGGGGAAATCACTCAGATCTACAACACTAACTGCTTCCTTCGTTTCCCTGTCCATAGTTATAATTTCAGAATAAGTCTCTCTGTTACTTGGCTGGGGTCCTGTGACAAAAACCTCAAGATGACCTCCGAGGTGTCCTTCCTCACCTACCGCAAGTATAGTTATCTCGGACCCATCCCTGTAAGTATAGTTGTAGCTATCAGGACTTACAACCAAAACAGGAGGAAGCTCTCGATATTTGGTTGTTACGGACTTCACACCCTCGGGGTCAAACGAGCCTAAATTTAGCTCAGTTGCACCATTGACTTCTGAATAATCTATTTTCCCTCCTTCTTCTGCTACCTCGAGAATACTTTCCGGAGGTATATCAACCACATGTCTTACATCCTCGTAGCTATTTGGTCCAGTATTCCTAAAGGTCTTGTTAAACAAAAAGTCTACAGAGGTCTCGTTGTAATTAAGTATCTCTATTTGCTCCTCTTCAAAAACCACTGGAGAAGTATATGCCTCAAAGGTAAACGTCTCTCTCTCAAGTGCGCCCATATCAACTTCCCAGGTAACGAAGCTCCTCCTCGCAGTTTCCTTTATATCAAGCTTCTCGTCGCCAAGGTAAGCGTAAAAAGTTTCTTCCGGAAGATCTACCTCGAGAGTCCTGCTCATGGGCTCATCGTTCGGATTGTTTACTGTGATATTTCTCGTCCACCTCACAGGGTCACCAACGTTAGCCTCATCCTGAACCCATCTATCCCTGTGTACGTCCATCGGATCGGCTTCCCAGCCCACTCTGACAGGAGTAGTTATATCGTCGTTTAAGAAACTGTCCTCGTGGTAGTCGTAATATGAAACTCTCGTAACGACATCGTTTCTCCCGAAATCCAACCTTGCATTGTAAGTCAAGTTTACCATCTCACCATCATCAAGAACGAGGCCTTGCTCCCTGTCATCCATTATATCGATCTCGTAGAGCCTAAGAGTTTCTCCGTCGATCGTTCGCTCACCAACCTCCTCGACCGAGTAATCAACAGGATGAAGTTCGTTCCATTCTCCTTCCCTGAGATAGTGGACCTCAATGGAAGGAATTTCCAGCTCACCTTCACCGGGCAAAAGCACTCCGAGATCTATCTCCCTTGCTCCTACATCACCGGTGTCCCTGATCATATCAGACCTCTTCACTTCAACGAGATTCCCTGTAACTACTGATACCGTGGACTCGATGTTTTCAAGATCCAGTCTAGGCGGCTCAGTCGGCGTGGGAGTAGGTGGATCTGGCTCGGGTTCGTCAACACCGCTTATATTAATGTTTTGAGACACTTCCTGTGTATCTGGAGTACCGGACTCGGACCAGGTCGTTGACTCGGACCGAAAACTGTACTCTCTGTCCTCTTCCACGCTGCTCGAAGTAACCACATACTCTAGGAATATGTCATCATTACTGTCGAAATAATCTACTGTTTCGTTGAGAGACTCCATCTCAGCCTTGACGTAGCCTTCCGCCTGAGAAGGTTCGTTTACAGAAAGCTCTGTGTCGTTTGTTATGTCATATCTACCTGTATCATTTACGTATTCAACTGAAACATCATCTATATTCCAGGAAGTGCTGTGCCCTTGCAGGGACTCGTTCGGGATGAAGGAGACTATCTCTGCACTATCAGCACTAATTTCCCTATGCCCAACATTTGACAACCTATCCTTTACGGTTAGGCTCCTCTCATCGACGTTGTTGTGTCTGATATCAAGATCCTTGTACAGGTCTGTTTCAATAAGATAAAGTAATGGCATCTCGACCTCAGAGACCGTATCACCAATATAAATAGAATCGCCCCACTGAACCTTCCAGTCGAACTCTGCAAAGTAATACTGCTTCTCTTCTTCGTATGAGAAGTAAGGGTCTGTATAAATAGTCTCACCGGATCCAATGTTTTCGTCGACTGTGGAGCTGTTTAGGTAGTCTCCGTAGTCATCTGTGTTGTCGTCTATCCTATAAAGCTCCCAGCCATCCACACTGTAGACAAGATTGTTTGCTCTATTCGTCAGGAAGCCTTCAATGCGCCACTCATCACCTCTCTGAGTCATGTCTATACCGTTCCTGGCGGATGCCTTTGAATACCTATCTTCGAATGTTGTTCCTGTAAATGTGCCGTCGCGGTGGCTAGCCACGTACTCGCCCATGTCCATATCGAGCGGTATATCCGGATTAAAGGTTGTTCCAGGTTCCGTCTTACCCTGGAAAGATATCATAACATGATCCCTTTCGTAAAGATCTCCGGACCACTCAACTCTCTCATAATAATGGTCGTGCCCTTCTTTATTTACTCTTCTACAGTAGTTGTAGTCTCCTGTGCAGACATGGTTTTTCAGATCAAACGAATCCTGTCCCATTGGACCCGTAGAAGTTGGCACCTGGAAAACTAGCTCTGCATCCTCGAGATATTCATCGCTCTCGATTATTACGTCAAAGTCGAATAGATTTTCACCTGTATGTATATCCTCACCGCCTTCAGAATTCTCATAGTCAACCTCTACACTTATCTCAGGTGTTCTATCTGGATCTATTTCGTAACTCAGTCTGTTATCAGGGTCGTCGGTTTCGACGTAAAGAGGAGTAGTATCATCAACAGGCGAGGAAACAGCAGGCCTGTAGGCCTCCACATCCTCCAAGTTCGTACCCTCGCCCAGATCCAGTTCGAGGCTAACGTCTTTGAGAACTTCGCCCCCTGTATCAACCTCAACCGATCCTTCCCGACTGACTGAAAGGAGAGTACCGTTAGGAAGGTAGTCGGCATTGACCTCTTCTCTTATAAACGTATCCGGATAGAAGTTACTGGACTGAACTACGTTGGACATACCTAAAAATAAGACCAGAACCAAAAACGAAAATGCCACGAACTTCATCTTCATATTGATCTTTTTTAATTGATTATTTTACATTGCTAAATAAAAGTATAATCAAAGGTCAAAGGGTTTTCCTCCTCCGTATAGTAAACCTCCAATCTCGCATCTAAAGTCGACTTCGCAAGTTCCTCACTTGACATTCCCCTGACCTTCAGATTGGAGTCTTTTTCCATGATCCTTGAAACCTCTGAAGACGTAACAGGACATCTGAGTTCGTCTTCTGACTCCACCTCACATATAAGATCCTCGCCCATATAAACTTTGAACCTGTGATACGTGCCTTCTATGTAGTCAGCATCAATGAATATATTACCAGCCTCTACCTGATAGCCTTCACGAATCCTTCCTTCTATAGGAAGTTCTACAGTTTCGTTAAATGTAGTGTATACGGAAGGAGCTTCCTGGCCGTAGGTAACGGAAGTAACGACGGTTTCCTCGGCTATGAACATACCTGTAACACTGTCGCCTCCTGCAAAAATACCGCTAGTGAAAATGAGTCCTAAAAGCATAAGTACCATCAAGGCTTCCTTCCTGCCCTCGTGTCTAGGCTCNATATCNNTNTCCTCTTCTATCTTCTCATGCAAACGGTCTCTGTCAGGATCACCTCCATGACCTTCGTGAAGATAGCCTTCTGCTATGTCGAAGTCTATCCTGAGGTACATAAGGGTCGGTAGAGAAAGGATCGAAAGTACAAATATCAGTAGGTATGTCCACCTGAACTCCAGCTCCTCCTCCACTTGTACCTGGAAGCTGTCAGTAGCTATTGCNTCTCTACCTGTATAGGTTGTCATAGCCTCAAATACGTACATACCCTCCTCGAGGTCTTCGGGAAGCTGTAGCTCGAGGTCCCTCTGAACTGTGTCCTCAACAGCAAACGTCTCGGACCTTTGCTTTACAACCTCACCACTGGAGTCCCTTATTGAATAGGTATTTACAACATCAACCGTAGCCATATAGCCTCCAATGTTCTGCATTTTTAGCACACTTTCTACGGAATCACCTGGTTCTATATCACTATCCAGGACCCTCAATGAGGTGTCGAAGGCAGGTATGTTTGCCGATTCGTGCATCTCCGTCTTTATGTGTGCGTCGTGTATCGGGTCGAAGCCGCCCAATATCGTTGGAAGTCTCCATTGCCCACCACCCACGCCGGTTATATTGTACCTTATGTTTATTGTATCGTTCTCGTACAGGTTTCCGTCCCAGTTCTCGTAGTCACCTAACGTCATATTATAATGGTAAAGCCATCCTTCGAAACCGTCTGGAAGCATAACGGTTTCCGGATCTTCAAGTATGTAGTCAGTTTCGTTCTCAAGCTCCTCAAAGCTTTCCTCGGATGAGTCATGGTACCAGACTGTCCTGTTTTCTATGTTGTCCTCACCCAAGGCATCCGGGCCGACATGATAAGGCAGGTAATCGGCTATGTAGAGCTCGGAACTAGTACCTCCTATCGAGGTCATGTTTATCTCAACGCTGGCTATCTGTGGATTTGAAGTATCGGGAATCCAAACGTCCTTGTTTCCACGTAGAACTACATCAAATGCATCTATCGTGGTGTTGATCCACTCGTCTTCCTCGTTACCTTCAAGGTCCGAGACCGTAGCGTTTGTGTACATGTGTCTTTCCTCGTCAGCATCTAGCTCAGAACTTTGCATCGCGTAACTTACATTCACTGTATCGTTCTCGGTTAGGTGACCAAGCTCTGTAACGTCCATGTCGGTTACGGTGACGTTGACCACGTAGTTTTCATCCTCACCATCCTGGAAAACGTCTATCGTCGCTTCGTCGGTTATATCTTCTACTTCAAAGGGCGAACTCCTAGTTCTGGAGACATTCACACTGTCGACGCCAGGTGGAATAAAGTCGTATGGAACTTCATCCAGTATTTCAAAGGATGTTATGTTGTTGTTTGCCTCAGCAACATCAAGCTCTGTAGTAACGTCTATTTCCTCCTGTTCGTCGACAACCAGGGAACTTGGATCCATCTCCTTGAAGAGGTCCAGATCAATCATCAGCTCCAATTCAAAGTTCAACTCCTCCTCGCCACCCTGTTCCGTCTCCAACCCTTCCTCCGTCACAGATCTGTAGTCCTCGTGATCCGCCGTGACGTCCACATCAAGATGTGGATCCACTTCCAACAAGTATTCGCCATCTGAGTCCACGTCAGTTTCGTTCAACACTTCTTCCTCGTCCTCCACAGTAACCGTGGCTCCTTCTATGCCCTCTCCTGTCTCGGCATCGACCACCTCCCCATAGAACTCGTGGTCCACCGGCTCCAGAGAGAAGTTCACGGTGATGGTCTCGTTCGGACCCAGATGTTCGTCTTCAACAGTCTCGTTCACGTAGTCTTCGTGGCTTGCTTCAACAGTTATATCGGTATTCGGATCCACCTCCACGGAGTAGTCTCCGTCTTCGCCTGTCTCCGTAGTCCACTCCTCCTCGCCGTCAGTATCTTCAACAGTTATATCGACCCCTTCTATACCTTCCTCGATAACCTCATCCTCCACCGTACCCTCCACTGAGGCCATCTTCGGAGTCATCTCGAAATCCTCCTCGTGCTCCCCATCAGGCTCCACCAACAACGCTTCTTCCACGAACTTGTCGTCGTAGTCCCCGTGCTCCAGCGTAACGTTCGGCTCCTCGTGTGCAGGGACCACAACCTCGTAGTACCCGTCATCTTGCGTAGTATCAGTAGCGTAACCGTCTTCTTGCGTATCCCAGTCGAAGGTGACATTCACGCCGTCTATCCCGTCACCGGTATCCTCGTCCGTGACGTTACCGTACACAGTAGCATCCAGTGGATCAAGTGAAAAGTCCACCGTTTCAACAGTATTAGGCTCCGTTTCCACACCTTCCTCAGTTTCATCCACGTAGTCGTCGTGTTCTGCAGTAACGTCGACGGTTATGTCCGGCTCGACCTCAACGTAGTAGTCTCCGTCTCCGTCCGTTTCAGTAGTCCACTGGTCTTCTGAGTCTTGATCTTCAACGGTAATGTCGACGTCTTCTATTCCGAATCCTTCTACGTCGTCCAGGACGGTACCTTCAACTGCTGCTTCTTCAGGAGTAAGTTCGAAGTTTTCTACATAGTCTTCGTTGGGTTCCGT
>SL_8KL_010_SEDDRAFT_10005298_pt1 | contig 10151 bp, 6 predicted proteins | sample SodLakKL_010_SED_4_FD_11160 | JGI IMG/M metagenome (IMG submission 11160) | reverse complement strand
CAAAACTGACAAAACCAGGATCCGGGAATGGCTGGCAAAAACCAATGTATTCTGGGACCTGCTTATCAGGCGCGAGCCCGGTCATATGGGAGAAAGTATTGTAATTGGCGAGTAAATCATATTCTTTTCTAGCCAAGAATTTTACGATAACGATCCCTGATCGCACGGAGCATTTCAGGGCTCAGGTGTTCTTTGTAGATCCTGACCATTTCCTTCATGGCTCCCTTTTGGTAACTGCTGATACGTGCCGCATCAAAATACAGGATTGATGTGTCGTTTTTCACCTCATTGGTCAATGGTTTAAAGTCCTCCCACTTTACGCAGCGGGGCAGCGTAAAATAACCCATTCCCGGATTCCGGGCATCCATGAATACCCCGTCTTCAGGGGGGTACAGATATATAAATTTAAATAACCTTACCACGGTCATCCTCGAATCTATCTTTCGCCGGCGGGGCTTGAATCCGATTCCTGCGTTTATAAAACCCAGTTGTATACCGGCAACCTCGTTGTAATGACTGATATGCTTAAGACGCAGAATATGGCAAGTCTCCTCCCCCATTGATAAAGTACCCGCCGCCACATCAAAAGGACAGTTTCTTCCTGCATTGATACGTTCGGCCACCCGGGTGACCTCCATGATACTGTAAAACCCGTCAAGCACGCAATAAAGATGGGGCTCCGGTTGTGCCATGGGGCCATCGTGATAGTATCCGAAAAAGGGTGAAACCGACTCCAGTACGCAACTGTCAGCCGCGGTCAGATCTCTTTCAAGAGTAGACAGCGGCTCTTCCTTGATCAACTCGGAAAATAACTCGGTGATTTGGTTCGTCATAACAAATGGTGTTAAGGATGGATATTAGCTATTTGAAATTTACAACAATATCTGTTTCCGTGCAAGAAGCATTTCCCTCAAATTATCAACCAGTTATTTGCGATTTGATATCACTCAAAAACAAAAAAACCGTAAATTTGTACTCCTTTTTTCAAGGGTACCCGTTTTATTGCAGCTTTTTGCAAATACGGGTTCATTGATCGAAAGTCAAACCGATTGTGTTTAAATAAAAAAAGAGAAAATGGAGAAACAAAGTAAGAAGGTGTATTTTTTCGGAGGAAAAAAGGCAGACGGAGACGCCACGATGCGTAACATTCTGGGTGGCAAGGGAGCCAACCTCGCTGAAATGGTCAATATCGGTGTACCGGTTCCTCCCGGATTTACCATTACTACCGACACTTCCACATTGTATAACCAGGTGGGACATGATGGAGTGGTGAAAGCCATCGAAAAGGAAGTCAGAGAGAACATGCGACGTGTAGAAGAAGAGATGGGCGCAGGATTCGGGGACAAAGACAATCCGCTTTTGCTTTCAGTACGTTCTGGTGCACGTGCTTCCATGCCGGGTATGATGGATACGGTACTGAACCTGGGCCTCAATGAAAAAACCCTGGAAGGCCTCAGTAAAAAGACAGGCAACGAGCGTTTTGTATGGGATTCATATCGCCGTTTTGTTCAGATGTACGGGGATGTAGTGATGGGACTCAAGCCAGACAGCAAAGAGGAGGAAGATCCCTTTGATGTGATCATGGACGAACTCAAGGAGGAAAAAGGAGCAGATACGGATCAGGATCTCAGCACAGATGATCTGAAGGAACTGGTTAACCGCTTCAAAAAAGCCGTTAAGGAGAAAACAGGCAAAGATTTCCCGGAAGATCCCTGGGAACAACTCTGGGGATCAGTAATGGCTGTTTTTGAATCATGGAATAACCCAAGGGCAACCTACTACAGAAAAAAATATAACATCCCCTCAGAATGGGGAACCGCTATCAATGTACAGGCCATGGTATACGGAAACATGGGTGACACTTCCGCTACCGGTGTAGCCTTTACCCGTGATGCAGCCACGGGGGAAAAGATTTTTAACGGTGAATACCTGGTAAATGCACAGGGTGAAGATGTGGTTGCGGGGACCCGCACACCCAGGCAGATCACCAGGGAAGGGTCCCTTCGCTGGGCCAAACTGCAAGGTGTTTCCGAAGAGGAAAGAAAAGAAGTTTATCCCTCACTGGAAGAGCTTTTCCCGGAAATTTACAAAGAACTGGACCAGCAACAGGAAAAACTGGAAAAACACTACAAAGACATGCAGGACCTGGAGTTTACCATCCAGGAAGGCAGGCTCTGGATGTTGCAGACCCGCAACGGCAAACGTACCGGCCCGGCCATGGTAAAAATCGCCATGGACATGCTGCGCGAAGGAATCATTAAGGAAGAGGAAGCCATGTTGCGCGTGGAACCCGGCAAACTGGACGAATTGCTCCACCCTGTGTTTGACACCGATGAACTGGCCAAAGCCAATCTTTTGGCAAAAGGACTTCCCGCCTCACCAGGCGCGGCAACCGGACAGATTGTTTTCTTTGCCGATGACGCCGCCGAGTGGGCGGCAAAAGGGAAGCAAGTTATCCTGGTGCGCATAGAAACATCTCCTGAAGACCTCAGTGGTATGGATGCTGCCCGGGGTATCCTGACAGCCCGCGGGGGTATGACATCTCACGCCGCAGTTGTTGCCCGTGGAATGGGCAAATGCTGCGTTTCAGGTGCAGGTGCCCTGAACGTGAACTACAGGAAAAAAACCATGACCATTGACGGAAAAGAGTTCAGTGAAGGAGACTTTATCTCCCTGAACGGAACAACCGGCGAGGTTTTCGAAGGCAAGGTCAAAACAATGGATCCGGAGATGAGCGGAGATTTCGCGAAACTGATGGACCTGGCCGATAAGTATACCCGTATGCATGTCCGGACCAATGCCGACACCCCGAAAGATTCAAAAGTGGCGCGTGAATTCGGTGCCAGGGGAATTGGTCTTTGCNGGACAGAACACATGTTTTTCGAAGGGAAACGGATTACCGCCATGCGCGAAATGATCCTGGCCAAAGATGAAACCGGGCGCCGTAAGGCGCTGGAAAAGCTTCTGCCAATTCAGCGCGAAGACTTTGAGGGAATCTTTGACGCNATGCATGACCTTCCGGTAACTGTGAGGCTGCTTGATCCTCCGTTGCATGAATTCCTTCCCCATGAGGAAGAAAACCAAAAAGAGATGGCCAGGGAAATGGGAATCTCTCCTGAAGAGGTGAAAGCCAACGTGGACGCCCTGCATGAAACGAACCCCATGCTCGGACACAGGGGTTGCCGCCTGGGTAATACCTACCCGGAAATTTCTGAAATGCAGACCAGGGCAATCATTGAAGCAGCCCTTAACCTGAAGAAAAAAGGGGTGAACGCCATCCCGGAGATTATGATTCCGCTTACAGGGACTGAGAAGGAAATGCAGCTTCAGGAGCAGATTGTGCGTAGTACAGCGGAGCAGGTATTTGAAGAAAGGGGTGACAAGGTGCATTATCTGGTGGGAACCATGATCGAAATCCCCCGGGCTACGCTGATTGCAGATAAAATTGCCAAAAATGCCGAATTCTTCTCCTTCGGGACCAACGACCTCACCCAGATGACCTTTGGGTATTCAAGGGATGACGCAGGACGTTTTCTCCCAATTTATCTCGAAAAAGGACTACTTGAAAACGATCCTTTCCAGGTGCTTGACCAGGAAGGTGTCGGGCAACTGGTGAAGATGGGTGTTGAACTCGGTCGCCAGGGCCGTCCGGGACTGAAGATCGGCATCTGCGGAGAGCATGGCGGAGAACCGAGCTCTGTTGAATTCTGTCATACAGTTGGAATGGATTATGTCAGCTGCTCACCTTTCCGGGTGCCAATTGCACGGCTGGCAGCTGCCCAGGCTGTAGTGAAAGAAAAACTGGTGAAAGAAGGCGGGTCCGCTTACTCCACCAATTAATCAGCACTGCAAATCCCGCAATATGAATCAATGTCGCCTGTTTTTAAGCAGGCGACATTTTTATATATACCTCCCCGGCAAGTTTTCCTGAATAAAGGCCTGTGCTTTGTGCATTTCCCGGTACATCAGGGTATCATTCTGAATAAAGGGGATTTCTTTCCTGAAGTCATTGTACAATTCCCTCAGGATGGGAGCCGCTTTTTCAGTTTCCCGAAACCCGAGTGCCTGACAGGCTGTAAGCAACTCGATTCCCAACACTTTTTCCAGATTATGCAACACCGAAATGGTTTTTACCGCGGCATTGGCACCCATGCTCACATGGTCTTCCTGTCCCTGTGATGATTCAATGGAATCGATGGATGCAGGGGTGCAAAGCTGTTTGTTCTGACTCACGATGGAAGCGGCTGCGTACTGGGGGATCATAAAACCGGAATTCAGGCCCGGGTTGGCCACCAGGAAAGAAGGTAAATTACGTGTGCCCGAGATCAGCCTGTAAACACGTCGCTCAGAGATATTGGCCAGTTCGGCCAGGGCAATACTCAGGAAGTCCAGGCCCAGGGCAAGCGGCTGACCGTGAAAGTTCCCTGCCGAAATAATCAGGTCGTCATCCGGGAAAAGCGTGGGGTTATCCGTTACCGCGTTCATTTCGTGCAAAAACACCCCGGCCACATATTTGATGGCATCTTTACTGGCACCATGCACCTGAGGGATACAGCGAAAAGAATAGGGATCCTGGACGTAATTCCTTTTCTCTTGCATAAGCGCACTTCCTTCCAGTATTTTCCGTATTTTTTCCGCGGTTTCGAGCTGCCCGGGATGATGCCTTATCCTGTGAACCTGTTCAAAGAAAGGATCGGAACGCCCCATGAACGCCTCCAACGACATGGCCGCAGTAAGATCTGACCAGTGAGACAAGTCAAATACCCTGCTTAGTGCCCATACACCATAAGCTCCCATAAACTGAGTTCCGTTCAACAGAGCCAGCCCTTCCTTGGCAGCGAGCTCAAGTGGAGCCCATCCCATTCTGTCATTCAGCTCCCCTGCATCAATCCGGTCCCCTTGAAAATACACTTCCCCAAGCCCCAGCAAAGGCAATGACAAATGGGCCAGCGGGGCGAGATCCCCGGATGCACCGAGTGAACCCTGGGTATATATGACCGGGTAAATCCCGTGATTGAAAAAATCAACCAGGCGGTCAAGTGTTTCCATACGCACCCCGGAATGTCCGTAGGCCAGTGATTGAATTTTCAGAAAGAGCATCAGCCTGACGATCTCTCCCGTCACTTCATCGCCGATCCCGCAAGCATGCGACATAACCAGGTTACGCTGCAAAGTACTCAGGTCAGTGCGTGAAATACTGTGATTGCATAATGAGCCAAAGCCTGTAGTTACGCCGTATATGGGCTCATCCCCATGCTCGATCCGCTGGTCCAGATAATCCCGGCAACGGATCACACGGTGTCGCGCCTCATCAGCAAGAAGCAATTGAACATCCGGATCCAGCACTTTTCGTATGACATCAAAATCTATGGCCTGAGAATCAATGCGATGCGTCTTCATTCAATGTTGTTTTATGGGTTATTCTGTAGCGGATATAATTTGCGCAATCTCTTCCGGAGGCAATAATTGCTGCTCCCCGCTGCGCATATCTTTCAATGAATAAATCCCCTTTTTTATCTCTTCTTCACCGGCCATCAGCACAAAAGGAATGTTGTTTTTGTCCGCATACTGCATTTGCTTTTTCATCTTGGCAGGATCCGGATACATTTCGCAGGCAACCCCCTTGTTACGCATCCGCTGGAGGAAAGGGAGGCAATAGTCCCGTTCTTTCCGGCCGAAGTTTACTGCCATCAGGCGGGTAAAAGTTCCCAGTGTATCGGGAAAGATATCCAGTGCCTGCATGACATCGTAAATCCTGTCCGCGCCGAAAGAGATGCCGATACCCGATACATCTTTTAAACCAAAGATACCGGTAAGGTCATCATAACGACCTCCTCCGCAAACACTGCCCATGGGGACATCCAAAGCTTTAACCTCAATGATTGCGCCCGTATAATAGTTTAATCCCCTTGCCAGTGTCAGATCAAGTTCAAGCTGGCAATCAAGCGGGGTGCCTGAAACAATATCAAATACCTCACCGATCTCTTCAAGCCCTTTACGTCCGGTTTCCGTACCTTTAAGAATTGTACGCAATTGATCAATTTTATCCCGGTTGGTGCCCTCCAGGCTCAGCACCGGCATCAGCTTCTCAACAGCCACATCGTCAAGGCCCTTCTCCTTTAGCTCCAGAATTACATTGTCCAGCCCGATTTTATCGAGCTTGTCAATGGCCGTTGTTATGTCGGTCATTTTATCCGCATGCCCGATGTATTCTGCCAACCCGGCCAGGATTTTTCTGTTGTTCAATTTGATCATAACGCGAATTCCCAGTTCGGAGAAAACCGTATCGATAATCTGCAGAAATTCCGCCTCATTGACCAGCGCATCACTTCCGATCACATCGGCATCACACTGAAAAAATTCCCTGTAACGACCCTTCTGCGGCCGGTCAGCCCTCCAAACCGGCTGAATCTGATAACGCTTGAAAGGAAAGGTGATCTCATTCTGATGTTGCACAACATATCGTGCAAACGGGACCGTCAAATCATAGCGCAGGGCTTTTTCGCAGATTTTGGCCGATAAAGGAGCGGCATTTTTTGACTGCCAGATATTGTCAGGGACCTTGGCGGCAAAATCTCCGGAATTTAAAATTTTGAAAATAAGCCTGTCCCCCTCTTCGCCATACTTGCCCATCAACGTTGAAAGATTCTCCATGGCAGGGGTTTCAATCGGCCTGAACCCATGCTTACGGTAAACCGTCTTGATGGCTTCAAATATATAATCCCGCCGGGCAATCTCAACGGAGTTAAAATCCCTGGTTCCTTTTGGTATTCCCGGTTTTTCTTTTCCCATATAATAATTGTTTTGAAAGCTACAAAATTAAGCCCTTTTGACAAATATGCTAAAACCGGGGAATAAAATCCGTAAAACCATTTTTTATTACCGTATTTTGTTTAGATTTGCATGACAGGTATAGCCTTTTCAGGTTACAAGCATCAGCCCTGAAAAGTATTTTTTTTATTTGAGAGTATATTTTTATTCGATTAACAAATTTTTAACATCCCAAACGGGCAAAACCAAAATCGTACATAGCAAAAACATTCTCCTTTGTTTAAAGTTTATATTTTTTTATACCATAGAATCAATGACTGAAGAAAAACCCCAAAAACTTACGAGGATAGGTGTATTCTATGATGGCAATTATTTCCTGCACGTAAGCAATTACTATAATTATGTACACGCAAGACAGAGACGGCTGAGCATTGCAGGGTTACATGCATTTATCCGCCAACAGGTGGCAAAAGAAGAATCTGCGCCGACGAAGCTTTGCCGCATTACGGATGCCCATTATTTCAGGGGCAGAATCAGTGCCCAGGATGCTGCCCAGCGGGGCAACCAGTTGTATTATGAAAGGGTATTTGATGATATTTTGATGTCCGAGGGGCTGGTCACCCATTATTTTCCGATCAAAAGCTTCCATGGAAAACGGGAGGAAAAGAACGTGGATGTATATCTTGCCCTGGAAGCTTATGATATGGCCATTTGCGGGAAAATGGATGTACTGGTGCTGATTGCTTCAGACGGGGATTTCGTTCCGCTGATCCGCAAACTGAATGCCATGGGGATCAGGGTCATGTTGCTGTGCTGGGATTTTGACTTCACCAACGACGAAGGACAGAAAGTCATCACACGTACTTCACAGGGGTTATTAAAGGAAGTTACCTATCCTGTAAAAATGCATGACCTTATCGAGAGTCAGAATGGAAGTACCGACCCCATGCTGGTTAATTTGTTTGTGCAGGAAGAGTCAAACTCCGGTAATAAATCCGCATCACAGACCGATGAAGTGCATATCGGTGATGTNCTCAGCCTGAAAAACGGCTATGGATTCATCAGTTTCCCCAATAATAATCTGTTTTTCCATTATACCGATGTGGTCAATGTGGATTTCAACGATCTGCTGATTGGTGATACGGTTGAATTTACCATTGAGACAAAATACAACGGTCAGGATGTGGCCAAAACCGTAAAAAAGATCCGGTAATTTGTGACTAGCCTTTTATCACGGCCAGCGGGGTAAGCTCCACAACCACATCCACCAGGTCACGCTGAAGCTCCATCACAAGGGCAATATCCTTGTACGCGCTGGCAGCCTCTTCCAGATCGCGCTGGCTATGAAGGGCATGTAAGACCCCTTTCTCTTCGAGTTTTTTAACCTCTGCGGCCAGGTCCAGGGAACGAATGGCTTCCTTTCGCCCCATGGCCCTTCCGGCCCCGTGAGAACAACTCTCAAAACTATCCGGATTTCCTTTTCCCTTAACGATATAGCTATTGGCACCCTGGCTTCCCGGGATTATCCCCGTGGTATTCTTGTCAGCCTTGGTGGCACCTTTTCTGTGTACAATCACATCTTCACCAAAGTGATTTTCAAAAGCCGCATAATTGTGGGCAATGTTAATCATCGGGGCCGTTTTTAAACCCTGACCGGCAACTGATTCAAACACCCGGATGGTTCTGTCCATCATCAGTTTCCGGCTGGCAAATGCAAAATCAACGCAATAGTTCATTTCACGAATGTAACGCCTTCCTTCTTCGCTGTCAAGGGGAAGATACGCCAGCTGATGAGACCGGGGAACCGGGCTCTCCCATTTTTCATTTAATTTAACCGCCTGCCTGTTGTAGTGATCCGCGACTTGTTTGCCGATATTCCGGCTCCCTGAATGGATCATAATCCATACCTGACCGTCTGAGCCCTTCTGTATTTCAATGAAATGATTCCCGCCCCCAAGGGTCCCGATCTGGCGGGAAGCACTTCTGAATTCACGCTCCACAACCGGCATAGGCCCACGCCCACTCGTATCCGGCATACGTGAAAGATCCTGGCTGTTTTTATGATGCCGGTGTCCGAGGGGGATTTGTGATCGGATTCCGTTTAGCAACTCTATGAGCTGCTTCCCCGACAAATCAGTCAGGGAGGTTTGTACCGCACACATCCCGCAACCGATATCCACCCCCACAGCATTGGGAACAATCACCTCCCTGGTTGCCATTACACCGCCGATGGGCATACCAAAACCTTTGTGACAGTCGGGCATCAGGGCAATGTGTTTAACGGCATAAGGATAGTTAGCCAGATTTTTTGCCTGCGCCAGCGCACCTTCTTCCACATCATCAAGCCACATTCTGATGGGAAGCTTTTCGGTTCCGATGGTTTTTTTCATAATCATAACATTTGAGTTTCCTGAACCTTAAAATACATATTTTTCCCCGCCTGTCCAAGTGCAAATTACAGCGCAAAAATCCACAGGTTTCTGTTGGTGCAATTTTGTACCTTTGCACTTTCAAAAATCTGAAACTTTATGGCATTACATTGCGGAATCGTTGGCATTGCCGGAGGAGGCAAAACAACCTTGTTCAACTCCCTGTCGCGCGGCAAAAATACGACAGAACAAACCCACGGCCGGACAAATCTCGGACAGTTCGAGGTGCCAGACCCAAGGCTGGATGCCATTGCCCGGTTGGTCAAACCGGCGAAAGTGGTTCCAACCACCGTGAACATCATCGATATCCCGGGGCTGACCAAGGGGAGCAGCAACATCAAAGGAGGCTCCCAATTTCTGGCTGATATAAGGCAGACCGATGCCATCATCCATGTATTGCGTTGTTTTGATGATGATACCGTTCCACATATGGAAGGAAGTGTCAATCCGCTTCGTGACAAGGAAATAATTGACCTGGAGCTGGTTTTCAAAGACATGGAATCCGTGGAAAAGAAAATGGAACGTCTCAAAAAAGTTGCCGCAGTGGGCGACAAAGAGGCAAAATACGGTGTGGAAATCCTGGGCAAGCTGATGGCCCATTTCGAAAACGGTCAGCCGGCACGCACCTTTGAATTACAGGAAGCAGACAAAAAATTTATCGAGGATTGCTTCCTGCTTACCATTAAACCTGTTATATATGTGTGTAACGTGGATGAAGCTTCCGCAGCCAAAGGGAATGCCCATGTAGAAGCTGTCAGACCGGCCATCGAAGAGGAAAACTGTGAGTTATTGATCATTGCAGCTCTGGCAGAATCGGAAATTGCCAGTCTGGAGGACGAAAAAGACCGGCAGGATTTCCTGGAAGACCTGGGGCTCAATGAACCGGCGGTAAATAAACTGATCCGGGCAGCCTACCGGACCCTGAACCTTCATACTTTTTTTACCGAAGGC
>SL_8KL_010_SEDDRAFT_10005295_pt1 | contig 10153 bp, 8 predicted proteins | sample SodLakKL_010_SED_4_FD_11160 | JGI IMG/M metagenome (IMG submission 11160) | reverse complement strand
ACCTGAACCCCGCTTGCCGCCGGGCCGGCGGCCATGCAGCATAAAGGGCTTCGGAATTCAGGAGAGGATATCCATGACCACCGCCATCGCCGATCGGGACTCTGCCCTTGCCACGGTGGAATCTCTTATTCGCGACATTCCCGATTTCCCCAAGCCGGGGATTCTTTTCAAGGACATCACGCCGCTGCTGGGGGACGCCGAGGGGCTGCGTCTGTCGGTGGATCTGATGGCGGAGGCCATCGATGGACCCACGCCGGAGTACATCGTCGGCACCGAAAGCCGCGGGTTCATTTTCGGCGCGGCGCTGGCCTATCGCATTGGCGCGGGGTTCATCCCGGTGCGCAAGCCCGGCAAGCTGCCCGCCGATGTGCATTCCTGCGAGTACCAGCTGGAATACGGCACCGACGCGCTGGAGGTGCATCGGGACGCTTTCCATCAGGGGGCGCGGACGCTGATCGTGGACGATCTGCTGGCCACCGGCGGCACTGCCCGGGCCACCGGTGATCTGCTACGCCGCCTGGGCGCGGAAATGCTGGGTTACAGCTTCGTCATTGAGCTGACTTTCCTGAACGCCCGGGAGCACATGACCGACGCGCCGGTCACCTCGCTGATTCAGTATTAGAGCGAGGGCCGGCTCTGACCCCCACGGCGCGACCCCCACGGCGCGACCCCCGCGGCGCGGCCCCTTGCCTCACCGAATCAGTCGCCGCCGGGCCAGCGCGGCGCTGATCCAGTAGGTGCCGACGATGTACACCAGAATCACGGCCAGGTGCAGCAACGGGGCATCGATGGTGCCGCCGGTCATCAGCGGGCGAACCAGCATGACCACGTGGGCCAGGGGCAGGAACTGGGCGCCGATGCCCACCACGTCCGGCAGGCTGGAGAGCGGGAAAAACACCCCCGAGAGCAGCAGCATGGGGGTCATCACCAGGGTGAAGTAGTACAGAAAGAAGTCATAGCTGGGGGAAATCGCGGTGACGATCATGGCGATGCCGGCAAAGGCCAGGCCCGCCAGCAGAATGATCGGGAATACCAGCAGGGCCTCGGGGCCGCGGACCAGCCCCAGCAGGGCGGCCACCAGCACGATGGCGCTGGAGTTGATCAGGGCCTTGGTGCCCGCCCAGACGATTTCCCCCAGCACCACGTCGTCCACGTTCATGGGGGCGGCCAGCATGGCGGCCCAGGTCTGTTGCTGGGTCAGCCGGGTGTACGCGGAGTACAGCGCCTCGAAGGTGGCGCCGGTCATGGCGGCGGAACAGACAATACCGCTGGCGAGGAACATCATGTAGGACATGTTCTCCACCTCGCCGACGAACTGGCCGAGCCCGTAACCCAGGGCCAGCAGGTACAGCAGCGGCTCGCCGAAGTTGCCCAGGATCGAGGGCAGCATGAGCTTGCGCCACACCCGCAGGTTGCGCAGCCACACCGCCACGAACCGGGTGCTCAGTTGGGGCGCCTCTCGCAGGTCCTGGCTGAGGGGGCGATCGCTCATCAGTCCCTCAGCTCCCGGCCGGTCAGCCGCAGGAACACGTCCTCGAGACTGGCGGGGCGGTACAGGTAACCGGGCCCCACCAGGGCTTCCACCTCGTCCAGCAGGTGGTCCCGCTGCTGGCCATAGATGAGCACCGTCTCCCCCACCGGTTCCACCCGCAGGCCGGCGTCTGCCAGGGGCGCCAGGGCATTGTCGTGCTCGGCGTGGGGCGCCAGCCGGCCCAGCCAGTGCATGGCCAGGTCGCCGCGCAGCTCCACCACGTGGGGCTCGATGTGGGCTTCGATCAGGCGCCGGGGCGAGTCACAGGCGACAATGCGGCCGTGGTCGATAATGGCCGCCCGGTCGCAGAGCCGCTCGGCCTCTTCCATGTAATGGGTGGTGAGCAGCAGGGTGCGGCCCTGACGGCGCAGGGTGTGGAGTCGCTCCCAGATGTGCTGCCGGGCCTGGGGGTCCAGGCCGGTGCTGGGCTCGTCCAGCGCCAGCAGCTCCGGGTCGTTGACCAGGGCCCGGGCCAGTGTCAGGCGGCGCTTCATGCCGCCGGACAGGCCGTCGATGGCGTCGTTGGCCCGTTCGGTGAGTTCCGCGAAGCGCAGCAGCTCGTCCATGCGCGCCTCCACGTCCCGCCGGCGGACGCCGTAGTAGGCGCCGTAGGTGACCAGGTTCTCGCGCACGCTGAAGTCCGGATCGAGGTTGTCGAACTGGGGCACGATGCCGGCGCGCTCGCGCATGGCGCGGCCGCGTTCCGGGATGGGCTCACCCAGCACGGTGACGTCGCCGCTGCTGGGGGGTGTGAGCCCCAGCAGCATGCGCAGGGTGGTGGTCTTGCCGGCCCCGTTGGGGCCCAGCAGGGCAAAGCACTCGCCGGCGGGGATGGTCAGGTCAATGCCATCCACCACGTTGCGGCCGCCATAGCGACGGGTCAGGCCCCGGGCCACGACCGCCAGCGGGCGGTCGGTGGCCACCGCGCCTTCGTCGCCCCCGGTGGCGGGCACCGGGGGGTGAGCCGGCTGACCGGCCATCAGGTGCCGGCGACCCGTGCGTTGTGATCCCGGGCCAGCACCAGGTAGAAGGCCGGCAGCACGAACAGCGTGAACAGCGTGCCAATGCCCAGTCCGCCGGCCACGGTCAGGCCGATCTGGAAGCGGCTCACCGCGCCAGGGCCGGTGGCGATCAGCAGCGGAATCATCGCCACCACCAGCGCCAGCGACGTCATGATGATGGGCCGCAGACGAATGGCGGCGGCTTCCTCCACCGCCGCCCGGCGGTCCAGCCCGCGGTTGATCTGCAGCTTGTTGGCGAACTCCACAATCAGGATGCCGTTTTTGGCCACCACGCCGATGAGGGTGATCAACCCCACCTGGGTGTAGATGTTCACTGTGGCGAAGCCCAGGGTGATGAACGCCAGCGCGCCGGCGATACTCAGCGGCACCGCCACCAGGATGATGGCCGGATCCCGCCAGCTCTCGAACTGGGCCGCCAGCACCAGGTAAATCACCAGAATCGACAAAAAGAAGGTCAGCACCAGGGCGCCACCCTGTTGAATGAACTGCCGCGACTCGCCGGTGTAGTCAATGCCATAGGTTCCCGGCAGCATCTCCGTGGCGGTGGTTTCCAGAAAGCCCAGCGCATTGCCCAGGCTGGTGCCGGGCATGGGGATGCCCTCCAGGGTCAGGGCGTTGAGCTGCTGGTGCTGATTGCGGGAGGCCGGCTCCACCGAGTGCCGCAGGGTGATCAGTCCGGCCAGCGGCACCTGGTCGCCGGCGGCGGTTTCCACGTAGAGATCCTGCAGTTGATCGGCGCTCAACCGGAACTGGCGATCCACCTGGGGAATGACTTCATAGCTGCGGCCATCCAGGCTGAACCGGTTGACGTTGCCTTCACCCAGCAGCCCGGCCAGGCTGCTGCCCAGGTCGGCCATGGTGATCCCCAGGTCCGCCGCCCGATCCCGATCCACATCCAGGGTAATCAGCGGGCGGTCAAACTCCACGGACTTCTGCAGGAACATGAAGTTGCCGCTCTGCATGGCCCGGCCGATCATTTCATCGGCCATGGCGTCCAGCGACTCGTAATCCTCCGAGGTGGTCAGCACGAACTGCACCGGCAGCCCGCCGCCGGAGCCGGGCAGTGCCGGCAGCGGGAACACCGCGGTGTCAAAGCCCGGGTTGGCGCCGAATCGGGCGCTCAGTTCCTCCTGCAGTTCCGCCTGGCTGCGATCCCGCTCTTCGATGGGCACGAAGTTGATGCCGCCGAACACCGTGTCCGGGCTGAAGCCCCCCAGCAGCATGAAGCTGCGGCGGTACTCGGCCATCTCTTCGGCCTCGCGCTGGTAATCCCGGGCGAAGTGCTCCAGATAGTCAAAGGTGGCCGTACGGGGCGCCGTGCCCTGGAAAAGCACGATGCTCTGATCCTCGGTGGGGGCGAGTTCGTCCTCGCTGAGCACGTACATGAAGGCGTTGGAAAACAGCACCACGATGCCAAAGAAGATCAGCACGCTCTTGGTCTCGAGCATGCCATGGAGCAGCCGTTTGTAGCCGGCGGCCAGGCCGTTGAACGCGCGCTCCACAGAGGCCTCGAAGCGTCCGGCGTTGCCGCCGGACTTGAGCACCCGCGAGGCCAGCATGGGCGAAAAGGTGAGGGCCAGCACCCCGGAGATCAGCACCGCCCCGGCCAGGGTGAAGGCGAATTCGCTGAACAGCGTGCCTACCAGGCCCTCCATGAACCCGATGGGGGCGAACACCGCCAGCAGCGTGGTGGTCATGGCGATGATGGGCAGGGCCAGCTCGCGCATGCCGGTAATGGCCGCGTCGATGCGGGACATGCCCTCTTCGATGTGACGGTGAATGTTTTCGGTGACGATGATGGCGTCGTCCACCACCAGGCCGATGGCCAGCACCATGGCCAGCAGGGTCAGCAGGTTAATGGAGAAGCCGAGGGCCAGCATGATACTGCCCGCACCCACCAGGGACAGCGGCACGGCCACCGAGGGCACGATGGCCGCCCGCACCGAACCCAGGGTCAGGAAGATCACCACCAGCACGATGGCGATGGCCTCGGCAATGGTGCGGAAGACTTCGTTAATGGAGTCCTCGATGAACTGACTGCCGTCGTAGGGCAGGGCGATCTGCACCCCCTCGGGCAGCTGGCTCTCCAGGTCGGGCATCTGCTCGGTCACCGCGCCGGCCACGTCCAGCGGATTGGAACCGGGGGCCTGTTCCACGGCAATGAACACCGACGGCTGGCCCCGGTACCAGGCGATGGAGTCGTAGGTCTCGGAGCCGAACTCACTGACCGCGACGTCCTCGATGCGCACCAGAGTGTCATTTTCGCGGCGGATCACCAGCCGCTGGAACTCATCCGGATCGCTGACATCGGTGGTGGCAGAGAGATTGATCTGGGTGTACGGGCCCTTGGTGCGACCCACCCCCGCCTGAAAGTTGTTCGCTTCCAGCGCCGCCCGGACATCGTTGGCACTGACGTTGAGAGCGGCCATGCGCTCGGGATCCAGCCACAGGCGCATGGCCGGCGAGCGCCCGAACACGTCCGCTTTCGCCACCCCCGGCGTGGCCTGGACCTGGGGCTGGATCACCCGATCCACAAAATCGGTAATTTCCGGCACCGGCACGGTGTCGCTGTAGATGGCCATGTACATCAGCGCCGTCTGGTCACCGGTGCCGGATTCGATCACCGGATCCTCGGCATCCGCCGGCAGCACGTTGCGCTGACTGGCCACTTTGGCCTGGACCTCGGCCACCGCCGCGTTGGGGTCGGTGTTCAGCTCCATGTTGACTTCAATGGTGGACAGGCCCTGGCGGCTCTCCGAGGTCATGAAGTCGATATTGGCGGCCTCGGCAATGGCCTGCTGCAGCGGTTGGGTGATGAACCCCTGGACCAGGTCGCTGTCGGCGCCGGGGAAGGCGGTGGTCACCGTGATCACGGTGGCTTCGGAGGGGGGGTACTCCCGCACTTCCAGCAGGCCCATGGACCGCAGGCCCGCCAGCAGGATCAGCAGGGCCACCACCGTGGCCAGTACCGGACGGCCGATGAAAAGGTCGGTGAACCTCATCGACCGCTGACCTCGGCCGGATCCAGGTTGACCGTGTCATCAATGGTCAGTGGCTGACCCGGGCGTACCCGGTTGAGGCCCGCCCCCACCACGCGATCACCGGCCTCGAGACCTTCCAGCACCTCCACCCGGCCGTCCCGGGTCTGGCCGGTGCGCACCTGCACCTGTTCGGCCACCGGGCCGTTGTCGGTCTCGCTGATGCGGATGGCGAAGTCGCCGTAGACGTTGAAGTTGATCGCCGTGGCGGGCACCGTCAGGACGGCTTGGGTCTCCGGTTCGAGCACGGTGACCCGGGCGAACATGCCCGGCCGAAGCCGGTCATCCGGGTTGTCCAGCACGGCTCGCACGGATACCGAGCGGGTTCGGGCCTGGATGCCGCTTTCGATGGCCTGAATCTCCCCCTCGAAGGCTTCGTCGTCAAAGGCGCCGGTGGTCACCCGCACGGTCTGTCCCTTGAAGAGCCTGGGGAGGAACCGCTCCGGCAGGGAGAAGTCCGCGTAGATGGGGTCCAGCTGCTGCAGCTCGACGATGGCGGTGCCCGGTGAAATGAACTGACCGGCGCTCACCCGCCGCAGGCCCAGCAGCCCGTCGAAGGGGGCGCGGATGGTCTTCTGCCGCAGGCGGGCCTGTTGGGTGTTCAGGGCGGCATTGGCGCTGTCCAGCCGGGCCCGGGCGGAGTCGAATTCCGACTGGGAGATGGCCCGCTGGGGCAGCAGATCCTGGGCCCGGTCGAACTCAATACGCGCTAGCTCGGCTTCGGCTTCCAGGCCTTGCAGTTCGGCGCGATCAACGGATTTGTCCAGCTCCACCAGCACGTCGCCGGCGGCCACGGCATCGCCGGAGTCGAAGGCGATGGACTCAATCAGGCCCGGCACTTCGGTGCTGACATCGACCCGATCCACGGCGGTCAGACCGCCCACCGCCTGCTGCTCCGCGCGCCATTCCTCGGTGATCACCTCCGAGGCAATCACATTGGCCGGTACCGGTTCCCCGGCGCCTTCCGGCGGCTGGAATTGCACCAGGAATTTGTAGCCGAAAATGCCCCCGAAGATCGCGCCCAGCAACAGTAACGCGATACCGAAACGTACGAAGAGTTTCATGAACACCGTCCCGATGGTGTGTCTGACGCGGGCCTGTAAGCGGCCATGGCACTCCGACCGGTACAAAACCCGTAAAGTTTCCAGTCTATCAGCCCCCGGAGTGATGTCACGGCAAGCGCTTGGTGAAGCGTGGCCCGGGGGGTAGTCTGCAAGAGCAATGAATTGCGCCGGGAGGCCCCATGATCCGCGACATCCTGCTGTATTTGAGTGACGACGGCCATGAAGCCCAGCACGTCGCCGCCACTGCGGCCCTGGCCGCCCATTACGGTGCCCGCCTGACCGGTCTGGCGGTGGCCGAGCCCCTGGCTGCCCACGCCGAGTATCTGCCGCCGGACGCCCTGGACCGCTACCGCGAGGCCTGGCAGACCCGCAACCGCCGACTGGAAGTGGCGTTTCAGGACGGGGTGGACGGCGAGGATCTGCGCACCCAGTGGCGGTCCGTGGAGGACCTGCGTATCGACCGCAACACCCTGGATGTCATCGCCCTGCATGCCCGCTACGCGGATCTGCTGGTGATCGGTCAGGTGGATCCCGATCGGCCGGCGGACCTGGTCCCTTCGGACCTGCCGGGCCAGGCCGCCATCATGGCCGGATGCCCGGTGCTGTCACTGCCCTACGCCTGGACCCCGCGCCCCATCGGCCGGCGGGTGATCATTGGCTGGGATGGCAGCCGCGAGTGTGCCCGGGCGGTGCATGATGCCCTGCCGCTGCTACGCGGCGCCGGCTGGGTCCGGGTGGTGGTGCTGGGGGATCCGGCCCGTCTGGAGGCGGGCCATGGCGACATGCCCGGTGCCGATCTGGCGGCCCATCTGGCCCGTCATGACGTGCCGGTGGAAGCCGCCGCCCAGGGGGTTGGCGACACCTCGGTGGGGGATGCGCTGCTGTCCGCCGCCGCGGACAGCGATGCCGACCTGCTAGTGATGGGCGCCTATGGCCGGTCCCGCTTTCGGGAAATGGTGCTGGGGGGGACCACCCGGACCATCCTCAGTGAAATGACCCTGCCGGTGCTGCTCTCTCACTGAACCGGCAGCAGCGGGCCCGCCGGATGGTCAGGCCCGGCTGGCCGCCATGGTCAGGGACACCGAGTCGGAGAAGCGCAGGGCGTGGGGTTTGTCCACCTCCACCTCCACCCGCTGGGCGGCTTGGTGAGCCATCACGATTTCCACCAGGTCATTCACCATGGCTTCCAGCAGCAGGAAGCGATTGTCCTCTACGTGGGCGATCACTTCCTTGGTGATGATTTTGTAGTTCAGCGCTTCGTCCACCTGGTCGCCCCGAGCGGCGCTGAGGGCGTCGTAGTCGATGCGGATGTTGATCACCACGTCCTGGCGCTTGCGCTGCTCCTCCTCATTGAACCCAATGAAGGTGCGCAACCGCAGATCCTTGATGTGGATCCGGGAGAGGGGGCGGTTCAGGCCCTCGCTCATGCCGGCCGCCGACGGATCAGCTGCAGGAATTCATTGCGGGTGGACACCGACTCGCGGAAAGTGCCGAGCATCACCGAGGAGCTCATTTCCGCGTTCTGCTTGCTCACGCCGCGCATCATCATGCACATGTGCCGGGCGTCCATCTGCACCGCCACCCCCTTGGCAGCGGTGACCCGCTGCAGGGCCTCGGCCACCTCGCGGGCCAGGTTTTCCTGGATCTGCAGGCGGCGGGCGTACATGTCGACGATGCGGGCGATCTTCGACAGGCCGATCACCCGCCCGTCGGGGATATAGCCCACCTGGGCATGGCCGAAGAATGGCAGCACGTGGTGTTCGCACAGCGAATAGAACTCGATGTCCCGAACAATGACCATTTCGTCATTGTCCGATTCGAACATGGCGTCATTCACCAGTTCGTCCAGCGACTGATGGTAACCCTGGGTGAGAAATTCCATGGCCCGGGCCGCCCGGTAGGGGGTCTTGACCAGGCCTTCGCGTTCCACGTCTTCACCGAGGCCGGTGATGATCTGCGTGAAGTGATGATCCAGATCGGGATTCATCGTCGATCTCCATTCGAGTGGCTTGTCGCCCGTGACGGACGCATGACCGGCCGATNTTACACGGGTCTGCGAGCGAGGACAGCAGGGGGCGTGGATTGATGCGATTGTTGGGAGCGATGCGTTGGCTACCCTGGCGCTGGCTGGTGCGGCGCGCTGCCCGGTCCCAGGGCTTTATGGATCCACTGGCGCTGATGGCCCGGTTCCGGCGCTTCAGTCAGCCCTCGGAGGTGGCCGAACCCATCGAGCTGCTGCGGGCCGGCATGGTGTTCCACGCCCGGGGGCTGATCAACACCCGGGTGATTCAGCACAATCTGGACTGGGTCTGGCCCTACTGGATTGAACAGCAGTTCAATCCCCACAGCGCAGCGTTTCTGCCCCGGGCCTTCAGCCTGACCCACATCAATCTCACCCATCGCAACTGGACGGCGGTGGGACAGCCGGATTGCGCCGCGCTGCCGCTGGTGGACCCCCGGGGGCTGCTCACCGGTGTCGAGGACGGCTGGTCCCTGGACGCGTGGATCCTGGCCGACGATGGCACGGCGCTCTACCCGGCGCGTCTGGACCGCGTCGAGCAGTGGCTGGAAGCCGATGACACCGACCTGGTCATCATCACCCGCAGCGAGGCCCAGGGGCTGTCCCTGGAAAGTCGCGCCCGGGTGGTCCGCGACGGCGACCGCCACTGGCTGGAGGCGACGTATCACGCCCGCGGTGATCGCCCGGGGCGGCTGGCCATCGCCCTGCGTCCCTACAATCCCGAGGGCATCAGCTTTGTCCGCGAAGTTCGCGGCGAGCCCGGTGAGGGAGACGGCGACGGCTGGCGCTGGCAGGTTCAGGACGACGAACCCGGCGCCCGCCGGGACGTCATCCACTTTGCCGAGCGCCCGGCGGCGGTGGTGGGCTCGGATTATCGTCACGGCGATGCCGCCCTGGCCGCCGCCCGGGGCGAGGGCGCGCCCCCCGACGCCGATACGCCAATCCGCTGCGACACCGGCCTGGTGACGGCGGTGGCCCTGTACGACCTGTCGAATGCCGGCGAGCGCTCGCTGGCCCTGCGCATGCCGCTGCCTGCCGAGACCACCCAGTCGCGCCCCGAGAGCTGGGCCGAGGCGCTGCAGGGGGTGGCGCGGCTGCAGGTGCCGGATGAGCCGTTGACCCGACTCTATGACGCCGCGCTGCGGACCCTGTTGCAGCACTCCGTGGAGGACATCTATCCGGGGCCCTACACCTATCGGCGCTTTTGGTTCCGGGATGCCGCTTTCATCATTCACGCCATGCTCAACGTCGGCATGGTGGATCGCTCCGGCCGGGCGCTGGCCCACTTTCCCGAGCGTCAGACCCGGGCCACGGGGTATTTCCACAGTCAGGAAGGTGAGTGGGACTCCAACGGTCAGGCCCTGTGGATCCTGGCCCGCTATCACACCCTGACCGGCTCACTGCCGCCGGGGGCCAGACCGGCGGAATGGATCCGGGTGATCCGCCGCGGGGCCGAGTGGGTGGCGCGCAAGCGACTG
>SL_8KL_010_SEDDRAFT_10005289_pt1 | contig 10159 bp, 10 predicted proteins | sample SodLakKL_010_SED_4_FD_11160 | JGI IMG/M metagenome (IMG submission 11160) | reverse complement strand
TCTTATGGGTAGCCTGAACAAGTCTGCTTGATTTTCAAAGTCAAATATTCATAGTCATGGTAACCATAAGCTTTGCGAATTATAACCTTGATTTTGTTGTTCACTCCTTCAAGTTTACTCGTGTGGATAGGAAAGTTGGCATGATTTAATATTCCTTCCTTGTATTTTTTCAGGGTTTCTACAAATTTAGCAAGCGGCTTTAAATCCGTTTCCATAGCTCTTTGACACCAATCATCCAGTTCTTCAGCCATTTTTTCACGATTGCGGTTTTTCCAGACCAATTTCAGATCATCCCTGAGGATATATACTTTTGCAAGATTCTCATTGGCTTTCAATAGTTCTTCAAGACGAATTTTCTCTTTTTCTTTAAGATTACTACGGTTCTTTAACAGTATCCAGCGAGTGCCTTTGATGGCTTTTTTCTCTTTATCATCGTTGAGCTTATTGACTTCCTGGCGGCGCACTTCATCTATTGTTTTGTTGTATTTAGCCACTATATGAAAAAAATCAAACACAATGTCCGCATTGGGACAGGACTCAGTTACAGCCTTTATGTAGGGATCCCACATATCCATAGCTATAGCTTTTATGCCTTCTATCGTTTCTCCAGAGAGCTGGGAGAAGAACCCCTTCAATGTTTTACACTGCCGGTTCTTTCCAACCCAGATAACCTTACCTGTTTCAAAGTCAATAACTACTGTTAAATATTGATGATGCTTACCAACAGCAATTTCGTCTACTGCCAGATATCGTAAACCTCTATAATCCACTGATTCGTATTTTTCTTGTAGCCCTTTCTTTTCTATTGCTTTTACCGTTTTCCAGTCTAAATGCAAATGGTTAGCCACATCTTCGATTGTCATGAATCTGCACAAATCCTGGATGTAGTTGGCCAGTCGATGTGTTGTCCGAGGACCACCTGGCGGACAGATATCCAGCTCCTCCACTCTGACAGAATTACAGTTATGACATTTAACCTTCCGATAGTGTAACTGAACCAGAGTCTGATGCTGTCCAAGAGGCAGGTCTCGGATAGATCTATAATGATTGTCGTGAACTCTCCTGGCAACACTGCCGCAAAATGAACAAATTGGGGAAAATCTCTTATCTGGACGAGCTTTTATTAGGCCAACTGGCCCGAATTTTGTTTCTAACTCCTCAGTGTTAAAAATACGTACTCGACGAAAGGAGAATAAGGATGCTATACTTAAGTTGGACATTCACAATACCTCCTTGAATTTAGGTTGCGTTAGCTTAATTTTTCTCGGAGGATTGTGGATGTCCTTCTCTTTTCAATTTTTATTTACCCACTAAAATGGAGGAGAACCTTTTTTATTTGCAGGATAATTTCCGTTTGTATATAAATTTATATAATATGGATTTAAATAAAGAAAGGAGGTCGAGTATGGGAAATCTTACTTACCCATGGTTTAAAAGAGAGGACGTTGATGGTTTTTTTGCCCTTTTTCAGAATAACCTGGCCAACTTTTTCATTATCTCAACTGTTATGTTGGCTCAGGGCTTTCCGACTTCAATTGTTTTTGGACGGGTAATTCCTGGTGCAGCAATTGCAGTTCTTTTTGGGAATATTTATTATGCTTATATGGCAAAAAGATTGGCGCAGAAAGAGGGCAGATCCGATGTTACCGCTTTGTCCTACGGGATTAGCACTCCCCCAATGTTTATTTTTCTTTTTGCAGTCCTGGGGGCTGCCCTGGCGGCAACTGATGGGGATCATGAACGAGCCTGGCAGATTGGTGTTGCGGCTTGTTTGCTTGGTGGTATTATTGAATTACTGGGTAGTATTATTGGCCCCTGGGTCCGGAACAACCTGCCCCGGGCGGCGATGGTTGGTGCCCTTGCTGGTGTAGCTATTTCTTTTATTGGCGGGGAACTTTTCTTCCAGACTTTTGAAATGCCAATTGTAGGGGTAATTGTTTTAGCAATCATTGTAATAGGTTTGGTTGGGCGTCATGCAATGCCCTTTAAGATCCCTGCTTCTCTATTGGCCATTGTAATTGGAACCGTTCTGGCGTATGTCCTGGGACGAGCAGATCCAGCAGGTATTTCGGAAGGCTTTACTCATTTTGGCTTTTATTTCCCCCTGCCAACCCTTGCAGGATTTATAGGTTTTGCTGAGATGATCGGAGTTGGTGTTTTAGCCGCTGTAATACCAATTTCCCTTTATAACTTTATTGAAACAATGAATAATGTTGAAGCAGTCGCGGGTCTTGGTGATGATTACAGCGTTCGGGAATGCCAGATTGTTGATGGGACCGGAACAATAATTGGAGCTCTTTTTGGCGGCGTATTCCCAACAACAGTTTATATCGCTTCAACTGGGGCCAAGGAAATGAAAGCGGGCCGTGGTTATAGTGTCTTAAATGGTGCAGCATTCCTATTATTTGCAATTTTTGGGGTTATCGCGGTAATCGCTGAAATAATCCCGGGGCCGGTAATTGCTCCAATTCTTGTTTATGTGGGAATTGTAATGGTTGGTAAGGCCTTTGTAACCAGCCCGGAAAGACACTCTCCTGCAGTTGCCCTCGCTATGTTCCCCTATCTTGCAAATTATCTCGCCACCAATTTCAGGGGGCTTGATCCGGAAACTTTCATGGCAGAATACCCAGCGGTTGAAGCCCTTGGACAGGGAGCCATGTTTACCGCCCTGGTTTGGGGTGCCTTTGCAGTTTTTGCTATCGATAGGGACTGGCTTAGGGGAACCGCTATTTCTCTAACTGCTTTTATTTTAACCGGTATTGGAGTTATGCATGCTCCCAGGCTGGGTTTTAATTTTGGCAGCGAATTTGCCATCGGGTATTTAATTTTAACTATTGGAATGTTTTTCATGTATCAATATTTTGGCAAGGAAACCCCGCAAGAGGTAGATAAAGCTGGAACGAGGGATTAATAAAAAGGGCGCCAGAAAGGCGCCCTTTTTAAATTCTGATAAACAAAAGGAAAAGTTTTTAAAATGGAGAATGAGTATATATCGCGCAATTATTTCGGGAGGCATAACGCTAATGAAATCAATCGCACTTGCCAAACAAAAAGGAGGAGTAGGTAAAACTACTGCTTCTATTAACCNTGCTTCCCTCTGGGCGGGCAGGTCAAAAGTTCTCCTGGTGGACATGGATCCCCAGGGGAATTCGACTTCTGGAGTTGGCGTCTTTACAAAAGAAGTTAAATGGACATCTGCCGATGTTCTCGAAGGGAAATGTTCAATTAATGAAGCGATCCAAAAAACAGGTTTTGCCAAGCTTTCAATTTTACCGACTCACGTAGGTCTTGCAGGACTGGAAGCGGACTCCCCTCCCATCAATCGATTAAAGGAAAACCCGCAACAGATTGAAGGAGAATTTGATTTTGTAGTTGTGGATTGTCCGCCTTCCCTGGGGCGTTTAACCTTAAATGTGTTTGCTGCAGTGGAGCGCGTTCTGGTCCCCATAAAAGCAGGGCATTTTTCAATTACCGGGTTAGAACAGCTCTTTTTGACCGTAGTTCGATTGCGGTTAAGGAATGTTAATTCCAGCCTGAAGGTTTTTGGGCTTTTTTATAATGAGGCCCAGCCCAATACCAGGCTGCATCAAATGATTCATAAGGTTTTAAGTGAAGCCTACGCTCCTTTAATACTGGATGCCTTCATTCCACGAAATGTTCATCTGAGAGAAGCCCAGGTAGTTGGGGAACCCATAAACTTTTTTGATCCCCGGGCCCGAGAGGTTACAGGGCCTATTTGCAACTGGCGGAGGAGGTGCTACAGAAATGGTAAAGAAAAACAAAAAGACATTGCGTTTGGAACAAGCCCTTGATGAAACCCTGGATCGTTTCCTGGAAAAGGTTAAGGTTGAAGAAAAGGAAGTGCCGAAAGAAAAGGAGGATCTTGGTCTTACTCTTGCTGATGGTAGTACCTATATCCTATCTCCAGAAGAAGAGAAGAAATTAAATGACCTGGCAGTTGAAAAGCAAAAACAGATCACTGATTTGATAGATAAAGCCGTTAGGGAATACCTTCAGAGGGAAAAGAAGTATTTCAGCAAAGAAAAAATTAAAAATGATTTATATTTCTGGCAGAAGAAAATCGAAGCTATTCAGGAGGGAAAGGCAGTTAGCGATTTAAGTTCGAAAGAAAAAAAGTTCTTTTAAGCTATTTGCGGCAGCTTGCTCGAGGCACCTGGGAAGATTAAAAAATTGGTTTAAAAGCCAAGAAATATAGTTGGTGAGGGTTAAAATGAACTATACAACTGTGGTAATTGGCGGAGGGCCGGCCGGAATGATGGCCGCAGGAATTGCTGCTGAACGCGGTCACAGGGTTGCAATTTTGGAAAGGAATAGAGTTTATGGGCGAAAATTGTTAATAACCGGGAAAGGGCGCTGCAATATTACTAACGCAACGGATATTGAAAATCACATTGCCAACCTCTTCCCTCAGGGGAAATTTTTGTATTCTGCACTTTATGTTTTTTCTCCTTCAGCCCTGATGAATTGGCTGGAGGAAAGGGGTGTTAAGCTAAAAGTAGAGAGAGGGCAGAGAGTTTTCCCGGTGGATGATGATGCCCACAGTATAAGAAATGCCCTGGTTGAGTTTATGAAAAAAAATGGAGTTGAACTAAAACCTTCAAACCGGGTGCTGGAGTGCAAGAAAAAGGGCGATTTCTTTTCGGTTTTTACCGAGCGGGAGGAAATAAGGACTGAGAATTTAATCCTGGCAACTGGCGGTAGTTCTTACCCCCAAACAGGTTCTACAGGAGATGGATATAACTGGGCCAGAAATTTTGCCCACAAAGTGAAAAACCCTGAACCCGGCCTGGTACCCTTGAGAGTTAAAGAAGAAATCCTTTCTCAAGCCGCCGGCCTGATATTAAAAAATGTGGAATTAAAGCTCAGGGACAAAAGGGGAAAAATCCTTTTCAGTGAACTCGGAGAGGTGGAGATAACGGAAAATGGATTTTCCGGTGCCCTTGCACTTTCGGCTAGCCTGTTTGTAAAATCGGGGCAGGAATTTTCCCTTGAACTGGATCTTAAGCCCGGATTGGAACGGGAGCAATTGGACAGGAGACTGCAGAGAGACCTGGAAAATAAAAGCAAGGAAAACCTCAGGGGAATACTGGGCGGTCTTTTGCCCCGGGATTTGATTATTCCCTTCGAAAAAATTACCGGGATGGACCCGGAAAAACCCGCCCATCAAATGACCCGGGAAGAGAGGCAGGTAATGGGTAATAAGTTAAAAAATCTTTTCTTTTTCGTTGTGGGGAAAAAGGATTGGTCTGAAGCAATAATTACTATGGGTGGTGTTAAGTGTGAGGAAATAGTTCCGGCCACGATGGAATCAAAGTTTGTTCCAGGATTATTTTTCGCAGGGGAACTAATCAATATCCATGGATTTACCGGAGGTTATAATTTGCAGGCTGCTTTTTCTACTGGCTTTCTTGCAGGAGAAAATTGTTAGGGGTTTTTTGCCTGGGAAAAAGGGAAAAAGCAGGGTTATGGTGAATCCTTGGTATGGCGGTTTTATTTTGCCGCTATTAATTATTTTTACAAGGAGTGAATGTTTTGAAAACCCAAGAAATTTTAAAAGTAACCGACCAGTTTTCAGCACCAAACTATCTACCTCTACCTATTGTAATTGAAAAAGCAGAAGGGGTCTGGGTTGAGGATCCCGAAGGGAATCGTTACATGGATATGCTCAGCTCTTATTCAGCCCTGAACCAGGGCCATCGCCATCCCCGTATAATTGAGAGGGTTAAGGATCAACTGGACAAGGTTACTCTTACCTCCAGGGCTTTTCATAATGATCAACTTGGTCCCTTTTGCCAGGAACTATCCGAATTGACCGGAAAAAATCGAGCACTGGTTATGAATACAGGGGCAGAAGCAGTTGAAACGGCAATCAAATGTGTTCGCCGCTGGGCTTATGATGTAAAGGGCGTGGAAAAAGACAATGCGGAAATCATTGTTTGTGAAGGTAACTTTCACGGAAGAACCACAACCGTAATTTCTTTTTCCTCCAGTCCCGATTATTACCGGGGCTTTGGTCCCTTGACACCGGGATTTAAGGTTATCCCCTATGGAGATGCCGAGGCTCTTAAAGAAGCAATAGGTCCCAATACTGCAGCCTTTATGGTAGAACCAATTCAGGGTGAGGCCGGGGTAGTTGTGCCCCCGGAAGGTTATTTAAAAGAAGCAGCGGAAATTTGCCGGGAGAACAACGTTCTTTTCCTGGCGGATGAAATCCAGACGGGTTTTGGTCGAACTGGAAAACTATTTGCCTGCGACTGGGAAGATGTGACTCCCGATATGTATATTCTGGGTAAAGCGCTGGGAGGTGGAGTTATCCCCGTTTCAGCTGTTGTTGCAGATGGCTCCCTTTTGGATCTCTTTAATCCTGGTTCTCATGGGTCCACTTTCGGAGGAAATCCTTTAGGGTGTGCCTGTGGGAGAGCAGCTGTTGAAGTAATCCAGGAAGAAAAACTGGTTGAACGCTCTTTAGAACTGGGAGCTTACCTGCAAAAGGAACTCTCGACCATTGAAAATCCCGAGATTGTTGAAATCCGGGGCAAAGGTCTTTTTGTTGGGATTGAACTAAAAGGCAAGGCCCGTCCTTATTGTGAAAAACTCAAAGAAGAAGGTGTCCTCTGCAAGGAGACCCACGAAAATGTAATCCGCCTTGCTCCGCCCCTTATTATTTCCAGAGAAGACCTGGACTGGGCAATTGCCAAGGTGAAAAAAGTCCTGCAGCCCTAAGGAGGGAAAAGAGTGTTTTTTGTCAGGCCCTTACTGGCTCTGTTCATCGCCCAGGTTTTTAAAATTATAATTTACGGGTGGAAAAACAAAGGCTTTGATTTCAGGCGTCTGGTGGGGGCAGGTGGTATGCCTTCATCTCACGCTACCCTTACTGTTGCTTTAACAACCCAGATAGGGAAAAATGTGGGTATAGATGAACCTGTTTTTGCGGTAGCCCTTGTTTTTACAATGGTTGTTCTATACGACGCCGCGGGAGTCCGGAGAGCCGCAGGCAAACAGGCCGCGATTTTAAACACAATTATGAGTGAGGTAATGGCCCATCAAAAAATAAAAGAAGCCCGCTTGAAAGAACTGCTTGGACATACTCCGTTTGAGGTTCTTGTAGGAGTTATTCTGGGTTTTATAGTTGGCTGGTGGTAAAATCCCCCCTAGGGGGGATTTCCCCTTTTAAGGGGTTGCTAATTAAAAGGGAATTTACTGGGAATGGGCGAATTAAATACTATCTAAAATAATTGGAGGTGGGGAAAATTACTGAAGAATTTTGTTCTACCTGTTTCAGCAGGCCCGCTACCAATCGCGCCCGCTGTCGGAGATGTTTTATCTTTGATGCTTTGAAAATGTCGGGAGCGGTTCTTTTTGCCTTAATAATAGGTGTTATTGGCTGGAGATTTGCCCACCCCATGCTGGGGGTCCCTATTTTTTTAATTTTTTCCGGTTGGTCTGTTGCCTGGTTTTGGACCCGGGGTAATAAGAACGATTAAAAAGGAAAAAACGGAGGGGACGAGATGAACAGGATTAAGGGGAAAACTGTTATAATCACCGGGGCTTCATCGGGCATCGGGGAAGCCTGTTCCCGGATTTTTGCCTCCCACGGAGCAAACTTGCTTTTAGTTGCCAGGCGCAAAGAAAAACTTGCTAGCCTGCAAGAAAATTTGCTTAAGGAAAACCAGGCGACTGTAAAAATTTATGAACTAGACGTTTGTGACCGGGAGAAAGTTAAAGATTGGGCCGGCCAACTCAAACAAGAAGGCCTGTTGCCCGATATATTGATTAATAACGCTGGCTTGGCCAGTGGGCTAAATAAATTGCATGAGGGTGATTTCACCGATTGGGACAGAATGATTGATACAAATGTAAAAGGTCTTCTTAATGTCTCCCGGGTGATTTTGCCGGTTATGGTAGAGAGAAACGAGGGGCACGTGGTAAACATCGGGAGTATTGCTGGGCACATGGTTTACCCCTCGGGGAATGTTTACTGTGCAACAAAATATGCTGTCCGGGCCATAAATGAAGGGATGAACATTGACCTTTATGGTACCAATATTAGGGTATCCAGTATTGATCCCGGGGCAGTTGAAACGGAATTTTCCAGGGTCAGATTTAAGGGGGATGAAACAAGGGCCGCAAAGGTTTATGAAGGATTTGCACCATTGAAGCCTGAGGATATTGCAGATGCTGTATTTTACGTGGTAAATTCCCCCGAACATGTTAATATCCAGGACCTGGTTATTATGCCTACAGCTCAACGCAATCCTTATTTATTACACCGCGAGGGAAAATAAAGAAAGGGCAAGGAGAAAATAATGAAAATTAGAAAGTACATTGAAAAGGATTATCAGGAAATTAAAAGAACCTGGGAAGAAATCGGTTGGCTGGAACCAAAAGAAGACAAGGAAATTTTTAAATTTTTTGTGGAAAGCTCCAGAATTATGGTTGCAGAGTTGAATGGAGCCGCTGAAGCTTCTGTTTTTAGTATTTCTGGAGATTTAAATTATAATGAGGTGAAACTCCCCCTGCATGCAGTTGCCGCAGTTACCACCAGCAGGATTTCCAGGAAAAGGGGTCTGGCAGGCAAAGTCACTGCCCTCGCCCTGGCCCGGGAGGCTGCTGCGGGTAAAAAAATAGCGGGACTGGGGATGTTTGAACAGGGTTATTACAATCTCCTGGGTTTTGGTACCGGCCCTTATGAACATCACCTTTCTTTTGATCCTGCTGATCTGAAGGTTCCCAAGTCGAACCGCGCTCCCTGCCGGCTGGGAGCTAAAGATTTTCAAGAAATGCACGAAAACAGGTTGCAAAGACTGCAAAAACATGGTTCGGTTAACCTCTATCCCCCTAAAGTTACAAGAGCCGATCTGTTATACAAGGATAGTGGTTTTGGCCTGGGTTTTCGCGATCCAGATAGTGGCGAACTCACCCATCATTTTTGGATTAGCCCTGATGATGTGGAAAACGGACCTTACGACGTACTTTGGGCTATATACAGGGAAAACCAGCAGTTTTTAGAACTATTAAGCCTGCTTCGGGACCTGGGGGACCAGGTTAACCTGGTTAGAATTGCTGAACCTGCCGGAGTGCAGCTCCAGGATTTCCTCAAACAACCGATGAAAAGCTCGAGGATTTCCAAAGGTGGAAAGCATGAGGTCAAAAACCGGGCTTTGGCCTACTGGCAGCTGCGGATTTTGGATCTGGAAAATTGTATAATTAATACGCATCTGCCCGGTGGAGAAATCTCTTTTAACCTGGAATTAATAGATCCAGTTGAAAAATTTTTGCCCCCGGAGGAAGAATGGCAGGGGGTCGGAGGAGAATATCACCTGACAATTGGGACGGAATCTGAAATAAAACGGGGTTTAAAAAACGGCCTACCTACTCTTAAAACCTCAGTCGGGGTTTTTACCAGAATGTGGATGGGATCTTTACCGGCAACCGGGCTTGCTTTAAGTGATGATCTTTGTGCTCCTGAAGATCTTTTAAAAGAACTTGACCGGGTTTTTCTAATGCCCAAACCACGCCTGGACTGGGATTTCTAATGAAGACTGGTATTTTCCTGGAAAATGAATGGGGGAGTTGGGGAGCAACCTGGGAAGAAAATAAATTGGTTTCCCTGCACCTGCCGGGTTCCCTTCCGCAGGAGGAAGAAAAAATTGATTTAAAAAAGAATCCTCTTTTAGAAAAGGTAGCCCGAGAAATTTCGGAATATCTCGAGGGAAAAAGGTTTAGCTTCGATATTCCTTACCTGCTAATAGGGACAGAATTTCAGGGTTCCGTTTGGCAGGAACTTCTGAATATTCCTTATGGAGAGACCCGAACCTATGGGGATATTGCAAAAAAACTTGGGAGTTTGGGTAAAGCCAGGGCTGTAGGGGGTGCCTGCAATAAAAATCCCCTGGCAATTATTGTTCCCTGCCACCGGGTTATTGGTCGAAACGGTAATTTAGTTGGATTTGGTGGCGGATTGTTCCTAAAAAGAAAATTGCTTGATCTGGAAGGAGGATGTTTAAGTGGGAATTGAAATTACTCCCCGGGCACAGAAAAAACTGGAAAATATGGGAAAGGTTTTTACGATTAAAAAAGTGTATTACGGGGGTTGAGGAGGATATACCCCCTTTCCTGCCGTGTCCGCAGGTGAACC
>SL_8KL_010_SEDDRAFT_10005287_pt1 | contig 10164 bp, 10 predicted proteins | sample SodLakKL_010_SED_4_FD_11160 | JGI IMG/M metagenome (IMG submission 11160) | reverse complement strand
CCGACCGCACCAGCCATGAACTGCTCAAACCAGAGATCGTCGAGATCGCGGTGGCGGTCGACGTTTCCCGGCTTGGGTGTGCCCGAAACCTCCAACAGTAAGGCGAGTTGGGCGTTCTCAACGGGAGTTCGCTGGCTGGTAGGTATCACTTAACTGTCACCNCCCAAGCCGCAACCGCCTCGGCGACTCGCTGCATCACTGGTCCCGCTGGCTCACGGCTGGGTCGGCCAACGCTGACGGCGTCGGCTCCGTAGCCGAGATACGTCTCAACTGACTGGCGGTCTCGAACTTCGTTGTTGGCGATAATAAAGAGGTCCGTGGCCTCGTTGATGTCTTTTATAACGCCTTCAGAGTCCATCGCGTCGACGTGAATGATGTCGCCCCCGGCCGCCTCAATTTGCTGGGCGACGGTTGGGAGGTCGGCGTCCGGGACCTCTGCGCGAACCTTGACCGAAACGGCTGGTCCTTCGGCTGCGGCTGCCTCAACGTATGTAGTTAGTCGGCCACTATCGGCCAGCAGGCGCTCGCCACAGCCGACCGCACAGAGTTCGGGCTGTCGACAGTGAGCGTTGATTTCGAGGATTGCTCTGTGGTCGGCACAGATTGCTGCCGCCTTTTGAACCGGGTCGACGGTGGTCGTTCTAACATTGATGCCGGCCGTGATTGGGACGTCGACAAGTTGCGACAGCTGGCTCTTTATAAATGCAAGCGGATCAGCTGGCAGGAACTCGTTGCGGTCGCGCTCGGTGAGTTTTCGGGCCGCCTCGCGACTCGGCTCGTCGAGGGTGATTCCTCCTACAAAAGCTGCACCCGCAAGATTGGCTCCGGCGGCAGCCCACTCGGCGTCGGCCTCACCACTCAAACTTGCCAATGCGAGGCGTGGTTCAAACATGGATGTCGAGATCCTCAAGCGCGTCGACAACGGCCGACATCACACGTCTGCTGTCGCTCTCGTCGTCGATTCGCGTGTCGGTTCTAACGGTCGGACGATCGAGCAGAGTCCCATCATCCTCGTCAAGCACGAACGCGTCGACGAAGGGGTAGGCTTCGGCTACTCCCCTCGTGGTCGGCTCGCGGTTGGTCGCGGCCATCAACTTGGCGGCAGGCCCTGAAAACACCCTGTCTTCGATGAACGGCGAAACCGCGACCACGGGGGTGCGTTCGAGCGCCTCCCGGAACGCTGGCATGGCAAGCATCGGGCCAATGCTCGTCACCGGGTTCGAGGGACCGATGACGACCGGCGCGTCCAGTGCCTGGAGGACTGCCTCGGTCGGTTCGGCCTCGTGGCTACCCCGGAACTCGACGCCCTGTACTTCGTGATTTTGGTCGCCCAGCCAGTACTCCTGGAAGTGGATTGGGCCCGAGTCCGTTTTGATGATCGTCGACACTGGATCGTCGCTCATCGGCAACAGGGTAAGTTCAACATCAAACGCGTTGGCCAGAATCCCGGTCGCCTCGGTGAGTGTGTGGCCCTGGTCCAGCAGGCTCGTCCGGGTGATGTGGACCGCCCGGTCTCGATCACCAATGGTCATGAACTCCGCAATGGCTGAAAACCGTCGCCAGCGGGCGATGGGTCGACCTGCTGTCTGGCGTGTGGCAGCGAGATACTGCGGGCCAGTTTCGAGGCCGGCGGCTTCGGCGAGTCGATGGAGTTCGGCGGTTGTTTCGTGGCTGTCGCCGTCGATTCCCCACCACCGGTCGGTATCGAGCACGCCGCCCTCGTGAAAGAGGACAGTGTCGACGTCCGGACACACCAGCAGCCCCCCAAGTTCGATGTCATCGCCCGTGTTGCCGACGACGGTGAGCCGTGACGGCTCGAACCGCTCGGTGGCTCCGGCCAAGAGCTTCGGGGTCCCGGTACCCCCGGCGAGAAACGTAATCATACCCACGCATAGGCAGGCCGTGGGTTTGTATCCGACGCCTCTTTGGCTTGGAGTGTGTATCACTGACAATGAACGAGACACGACGCGCGCTGCTGGCGGCCTTCGAGGAGGGTCCGGTGGCCGGTCCTGTACTGGCTGATCAACTCGGCATCTCGCGGGCTGCCGTCTGGAAGCAGGTCGACGCACTCCGCAAGGAGGGCTTTGTGATCGAGAGCACCGACGACGGCTACGAAGTGACGGGTGTTCCCGAGTACGGCGCGGCTGCAATCCAATTCGGTCTTGCGGCACCCTATACGGTCGAGTATCACGCCAGCGTCGGCAGCACCAACACCCGCGCCCGTGAGGTTGCCGACGAGGGTCGACGAGATGTGGCGGTCATCGCCGACGAACAGACCGGCGGTCGCGGTCGACTCGATCGGCCTTGGAGTGCTCCTTCGGGTGGCATCTGGTGCTCGGTCGTCTGCCAGCCCGAACTTCCCGCAGCGCACGTCCCGTTGTCGGCACTCGCCGCTGGTGTCGCCACCGTCTCAGCCTGCCGGGAGGCCGGCGTCAACGCGCATCTCAAATGGCCGAATGACGTGCTGGTCGGCGAGGAAGGCGACCGGGGCGGCCGGAAACTCGCGGGGATTCTCACGGAGATGGAGGGCGAAGAAGACCGTGTTTCGTGGTTGATCGCCGGTATCGGCGTCAACGCCAACATTGACGCTGCCGATCTTCCCGAGGAGGCCACAAGTCTCAGAGAGGAGCTTGGTGAGGAGGTCGACCGTCGACTTTTCGTCCAGCGGTTGCTCGAATCGTTCGACGAGCTGCTTGCTGATCCTGACAGCGTTCTGGATCAGTGGCGAACTTACAGTACAACCCTTGGCCAGCAGGTACAGATCGACACCAGAACACGGGTGATCGAAGGTGAGGCTGTCGACGTCCAGTTTCCCGGTGGGCTCGTTGTCGAAACCCAGAACGGACGGAAAGTCGTCCATGCGGGCGACTGCGAGCATCTTCGGCCTCAAGCGTAGCACGCTCACCCAGTCGAGGAGTCAGCCGAAACCGAGAGGTCTGCGGATGTTTCGGCCGGCGTCGACTCGGCTTCAGCCATCGAGTTGTCGATCCGAACAGTCGTAACGGGTATTCGCGCTCCACGGACGACTTTTTCGGCGACGCTCCCCAAAAGGAGACGGTCGAGCCCGCCCCGACCGTGGGTTCCCATCACAATCAGATCACAGTCCTGACGGTCGGCAGCCTGGAGAATTTCCTTTGCCGGCGAGCCTTCGGTAATCTCGGTTTCAACGGGAACTCCGTGTTCGGTCGCCAACTGCTCGATGGTCGCAAGTGCCTTTTTGCCGTCAGTGTTGAGCAACGTCGTCACACCCTCCCATGAGCTCTCCATCGGCAGCCCGTTGTAGCTTGCCGTGTTGATCACGTAGACCCCCGAGACCGTTGCGTCATGGGCCTCGGCGAGATCGATTGCATGGGCGACCGCTCGCCGTCCTTCCGGCGATCCATCGGTCGGAACCAGAATGCGGTCGTATAATGTCATAATATACCATGACGGAGTTCGACACGTGGTCGCTTAATTGTTGTTACCGGTTGGCGACAACGCGAGTCAGACGGACAGCTGGAACCGAGAGCACGTATAAAGGGTCAGGTCGACCGAGAGGGAGCTACTCTGAGGGGTGGTGTCCAGAGTGGGTCTCTTCACGCGTGCGGTAGGTCTCGACGATATCGTCAAGCAGGAGACTCCGGGGGTCAGTTGCGGGGTAGTGGGTGTCGATCAGGTCCCGAGCGGTTTCGATCTCGCCGCGGATCGCAAACTGTCGAACGCGGGCGGCGATCTGATAGAACTCTGCGCCGGCCTCGGGAATGAGTTCCTCGTTTCGGTATCGGATGTTATCGGGAAACACTTCTTGACGCACGTCCTCGAAATCCAGCATTTCGGGCTCGTAGTCGTCGATCTCTGAGAGCACGTACTCGACGGCAAACCGCTGGAATTCGGATTTGCTCGAAAACGTCTCGCCGGAGACGAGCTCTTCGACCCGATCCATCACTGTTTCGGAGAACCGAACTGTCGACTTGACCATTATACCCACTATTCACAGACCGTTATGTAAATCTATCTGTGCTGTCACTACTGTCGCAACCGAACAGTTCGCTGGCCGCCCCAAGTGGCTGTTTCGAGTCATCTATTGTCGACTCCGTCCGAAACGACCCCTGCACGCATTGGCCACATCTCTCGCTGCCGGAGTCGACCATCTCCACTCGTGGGCGTCATGGTTGTGTCCGTATTGTACAATAGTGCCACAGGGGTTCGGTGGTCCCTACCACTCATTCGACAGGGGCTGTCTCTCTCAGCTATCGGGCCCGCTATCGCCTTGGATCTGGTCGATGTCGGTGGTTGAGTTGGCATCGCCGTCGTCTGTGTCCTGTAAGTCTGCCTCGTCAGTTGACCGAGAGCCACGAGACGGATCAAGCGTCGACTCGATTATCCCCTCGGAATCACGGTAGGCCTTCGACATCGTTCGCCGGATGATGCCGCCAAACGCCCGGGAGAACAGATCCGCGTTCATGCGCCCGACGTACGTCGTTCCGTTGCTTTTTTCGTAGACGGAGACTCGACACGGCATCATCGGCGTAACGATCCGCTCGTCGTCACCACTGAGGATGTTTGAGGCATACTCCGGCGCACAGATTTCATACACCGCGGCCCGGTCGACTTGGTAGCCGTGTGTCTCCATTTTCGCCTGTAGATCGTACTCTCCGAGAATCTTCCAGCCCGTTGTTTCGTCGACGGCGGTTTCGAACCGGTGTGCGGTCGTCTCGAAGTCGTACGGACTTGCTTGCTCATGCATCATGAGAGACGGTGCACCCTTCCAGAGTCCGGCAAGCACACATGCCGCACCGGCGAGCGTGCCGGCGACAAACGACGCAATCGACCAGCGGGTTCCGTGCTCGGCTTCGTCATCTGATTGCATAATATAGTACCATATATACAATCACACTGGCTTAAGCCTTGGTGTCGACATCTCTGGGCACGACCATGAGAAATGAGGCTTCCAGCAGAGATATGAGAACCGTGATCCGGGTCGATGCTATTTGAGACGGGCACGGCTCTGATCGGCTCCGTCTTCGATCCGGACGAGGCCGTCGTCGGACAGATCCGAAAGGAGACCTTGGAGCCATTCTCGACCATACTCGCCGTCGGGTGTGTAGTCGACACGAATTCGATGACCGAGCGCATCAAGCTCCATCTCGTCGTGCTCGCCGAGAAGCCGGATCACACGCCCGCGGAACTGCCGTCGACTGCCGTCAAAACTCGGCTGGGTTGGCACATCGGGTGCCGTAAAATCACCTGACTCGTAGGCTGCACACCATTCGCGCCACGGGCAGCCTGCGGTGTCACAACTCGGCGTCTTCCCGCAGGCCACCCCACCGAGTTCCATGATCGCGTTGTTCCAGACTCGCGAGCGACCCTCGGGCATGAGGTCGTTTGCAGCGGTCTCGAAGGCCGTATCGTCGTCCGGAATATCGAAGGCGCGATACAGCACGCGTTTGACGTTGGTGTCGACAACTGCGTTGCCGTTATTAAAAGCAAACGAGGCAACCGCGTTGGCGGTGTAGGGGCCGACACCCATCAGCTCTTGGAGGTCGTCGGGCGTCTGAGGAAACTCGCCGTTATAGTCGTCGACAATCTGGGAGGCAGCCTCGTGAAGATACTTCGCGCGGTTGTTGTACCCCAAACTATGGCTGCTCCAAAACGAGACCACCTCGCCGCGAGCGGCCGCCGCCAGCGAGTCGACAGTCGGCCACTCATCAAGAAAGTCGGACCAAGCGTCGACAACCCGGTCGAGTTGGGTCTGCTGGCTCATAATCTCGGAGACCAAAATTGCATAGGGGTCGTCGGTTTCGCGCCACGGATACGCCCGGTGGTCGGCCTCGTACCACTCGATCAGTGCGGTTTGGACTGCGTCGGCGGTTTCGCTGTCGACGAGTCCTGTGTCATCGCTCGCGCCCGCCTCAGTCATTGTCGAGTGTCTGTTGGCACCGGCTTTAGGCGTGCTGTTTGGCCACCGGACGGAGAACAGAAACAGCAATTCGTTTCCGTCTGCTTGCTGAACGCTACGGTATGAGTCTTGAGGAGCTAACCGAGGATATCACCGACAAGTACAGTGATCTCGACGACGAGTTTGTCGTCTCACTCGACCGCGAAACAAAAAACGAACTCGCCATGCTGTCGACGGCCTTCGAGACCGACGATCCCGCAGAACTGCTTCGGCGTGGCATCCACCTACTGTATCGCCAGACGGTCGACACCGGCGACCTGGATTTCCATCTCCGGTCGGGCTACGACGTCACGTACGACGAGTATTTGAACGGGATGACGTTCGAAGAGATGACCGGTCGCGCGAGCCTTCCGTCGCTCGATGATTCGAATCGCTACCGGATGTAACTACGGCGTTGGCTGAAGGTAGTCGGTAAGCTCATCGACGATGTTGGCGAGCGTTGCGATCTCGCCGTCGACGTAGATCTCATATTCGTCTTGTAAAACCGACTTGATTCGAACGCCGAGGCCGACAGCAAACAGTGCGTCACTTTCCAGATACTCAACGGCATCAGTCCACTCCCGTGGGCGTTCGACGACGTAGCGATCTCCGTCGATGAAGGGACCGACACAGTCCTCGCGGTCGGCGTACGCCTGATAAAAGCCAGTCGCGTGCTCACGAACCGCAACAGGTGGGCCGTCGTGACGTTCGACCGCCGGTAGGGTCGCCGTGGACAACTCGAACAGGAGGGCGGCGGTGTCGCTGTCAGTGTCGACCATGTGTGCGGAGCGAAACACGTCAAATCCGTGGCGTTGGAGGCCGGCTTTGATGCCGGCACGGGATTTTTCGAGCTGCGGATACAGTTGGTCGTCGACGATGTCTGGCGTCTCGAAGACGAGCGCAATGGCGGTCGTGCCGCGGTCGGCCAGTCGTTCGCGGATCGCTGCTGCGGTGAGTAGCTCACGTTCAGATGGGAAAAACAGCGAGAAATCAGGCTCATCGAGCAACTCGCGGGCGTGGTGTTGGAGGCGGGCGACGTTGTCAGCCGCACAGACGGCGGCGACGTTCCGTTCGGGGTCGGTGGGGTCGATGACTACCAGTGGATCGCTGAACGAGGCGGTGCCGTGGTCCTCGGGATCGAATTCGACCGGCGGCGACCAGTCGACCGCGGCCTCAAGCAGAGATTCAAATCCGCTGTACTCAACAACGAGCAGCTCGGCGAGATAGCCCGAAAAGCCGCGGGTTTTGAGGTCGCTGCCGTAGGCGCCGATCCCCTTCAAAAATCGCTTAAATATGCGGACGTCGCGTGCGAGCTCATCGTCGATGCGGGCGTCGAGATACTGGGTGTGAAAGGGTGTGCGGTCGACTGCCGAGCGAATGTCACCCGCCGATTCGACGGCGTAGCAGGGCACACAGTCGACGTCAAACCCCTCGAATTCGCCCTTGACGTATGGGTGTTCGGCGTACTCCTGGTGACCATCGGGGAGGACCGCGTGGCCGATTTCGAGGCCGTAAGATTCGAGTTTTTCGCGGGGCAGATCGGGATCGAAGCGGACGAACAGATCGATATCGCGGTCGCCGGCGAGCCAGGTGCCGCGGGCGGTCGAACCGACCTGTAGGACGTCGGCGTCGACTGCGTGGTCGGCGATGGCGGCCTCGGCGCGCTCGACCAGCCGTTCGGCGGCTGCCGCAAGCCGCTGGCGTTCGTCAGGCGAAGGGGTGACGCGCTCGTCGACCTCGCTGAGCACGTCATCGAGGGTGGACATACAGTCCGATTATTACAGCGTGTGTGAAAGCATGTCGCTTCCGTCGGGGGGAAAGCGAAAGCCCTATTAAAACAATCCGACTACGTTTGATTGCGTTGAGCCGTCGTAGCTCAGATGGTAGAGCACCTCGCTGTTAACGAGGTGGTCCCAGGTTCGAGTCCTGGCGACGGCGTCTTCTCTTAGAACACTACGCGATGAGCATTGGCTCCGAGCATTCCGTGGAGCGAAAACACAATCAGGCAGACTCGAGTAGACGAGTCGCAGTGCGCGCAGCGACCACCGGGAGCGAGCACAACCGTCTCGGCGAGTTCGAGTCCTGGCGACGGCGTCTTCTCTCGGAACACTACACAAGGAGCGTTGGCTTCGATTTATGCGCTGCCCACCGTGGGCGGTGGTTGTACTCAAAAGTCGACACGCTCATATGGGGGCAGGCGGTATCTCAGCGCGAGGGCCTTTAGCTTAGTCTGGTCAGAGCGCCGAGCTCATAACTCGGTGGTCGTTGGTTCAAATCCGACAGGGCCCATTTCTCTCGACGAACGAAGTGAGGAGTGTGAAATGGGCCCAGGATTTGAAGCAGGGAGCGAACGCAGTGAGCGACCGAGGTTCAAATCCGACAGGGCCAGTCTAGCTGACTAACCGAGACTTTTTGCAGGGAGTATCGACACTGACACTCAGTACTTGTACTCACTCGACTCCAGGCCCAGCGCGTCGTAAAACGCCTGATCGATCTCGTTCCGCTTCGCAACCCACGCTGCAAACCCGTCTCGGGTCTCGGGATACTGCTCGTAGTGCGCTTGGTATTTTTCGACGAACTTGCGTGTGGTCGCAAGCCCACTGACTGCCGCGCCCAACTCACCCATGCTCACGCCGAGTTCCTCAAAGCTCCCGCGGCGGAACTCGCTGACGAAGTTTCGAAACACCCCACTGGCGACCTGCAGTTTGCTCCCAAGTGAGTCGACTTCTTTGCTCGTGCCCACAATCTCCCGAAGCTCTTTTTCGGGCAGCAGCGCGATCAGCGCGCGAAGCATGTTCGGCTCCAGTTTGCTTGCGGCGACGTTGTAGGCGTCCCACGCCGCCAGTTTTGCGGCTTCGCCGTGTTCGAGATACAGCCAGCGGTTGTGCTCCCAGAGGCCGTCCTCCGAGACATCCCCTGCCTCCACAGCCAGCGCCGCGGCCCGGCCGGCGGAGTACCCCGAGTACGCCGCCCCGCGAATCCCTTTACCGGTGATCGGATGGGTCGTGCCCGCCGCACCGCCAGCAGTCACATAGCCCGGTGCAACCATCGAATCGAGCGGTCGACGCAGTGCGATGGCCGATCCCAGTTTGTTGCCACGCTCGAACCGCTCGGCGACGTTCGCACCTTGATACTCCGGTCGGTCTTCGATATCCCGGCGCAGGCGATCCGCCAGTGGGATCGGATCTTTGTTCATCTGGAAGCCGAGTCCGACATTGATCTGCGTCGGCGTGCGGGGGAAATACCAGATGTAGCCCATCTCTTCGAGCGGTTTGCCGATTATGGCGTTGTGATACTCAACGGGCTCGGCTGTCTCGATGACTTCGCGGTACGCCGAGCCGAAATGCGTGTAGTGCGGCACCTCGAACGTCGACTCGCCTTCGGTGTCGAGCGCCTCGAAATCGATCATATCCTGAATGATCGATTGGGCGCCCGCGGTGTCGACCAACACCTGCGATTCATAGGTAACTGGCTCACCATCGCGGATCGCTTTGACTCCGGTCACGCGGCCGTTCTGGGTGACCTCATTGACGACCGTATCGAAATGCTGCTCAACCCCGAGGGCGGCCGTCTGTTCGAGCAGTCGCTGGCCGAACTCATATCGATCAATAACGTTGCTGCCCGTACTGTACGGCAGCACTTTCCGCACATCGAGTTCTTCGTCCCAGTATTCGATCTGGTCGATGTTCAAATTCATGAGGACGCGCTCGTCGTCCGCGATGGCGTCCATATCAATTGGCCCCGGATACTTTTCGGGATCGCGCGGGCTTTTGATCGCATCGCCACAGGCGATAAAGCCGCCTTCCTCCTGCGGTTTTCGATCCAATTGAACGACTGATGCTCCCTCGGCTGCCGCTGTCGCTGCCGCGAAACAGCCGGAGATCCCACCCCCGACAACGACCACATCGTACTGGTTAGACCCCATTTGCTACTGTGTACGCTTCGAAGATGAGGAACGTAACTCTTGCTTTTATCGAAGGACACGTTTCCGTGCTACTGGCAACTCCTTGATCTTTGGTCGTCGACGAGTCCGAACAGCCGAGATACCCAACAGGATCCAAGTGTTAGACTATTGTGCCCTTGGATATAATATTCATCACTCACAACTATGTTGTATGGGACTCGGAAAACACACGCTTAACGGACTCGTCTCGCTTGCAATCAGCGTCGCTGTCACCGTCTACTTCGCCGAGGATGGCGACACCTACAGCCTCTCGGAGGTCGCCCTCTCGGTGGCGATCTCGGCG